>Ga0134121_10001447_pt1 | contig 22343 bp, 21 predicted proteins | sample KB301_FD_96463 | JGI IMG/M metagenome (GOLD analysis project Ga0134121, IMG submission 96463) | Terrestrial soil microbial communities without Nitrogen fertilizer from Kellogg Biological Station, Michigan, USA - KB3-0-1 | ecosystem: Environmental > Terrestrial > Soil > Unclassified ... | reverse complement strand
GACGCCGAGCAGGTCGCGCGCCGCGAAGCCGACCTCCGCCACGGTGTCCCAGACGAAGAACGCGAACATGCCGTCGAGCCGTTCAGGACACGCCGCGCCCCACCGCGCGTACGCCGCGAGCACCACCTCGGCGTCGCTGCGCGTGCGAAACGTCCAGCTGGCCGCGAGCTCCTGGCGCAGCTCGGCCGCGTTGTAGACCTCGCCGTTGTAGACGAGAACGTAGCGATCGCCGCGACCGCCGCGCATCGGCTGCGCCCCACCCGCCGGATCGATCAAGGCGAGCCGCGTGTGGACGAGCCCGACATGCGGCAACTCGACCATGTCCTGGTCGTCGGGGCCGCGATGGCGCAGCTGCCGCTGCATGCGCCCCAGGCGGGGCAGGTCGTCGCCCGGCCGGTACCGCACGATCCCGCCGATGCCGCACATCAGCGCCACGCCTCGAAGGCATCGACCAGGAGCGCGAGCGTCTCCCACCGGACATCCGGCACCGCGGGCACATCGCGCCCCACCAGCGCCGCCAGATCGCGCAGCGTCCGCGCGGGCAGCTCGAGCGGCAGCGGCGGCGCGAGGCGGCTGATCTTGCGATCGCGGACCAGCGATTGCGGGATCGGCAAGCCGGCGCCGAGTTCGCGCAGCGCGCGCTTCTCGCGATCCGGCGGCATCGCGAGCACGCACGCGATCACGTCGTCGTCGAGAAACGGCGCCTGCAGCGCGACGCCTGCGGTGGCGAACGCGGCGCTGGTCAGCGGCAGATAGTCGGCGGACACGTCGCGCGTGAACACCTGGTCGGCGCCATCGCCGCTGATCACCGTGGCGATGCCTCGGGCCCGCGCGTGCTCCGCGAGCAGCCACTTGCTCACCGGATGCAGGTTGTAGAGCGGCGCCTCGAACGCGGCGATCGCGGCGGGTACGGCATCGCGAAACTCCTCGGGCGTCACCTCGATCACGAGGGCGCTGACCTGCGCGAGGCGCGCGGTCTCGAGCGCGGCATCGACCTCGCTATAGTCGGCCATCCGCGGCGCGAGCACGAGCGCCGTCACCGCGGGATCGATGGCCTTGACCAGCGCGAGCACCACCGCGGAGTCGAGGCCGCCGCTGAGCGCCACGGCCATTGGCCGCGGTGCCGTCGCAACGCTGCGCGCGATCGCGGCCCTCAGCGCGCTGCCGAGGTCGCCGGGCTCGGTGCGCGGTGACCATGGCCGCACCGTGCCGTCCACGAGCTCGCAGCTGGGCGGCACCGAGCGCACGGCCGAGAAGCAGGTGCGCGATGCGTCCACCGCGCCGGCGAGGTGCGCGGCGATCGCGACGGGATCGAGCGCCCGGTCGGCGCCGAGCAGCGACCGGATGGTGCTGCCGTGCCGCTCGGCCGTGTAGTACAGCCGGGTGAAGCCGAACGGATCGCGCTTCATCGGCGAGACCGCAGCAGCTCGTCGCGGGTCAGCAAGCGATGCCGCACCATCGTGTTGCTGCCGCCCAGGCAATGCGCACACGCCGCGAGCGGATCCACCCGCGTCAGATACTGGTGCACGCGCTCGGCCGTGATGTTGTCGAGCGCGAGGCCATCGCCCGTGAAGTCGAGTTCGCCGCGGTGATACGACTGGAAGTGCGGCGGGCGCGTGCAGGTGTAGAACCGGCCGGCGCGCAGCATGTGACAGCGCTCGCGGATCCAGCAGCCGTCGAAGATCGCGGCGGTCGCGGCGCTGTCCGCGGTGGGGCTCGTCCGCGTCATCACCACGAACTCGTCCTGCTGCTTCCAGTTGAGCGCCACGCTGAACCGCGCGGCGCGCTCCTCGATCGCTGCCCGGCTCGCGGCGCCGAGCGCGGGCCGCGGATACAGCGAGATCGTCATCGCATCGATCCCCGCGAACACCGCGTCGGGCATCCGCTCGAGCAAGAGGCCGTTGGTCGTGATCGAGATCCGCGGCGCGATCCGCGACGCGCGGACGATCTCCACCAACTCGACGAGCTGCGGGTGGAGCAGCGGCTCGCCGCCGACGAGCTTGAACACGCCCGGTGCGAGCACCTGGGCGGCGCGGGCGAGGTCGCGGGCGAGCTCCGCGGGATCGACCTGCCAGTGGGGCAGGTGCGGTGACAGCGAGCAACACTCGGCGCACGTCAGGTTGCAATGATCGACGACGTGCGCCTCGAGCGAGCGCGTCACGATCTTGCCGCCGGCCACCGGATACGACCGATCGAGGCGCGGCGGGAATGTGTGCTCGGTCATGCGACCTCGAAGAACGCCGCGAGCTGCGCGGTGCCGGCCGACAGCGCGAGCAGGACCTCCATGCTGCCGGTCAGCGCGGCCTCGGCACCCGGCAGATCCGCGAGCCAGCGCTCGAGCGGCCAGCTCTTGAGCGCGTGCTCGAGCAGCGCGCGATCGATGGCCCAGCGCAGGCCCTCGCGATCCAGCGCACGACGCGCGCGATAGCCGGCGACGAACGCGGTGGCGTGCGCCGGTGCGACCAGCGGCAGGTGGTTCAGGCAGCGCACGACCTCGTACTCGCGGGTCGCGGCGATCGCGCCCTCCCAGTCGAGGATCACCGGCGGCAGCGCGCCGTCGAACAGGTAGTTGTGCTGGTTGTAGTCGTTGTGGATCGGCCGCTCGGCGCCCGGCGGAGGACGCAAGCCACGCAGCCCGCGCGCATCGAGCAGCGCGAGGCGTGCGTCGACGTATCGGCCGATCGCATCGGCGCGCGCGGGATCCTTCGCTCGTGCGCGATCGCGGCTCGCAGCGATCGCGGTGCGCGCGGCATCGAGATCGAGCGCGCTCGCGTGCGGCAGCGATCCCGGGAATGCGTCGAGCCGCGCGTGCAGCGCGGCGAGCTCGTTACCGAGGGCGAACCACTCCGCGTCGCTGATCGCGGTGTACGGCTTGTTGTGGCCGTCGCGCCAGACCATGACGACGAGCGCGCCATCGCCCACGCGTGCGCACGCCGCGCCGTCCACTGTGCGCACGAGGATCGGCACGCGGTACCCATCGGGCTCCTCGGCGAGATGCGCCAGCAGCGCCGCCTCGCGCTCGGCGCGCTCGAGGTCGACCGCCGCGAACATCTTGACCGCGAAGTCGCCGCGCGGCGTGCTCGCGCGCGCGAGGTTGTCGGTCACCTCCGCCAGCGAGTGCGCATCGACGCCATAAAGGGCGGACAACCGCGGGATCACAGTTCCTCTGCGGGGCCGTAGCGATACGGATGGCCGGTCACGAACGTGTTCTTGCCGATGAACCGCACCTTGTACATCGCGGGCCGGTACAGCACCTGGGGGGCGTTGCTTTCGAGCCCGAACCGCGCGTACAGCGATTGCTCGACGAAGAACGCGTTGTTGCCGGCGCGATCGCAGCAGATCAGCTCGTAGCCCTTCTGCTTGCCGAGGTGTACCAGCGATTCGAGGCTGGCGCCGTAGTACGTCGAGCCATCCCACGCGTGGTCGGGGTTGTGCTTCATCACCCAGCGCTCGGGCGGCGCGTAGTACGGATTGTACTCGATCACCACCACCTGCGGCCGGTAGCGCTCGAGCGCGCGCCACACCCAGTAGTCGTTGCCATCGATATCGATCGACAGCAGATCGAGATCCGCCGGCACCTCGGCCGCGGCGAACACGGCCTCGATGGTCTCGGGCTGCACGGTCGCTTGCACGATCCGCACGTTGCTCGCGCCCGCGTAGTGCTCGCGCAGCTTGCCGAACCGATAGTCCGACGCTTCGATCATCACGCCCGACCAGCCGCGCTCGCGGAGCAGGCGCGCCGTGTTGCTGTTGCGCAGCCCATCGCCCGCACCGAACTCGACGCAGAACTGGTGGCGCGGAGCGACCAGCTCGAACACGCGATCGAGCATCGCCTCTTCGGCACCCTGCGAGTAGATGCCCTTCGAGAGTGCGGTGACGTCGATGGGAGGCTGCCACTCCATCGCCGGCATGGTAGCGCTTCAGCGCGTGCGATGCTCGCGGACTGCAGCGCGATGCAGCGGAACCGCTGCAGGTCGTAGCGGATCCCGTCGCTGCCGAGCTCAAGACGGTCTTTGGCGATGCACCGCTCCGGTGCCGATCCGGAGGCCCTGCGCCGTGCTCTACCCGGATCGAGCCAGTCTAGTCCCTCGGCCTGTGCCGCCGCCGGGACCTGAGCGTACGTGCGCGGTGACCGCGGACGGCGGGTGCGTGATCTCGACGTCGGAGGACCGCACGCTGAGAGTCTGGGAGCTTTGGAGCGGTCGCGCGCGGGCCACGATTGCAGCGCACACGGACTTGGTGCGTGCGTGCGCGGTGACGCTGGACGGGTGGCACGTTGGTCAGCGGCGCGGTCTAGATGCCCGATCTTGGCTGCGAGCTTTCTTGCTTCGTATCTCTACAGCCGCCTGCGCCAGTAGCCGGGTTCGCGGCTCGAGTGGGCCACCGCGACGATGAGGATCTCCTCAGCAAGCTCGGCATAGACGATCGTGAACGGAAACCGCTCCATGACGAACCGGCGGACATCAGGCGCGTGCTCGGATGCTTGCCACGCGCTTGGGTTCTGGGTGATGAGACGAACGGCCTCGCGGACGGCGGTCAAAAACTCGATTCCCAAGCCCTCGCGCCGCAGCTCGTAGCGAGCGATCTCATCGATCAACTCTTCGTCGGCATATTCGTCGTAGCGGACCGTCTTCATCAGCGTCCGCGCGTCGCGCAGATCGCCTGGATCCTGGCCTCCGCGTCAGCGTAGACCTCATCGGCTGTGCGTCCCAGCGGTTCTCCGCGTGCCACGCGGTCGCGCGCACGGGCCAATCGGCGCTTGATCTCGTCGTTCCACAGGCGCGTTACTTCGTCGGGCGGCAGGCCTGATGCCTCATCTTCTTCGAGCGAGCGCTGAAGTGCATCAGCGAGATGAGCCCGCTCGTCTGCCGACAGTCGCAGGGCTTGCTCGAGGATCGCTTGGGCCTGGGCGCTCATGTGTCAAGGATAGCCGGGATGCAGGGGGGCGTCGATGGGCGTGTCGCCCGTGCGGTCCTGGTGATCTCAGTCCGAGCTTCTGCAGCGCGTGGGCGACCTCGCGGACGAGCCATCGGGCGGTGCGCTCCGAACCGGGCCGGGACCGTCAGCGCCGCCACAGCGATCGGCGACCCCTGGCGTAGCGCCGCCGCCCCGCCAGCCCGTGACGCCAGCGCCCCCACCGCCCCGCGCATCGGGGCGAGGGCCGACTATTCGTCCCAGCAGCTCCTCGATCCGGCGCAGCGCACGCCGCAGCACCTTCGGATCGGCGCCGGAGAGGCGCAGCGCCAGCGCCGTCTCGAGCTCCGCAGCGACGGGATCCGCTACGGCCTGCAGCGATTCAGCTGCGTCTCGCTGCATTCCGCTCCGTTCCACTGCGTTCGATGCGCCATCGACGATGCGAAGTCCGCGAGATTCCATGATCGGAGCGTCGTCGAGCGCATCTGCTTTGGAAGTGGGCAGATCCGGCCCTCGAGCATGCCGTTCGGGAAGGATCCGACCTTCACGATCCGCGCGCTCGATCGGCGGCGGGCCTCCTCCATCGATGCTTCCCCGCCTGCGCCGGAGTCGCCCATGCCCCACACGACCTCGCCCGCGGGCGGAGAGCCCCGCTTCGCCAAGCGGCGAGCGCCCAGGCTCACAATGCCCTTGCTGACACGCGATGTCCGCCGGGCTCCCCGAGACCGGGGCAAGAGCGCTCCTCTTGCCGAATGCGCGGCGCGCAGGCACATTCATCGAGCCACGATGCCCGTACCGCTATCCGTGCTCGACCTTGCGTTCGTGGGCAGTGGACAATCGCCGCGCGACGCACTCGAGGCCAGCGTCGCGCTCGCACAACGCGCGGAGGAACTCGGATACCGCCGTGTCTGGTATGCGGAGCACCACAACATGGCGCGCATCGCGTCCTCGGCAACCAGCGTGCTGATCGCGCACGTCGCGGCGCACACGCGCACGATCCGTCTCGGCGCAGGTGGCGTCATGCTGCCTAACCATGCGCCGCTCGTGATCGCCGAGCAGTTCGGGACGCTCGCGACGCTGCATCCCGATCGAATCGATCTCGGCCTCGGCCGCGCACCCGGCACGGATCCGCTCACGACGCGTGCATTGCGCGTCCCGCGCCAGGCGGTCGATCATTTCGCCGAGGATGTGCTCGAGCTCCAGGGTTATCTCAGCGAGTCGTCGCTCGTGCCCGGAGTCGAAGCAATCCCCGGTAGAGGCACGCATATCCCGCTCTATATCCTCGGCTCGTCGCTGTACGGCGCACAGCTCGCGGCGCGCCTCGGCCTGCCCTATGGGTTTGCCTCGCACTTCGCGCCGCTCGCGCTCGAGCAGGCGATCACACTCTACCGTAATCAGTTCCGGCCGTCGCCGCAACTCGACAAACCGTACGTCATCGCCGGTGTGAACGTCGTCGCCGCCGACACGAAGGAGGATGCCGAACGTCAGCTCGCGTCGGTGCGGCGCTCGCGGGCGCGCGCTATTCTCGGTCGCGGCGCGTCGTGGACCGACGAAGAGGCGGACGCGATCCTGGCGTCGCCCGCAGGAGAAACGGTCGCCACGATGGGCCGCTACACCGCGACGGGGACCGACCATGAGGTAAAGGCGTACCTCGAGGACTTCGCGCGGCATGCCGATGCCGACGAGCTCATCGTCGTACATCCGACGGCGAAGCGCGATGCGCGGCTTCGCTCGCTCGAAATCGCGGCCGCCGCGATGCCGCCTCACGATCGCCGCGATGGATCGGTTCTCCGCGGATAACATGGTTGTCAATTGCGAACTGATCGCAGATCTAGTCCGGGTGTACTGGACATGACCACTCGGCGCGCGTGACGAACGGCGGCGCCGCCGCCTGTTCGATGCGCGTGCGCGTCCCTTGGACGGTGACGATGGAACCTCCGCTGTCCGCGTCATCGACGCCCCTCCGACCTGCAGGCCGGTGCACGTCGCGAGGAACCTGCGCGCGATCGCCGCGTCGACCCCGAGCCGGAGGATCGCCGGCCTCGGCGCCCTTGTACCGGATGAAGGTCTCGGCACACAGCTCGTGGTCACCGAGTTCGCTTTCCTTTGGGGCGAGAAGACGACGAAGACGGACGCGGTCAAGCACGTTCCGGTTCATCCCACGCTCGCTGCGATGTTCGCCGAGTGGAAGCTCGGCGGGTCGCCGCTCCACGAAGTCTCCTCGAGCCGAGGTGAGTGTTGCGAGGCATGCCCGTTGATGTGGGTCGAAGGGTTTGATCCGGCGGGAGCATGTCTGTGCGATGGGATCCCGCCGAAAGCCTGACGGAAACTTCCGACAGTTTCCGCCGCGCCTGCGCCGCCGACTTCGCGCCGCGGACGTCGCAAGCTGCCTGCGAAAAATCCCCATGCAGACCACGACATACCTCGAGTGCTACCTGGGCTTGCCTGCGCCGCGTCGTGTGGCGCGAAGCACGCGCCCGGTCGCCGAGCTGTTGCGGGAAGCGATCTCGAGCACACCTCGCCATGACAGAGGAGCGGATGGGCATGTCACGCTGGATCGGCCTCAACGCATCACTCACCGGGACCACGGTGGACCTCGCTCCCCTGGAGCCGAAACACTTCTTCGACCTCGCAGCGCTCGCGCTCGACAAGCGAATCTGGGAGTTCTGCCCGTTCAATTGCAGTGAAGCGGGCAGATTCAGAGAGATCTTCAACGAGGCGTTGTGCGAGCGCGACAGAGGAACCCAGTTTCCGTTTGTCATCATCCACAAGGCACATGGCAAGTTCATCGGCGGGACGCGATTCCTTGACATACAGCAGAGCCACAGGAAACTCGAAATCGGCTGGACATGGCTTGCGCCTGATTACTGGGCAACGTCGACGAGCCTCGAATGCAAGCTCTTGCTCCTGACGTTCGGGTTCGAGCGTCTTGGCGCTTCACGTATCCAGCTAAAGGCCGACGAGAACGACCAGCGATCGAGGAGAGTCATCGAGAAGATGGGTGGCAGGTTCGAAGGGATCCTCAGAAACGACATGATCAGAGACAACCAGACGATCCGGCACTCCGCGATGTACAGCATCATCGATACTGACTGGGAGATGGTAAAGCCGACGCTGACAGCCTTGTGTCGCGAGCATCCTGGCGGATAGCAGCGTATCATCGTCGCCATGCGTGGGTACCCGACCGCATGCCTCGTTGTAATCGCGCTCGCCGGAGCATGCGGTAATCGCCACGCGCCTGACGAGCCAGCCGGTGGGGCACCGTCACAACCGCCACCGCCCCGGGGTGCCGCCGTGGATGCGGTCGCGGTCGATGCCGCGGCGCCCCCGGCGCCCCCGCGCGCCGATGAAGTGCTGATCCCGGCGAGCCCGAAGCTGCCCGCGTTCTACCTCGATCGCGAGGAGACCACGATCGGCGGCTACAACGAATGCATCGCGGCGGGGGCCTGCACGGCGACCTCGCGCCGCGCGGAGCTCGGCAAGGATCCCCGCGTCTCGATCGGCGGCGTGACGTTCGACCAGGCGCGTGCGTACTGCGCCTGGCGCGGCAAGCGCCTGCCGTCGCCCGACGAGTGGCGGCGCGCGGCCTATGGCGACGATGCCCGGAAGTTCCCGTGGGGCGACGCGCCGCCGACCTGCGATCGGGTGTGGATGAAGAGCTGCAAGGATGGAAACCCGACCCGGCCCGGCCGGCCGGCCGGTGCGAGCGCGGCCGGTGCGCTCGACATGCTCGGCAACGTCGCCGAGTGGACCGATCCAGGCGCGCGCTCGTACACCCAGAGTTGCGTCGAGGCGCCCCCGCGAGAGGCCGAGCTCCTGGGCGGCAACGCCTACGATGCCGCGAACAGTCCGTCGTTCGATCGCGTGAACCGGATCGCGGTCACCCCGCGCTGGTTCGAAAATCCCGAACAGGGGATCCGCTGCGCGCGTTCGTCGGGACAGCCGGCGGCCCCGCCCACCATCACCGATCCAGCGCTGCGCGCCATGATCGAGGGCGGCGCGCTCGTGGTCGAGCCGGCGGCCGACGGCGGTGCCGCGCATGCCAGGGCCCATGCCCTGTGTGCCGCGGGCAAGCGAGCCATGCCGCTCGCAGGCGAGCTCGTCGGTGAGCACGGCTGGTTCGTCGTGATCGACGGCGCGCCATCGCTGGAGCTCGCCCGTGCGGCGAGCCCACCGGCGGCCAAGGTGATCGCCGCGCCGGTCGGGCTGCAGCGGCTCGTCGGGATCGCGACCTGCGGCGAGGTCGCCGAGCGCGGCAAGCTGCGCGTCACCAGCGGCAAGCTGCGCTGGACGATCGAGCTGGCGTCGGATGCGCCGACGTACCAGCTGTGGCTGCCGCCGGCCACGCAAGCCACGCTCGAGCTGTCCTGCAAGCGGCCGGGGCCGAAAGGCGAGTGCGACTTCGGAATGATGATCACGGAGCCGGCCACGCTGCGCATACCTGTGGGGCCGGCGTCCGGCGCCGAAGGCCCGCCCCTCGAAGCCTCGGGCGGCTACGTGTGCGACTGACCATGTTCGAGGTCAGATGCCCGGACCTCCGGAGTCCGGAGATTCACGCTGCGCACGCGCTCCCGGCGTCAGGCTCCGGATCGTGGCATCGAGCCGCACGATGTCGATCGGCTTCACCAGGTGAGAATCGAAGCCGGCGGCGCGGGTCTGCGCCCGATCGGTGTTACGGCCGTAGCCGGTGAGCGCGATCAGCCGCAGCGGCTTGGCCGACGGTGGGTGTTCGCGCAGCCGGCGCGCCAGCTCGTAGCCATCCATCGCGGGCAGGCCGATATCGAGGAGCGCGATATCGGGATCGAACTCGGCCGCGGCCTCGAGCGCCGATGGGCCGTCGTAGGCCGTGCGGGTCTCGTAGCCAAGTCCCCCGAGAGCATCGGACAGGAGGTTCGCGGCATCGATGTTGTCGTCGACCACGAGCACGCGCTGGTCGGGCAGCTCCTGGTGCGCGCCCGGCGGCGGGGGATGGCTGCGCTCGTCCACCGCCGCACCCGACGGCAACGCCGGCAGCCGCACCTCGAACGTGCTGCCGGTTTGCGGACCGTCGCTGCGAACCCCGACGGAGCCGCCATGCAGCGTGACCAGGCTCCGGACGATCGACAGCCCGAGCCCGAGCCCGCCCTGGGCGCGATCGAGGGTTCGCCCGCCCTGGACGAACAGATCGAACAGGTTCGGCAAGAGCTCGGGCGGGATGCCCATGCCGGTGTCGCGCACGACGATGGCGAGTTCGTTGCGCTCGCGAGCCGCGGAGATCGCGATCGTTCCGCCGTGCTGGGTGTACTTCGCGGCGTTGGTCAATAGGTTGGAGATGACCTGGCAGATCCGCGTCTCGTCGGCGTCCAGCCACAGCCCGGGCGGCACATCCACGTGCAGGTGGTGCCTGCGCTCCTCGATCAGCGGCGCGGCGGCCTCGATCGCCTTGTTGATCACGCCCGCCAGCTCGACCGGCTTGCGATCGAGCTGGACCTTGCCCTGCGCGATGCGCGAGACGTCCAGGAGGTCGCTCACGAGGCGGACCACGTGCTTGACCTGACGCGCGATGACCTCGCGCTCGCGGCGGGACGTGTCATCGCACCGCAGGTTCATCAGCTCGATCGCGGTCAAGATCGGTGCGAGCGGATTCCTCAGCTCGTGTCCGAGCATCGCAAGGAACTCATCCTTCGCGCGGTTCGCCGCCTCGGCTTCGATCCGTGCGGCGTTGGCGCGCTCGAGCAGCCGGAGCCGCTCTTCCGCGGCGCGCTTCCGGTCGGTGATGTCCACGAACGAGATCACGCAGCCCAGCACCTCGCCATCGCTGTTCGAGATCGGGCCAGCGGACAGCAGCAGATCGACCGCCTCACGTCCATCGCGCCGGAGCGTCACCTCCTGCCCGGTCGTGGTCTCGCCGCGCAGCGAGCGCGCGATCACGGTGCGCGCCATCGCCGGATCGTCTGGCGCGACCAGCGGGAAGGCCTGGTCGAACGCACGCAGCAGCGGCGTCGTGCCGGTGATGCGATGCGCCGCGTGGCTCGCCCGGATCACCACGCCCGCGAGGTCGCAGACCACGATCCCCTCGGTCGCTTGATCGACGATCTGCGCGGTCAAGCGCTCGGCGGCGAGCATCTCCTGGTTGCGCTTCTGCGCGGTCAGGTCGGTCACGATGACGCAGGTTTGCTTCTCGTCCGAGGCGGCGGCCACCGAGACGTACACCGGCTTGCGGCTGCCGCCCTCGGCAACCAGCTCGACCTCGGCCTTCGAGGGTGCTCCGCCCCGGGTCTGGAGCAAGGCGTCGACCAACCGCCGCGAGCTGTCCGCGACGTAGCGCTGCAGGGGCGAGCCGATCATGAGGTCGAGCCGCACGCCGACCAGTTCGGCGAACCGCGCGTTGCCGTAGACGATCGTACCGCTGCCGTCGATCAGCAGCGCACCCTCATTCATCGTCTCCACGAGCTGGCGATAGCGATGGTCCGCGCCCTTCAGCGTGAACACCTGGTCGCCGGCGGGTCCCTGGACGACCAGCGCGTCGACGTGCCCGTTCCGGATCGCGTCGAGCGTCTCCTCCGCTTCCCGGAGCCGCTCCTGGAGGCGCTGGACCAGGCGATCACCGGTGGATTTCCTGATCGGCCGCTTCGTCGCGCCAGCTCGGCGGGGCATCTTCTTCATGAGCTACCGCCGCTTCACATCGAGCCCGACCAGGATGACGTCACGGTTCGACAGGTCGCCGATGAACCGCTTCAAGGGCAAGGGCAGCTTCTTGATCAACGTCGGTACGGCGACGATCTGATCATCCCGGGCTCGGGTGGGCTCCTGGAAGATGTCGATCACCTCCAGCTCGTACCGCCCCGGGAGGTATTCGTCGCAGATCTGCTTCGCGTTCTGGATCGCGCGAGCCGACCGCTCGGAGGTGCCCGCGACGTAGAGCCTCAGCACGAAGATCTCCACGGGCAAGCTCGTGTTCACCGGTCGCTTGGGCCGTGCTCGCCCGGTCACGTCGTGCGGCCTTGGTGCAGGGGACGCAGATCGAGCCCGACGAGCACGCGCTCGGCGCTGGAAAAATCGCCGATGATCTTCTTGACCGGCGGCGGCAGCTGCCGCACCAGGGCCGGGAGCGCCAGGATCTGGTCGCCGCGGGCCAGCGCTGGATTCTCGAGCAGGTCGATCACCTCGAGCTGGTAGCGACCGGCGAGGTGCTCCTCGCAGATCCTCCGGAGGTTGGCCAGCGCCTGCAGGCTCTTCGCCGTGGAGCCGGCGACATAGAGCCGTAACAGGTACTCCACTTGAACGGGCTTGTGCGGAGCGCGTCGTCGTTTGGCCGCGCCACCCACTCGCTTGGCTCGTGAGACGCGGGTCATGACTGCTTTCCGTTGGTGCTGCGCGGCCGGCTGTGCGTGCGCGGCGGGGGAGCGCGCCGGCTGGCCGTGCGCGGCTCGTCAACCTGCATGTCCTCGGCGATCACGCGGCTCTCGTCTTCGTCGGCCGCGAGCTGCATGCGCATCGCCTCGATCTGCGCCTCCATCGCGCGGCGCCTGCGCTCGACCTGACGTTGCTTGCGTTCGGCCTCCTGCGCGCGAACCTGCGACTCCGCGCGCTGCTGGGCCGCCAGCTTGGTCCGCGCCGACCCGGTCAACACGCCGGCTGCCCCGAGCGTCACCGGCAGCACGTCGATGCCGTGCGAGGTGATCAAGAACTCGCGCACCTGGTTCGAGTGCCCCATGCCGCGTGACTTGACCAGGTACAACCCGCGTATCCGTTCCGCGGCGATCTCGATGTCGCGGACCTGGATCCAGGTGTCGATCAGCGACGAGATCCCGATATCGGTCTCGTCGAGGCCGGCGCCCGCGGTCAGCGAGGTGACCATGCACGTGATCTGCTTCATCTTGAGGTAGTCGAACAGCCGCACCAGCATCGACTTCACCTCGTGCGGATTGCCCGCCGTGATGAGGCTCGAGATCGGATCGACCACCACCGCGCGGGGACGGAACTCCTCGACCGCCTTGTGCATGGTGACGAGGTGCATCTCGAGCCCGTAAACGGTCGGTCGGGCGGCGTGAATACGGAGCAGCTTCTTGCGCTGCCACACGTCGAGCGCGAGCCCGATCGAGCGCATGTTGCGGACGACCTGGGCATTCGATTCCTCGAGCGCGAAGTACAGCGTGGACTCGCCACGCCGGCAGCTGGCATCGGCGAACAGTGCCGCCATGCTGCTCTTGCCCGTGCCCGCGGTCCCCGAGACCAGCACGCTCGAGCCGCGGTAGTAGCCGCCGCCGTCGAACATCGCGTCGAGTTGCGCCAGACCGGTCGACACGCGCTCGGTCGACACCGGGTAATCCAGCCCGAGGCTGGTGACCGGCAGCACCGAGAAGCCGTGCTCGTCGATCAGGAAGGGATACTCGTTGCTGCCGTGCGCGGTGCCGCGGTACTTCACGATGCGCAGCCGGCGGGTCGAGACCTGATCGACCACGCGGTTATCGAGCGAGATCACGCAATCGGAGACATACTCCTCCAGCCCGTACCGGGTGAGCGAGCCGTGGCCTTGCTCGCCGGTGATCACCGCGGTCACCCCGCGATCCTTCAACCAGCGAAACATCCGGCGCAGCTCGGCGCGCAGCAGCGCCTCGTTCGCGAAGCCCGAGAACAGAACCTCCAGCGTATCGATCACCACCCGCACCGCGCCGATCGAGCTGATCGCGTGACCGAGCCGGACGAACAGCCCCTCGAGATCATACTCGCCGGCTTCTTCGATCTCGCTGCGGTCGACCTTGATGAAGTCGATCGCGAGGAGTTGCTTCGCGATGAGCCCCGGGAGATCGAACCCGAGCGACGCAACGTTGCTCGCGAGATCATCTTCGGTCTCTTCGAACGCGATGAATACCCCGGGCTCGCCGTGGTGGACGGCGCCGTTGACGAGGAACTCCATCGCGAACAGCGTCTTGCCGCAGCCCGCGCCGCCACACACGAGGGTCGTCCTGCCGCGTGGCAGACCTCCGCCGGTGATCTGATCAAAGCCTGTGATCCCCGTGGCTACTTTCGCGATCCCCTGGCTCGGCCGGTGGCGTGGCGACGTGGGGCGACGAGTCGGCGTGCGCGGCACTCGGCAACGTTACCGCAGCCCCGCGGCGATCACACCTCGACGCGCGCGAACCTGAATGCAGCCTGGTGCGCTCAGGGGCCCACCTCGGCGTGCGGCGAGCGAATCCGCACGCACCCCAGCAGCCTGCCCGGAGAGCCCTGCCCGAGAGCCTGGGTGAATATCGATCACATGATTGGACCACACGCACGCGGATCTCGCGGACCGAGCCGAGGTACGCTCCTCCGCGAATCGCATGCCGTACCAACCATCCGTGATCGAGCCGCGATGGCAGACGTGGTGGGATGACAACCGCACGTTCGTCGCCGTCGAAGATCGCGCCAAGCGCAAGTTCTACGCGCTCGACATGTTCCCGTATCCGTCGGGCAAGGGCCTACACGTCGGCCACCCGGCGAGCTACATCGCCGGCGATATCGTGTCGCGGCTGCGGCGCGCCCAGGGCTTCAACGTGCTGCACCCGATGGGCTACGACGCGTTCGGCTTGCCGGCCGAGCAGAAGGCGATCGACGAGGGCATCCCGCCGCAGATCTCGACCGACCAGGCGATCGTCAACTTCCGGCGCCAGCTCAAGATGCTCGGCTTCTCGTACGACTGGACGCGCGAGGTCTCGACGTGCGACCCGGCCTACTACAAGTGGACGCAGTACATCTTCATCAAGCTCTACGAGCAAGGCCTCGCCTACCAGATCGACATGTTCGTGAACTGGTGCCCGGCGCTCGGCACGGTGCTCGCGAACGACGAGGTGATCGACGGCAAGTCCGAGCGCGGCGGCCATCCCGTCGAGCGCCGGATGATGCGGCAGTGGATGCTGAAGATCACCGCGTTCGCCGAGCGCCTGCTCGAGGGCCTCGATCGCATCGATTGGCCGGAGGCCACCAAGGAGCGCCAGCGCGAGTGGATCGGCCGCTCCGAGGGCGCCGAGATCGAGTTTCGCGTCGCCGGCGGCGATCACGTGATCCGCGTGTTCACCACGCGCCCCGATACGATCTTCGGCGCGACCTACCTCGTGATGGCGCCCGAGCATCCGCTGGTCGCGGCGCTCGTCACCGAGCCTGCGCGCGCCGCGGTCCTGGCGTACCAGCAGCGCACGGCGTCGCGCAGCGAGCTCGATCGCCAGGCCGACAAGGTCAAGACCGGCGTCGCCACCGGCGCCCATGCGATCAACCCGGCGACCGGCGAGCCGATCCCGATCTGGATCGCCGACTACGTCATCTATGGCTACGGCACCGGCGCGATCATGGCGGTGCCGGGGCACGACGATCGCGATCACGAGTTCGCCCGTGCGATGGCCCTGCCGATCGTCGAGGTGGTCACCGGCGGCAATGTCCAGGAAGCCGCGTACTGCGGCGACGGCACGATGGTGCGCTCCGGCCCGTTCGACGGCACACCGACGGAGCACGGCGTCGCGAAGCAACGGATCACGCGCTGGCTCGAGGAGCGCGGTGCCGGCCGCGCCGTCGTCACGTACAAGATGCGCGACTGGATCTTCGCGCGGCAGCGCTACTGGGGCGAGCCGATTCCGATCCTCAAGCGCGATGGTGCGGTCGTGCGCGCGCTCACCGAGGCCGAGCTGCCGGTCGTCTTGCCCGAGGTCGCGAGCTACCTGCCCACCGGCACCGGCGAGTCACCGCTCGCGAGCGCGCGCGACTGGGTCGTCGTCGACGATCCGGTCACCGGCCAGCGGCTCGAGCGCGAGACCGATACGATGCCGGGCTCGGCCGCCTCGAGCTGGTACTTCCTGCGCTACTGCGATCCGCACAATGCAGCGGCGTTCTGCGCGCGAGAGCGCTCCGACTACTGGATGCCAGTCGATCTGTACGTGGGCGGCACCGAGCACACCGTCGGTCACCTGATGTACGCGCGGATGTGGCAGAAGGCGCTGTTCGATGCCGGGCTCGTGCGCGATGACGAGCCGTTCACGATGCTACGCCACCAGGGCATGATCCTCGCGCACACCTACTACGACGCCCAGCAGCGCATCGTGCCATATGCGCAGGTCGAGGCGCGCGAAGGCAAGTACTACCGGCAGGGCACCACCGACGTGCTCGTGCAGCGCAATGAGAAGATGTCCAAGCGCAAGGGCAACGTCGTCAACCCCGACGACGTGATCCGCCAGTACGGCGCCGATGCGATGCGCGTCTATCTGTGCTTCCTGGGGCCCCTCAAGGATGACAAGCCATGGTCGCCGCAGGGCATCGAGGCGCAGTTCCACTGGCTCACCCGCGTATGGCGCGTTTTGTTTGACGACAGCGATACCCCGCGTGTCGACGCCAGCGAGCCGAGCGACGCCGCCCTTCGCGTCATCCATAAGGCGATCCGCAAGGTCACCGACGACATCGATCGCCTGCAGCTCAACACGGCGATCTCTGCGCTCCACGTCGCCACCCGCGATCTCACGGCGCTCGCGGCGCGATCGCGCGCCGTGCTCGAGCCATTCGTGCAGCTCATCCAGCCGTTCGCGCCGCACCTCGCCGAGGAGCTATGGAGCGCCGGGCTCGGCCACATGGGCGGCATCAGCTTCGTGCCATGGCCCATCGCCGACCCGCGGTACACCACCGACGAGGTGATCGCGATCGGCGTGCAGATCGCCGGCAAGACGCGCGGCGAGATCCGGATCGCGCCCGACGCCAGCCAGGAAGCCGCCGTCGCGGCCGCGCAGGCATCCGCTGACGTGATGCCGTACCTGGCGGGACGCACGATCACCCGCGTCATCTACAAGCCCGGGAAGATCTTGAACCTGATCGTCAGCTGAGAGCGCGCTCTGGGCATTTCTGCAAGGCGATATGCTGCGCGTCGCGGCGCACGGTGCGTGGTAAACTGTTTGGATGGGCCTCCCAGCTCGCCAGCGCTTCACCTTCGACGAGTACCTCTTCCTGGAAGAGATCGCCGAGGTCAAGCATGAGTTCCTCGACGGCGAGGTCTGGGCGATGGCGGGCGGGTCACCGGAGCACGCGGCGATCATCGGCAACGTGATCACGTTGCTCAATGTTCAGCTGCGCGGTCAGCGTTGTCGGGTTCACACCACCGAGCTTCGCGTTCGCGTGAAGGCGACCGGGCTCGGGACCTATCCCGACGTCACCGTGGTCTGTGGCCGTCTCGAGCGGGATCCCGACGACCGCACCGGACACACGGCGACAAACCCGCGTGTGATCGTCGAGGTCCTGAGTCCTTCGACAGAGGACTACGACCGCGGCGAGAAACTGTCGCACTACCAGATGATCCCGAGCCTGGAAGAGGTCGTGCTCGTGGCGCACGATCGCAACGAGGTCGAGGTCGTGCGCCGCGAAGCCAACGGAACGTGGTCGCGCCACATCGCCGGTTCCGGGCAATCCGCGCGGCTGACCTCGCTCCGATGTGATCTGGCGGTAGCCGAGGTCTATCGCGACCCGCTCGCCGCCGACTGAGGCGTCGCAGCGCACGCGATCGACCATGCCCAGCACAAGGCCCCCGACAGGAGCTCACACGACGACACGCGCGAAGCAAGCGCGCCTTGATGGCAGGCATCGACACCTCGGACCGCGTCGTTGACACTTGGATCATGCGGCTCTTCGTATTGCCTGTGTTCGCTGGTCTCGGCATGTGGGCGCTTCCTGCCGAGGCTCAACCGGCGCCGAGCTGGCATGACGTCCCTGCCTTGGTCGCTGCGGCGACTGCCCCGCATGCCGCCGAACTACGCGGATGCATCGAGAGCGGTTCGTCACGCGAGATCACGCTGAGCGCGTCGCGGATTCACGACGCCACGCGCGTTGCCATGCCGCTTCCGGCGGTCGGTGGTCGCGGCCTCACGCCGGAAGAGCGCTGTCTCGGCACTGCAGTCGCCAAGATCGCCTTGCCAGAGCTGCCCGCGGAGATCGAGAGTGTCCTGCTCGGATACACGATCCTCACGGCGAACGCGACCGCAGCCCCCACGGAGAAGGCGTTCGATGACTGGCGGGATCCGGCAGCCACGATCGGAACGCTGATCGATGCCAAGCAACGGCGCGCGCTCGCCGCGTGCGATGCCAAGCCGCGCACAGTGCGCTTCGTCGTCGATCTGCGATCGGGTGCGACCCGCGTCTGGCTCCCGGCGTGGCAGTTCCACTCCGATACCGGAGACGGCACGACACCACCGGCGCAACGTCAAGTGAAGTCCTGCCTGACGCACGTGATCGAGAACTGGCACGCACCGAAGCTGCCCCAAGCGATGGGCGAATTGCAGCTCGCGATCTCCGTCACGCCCGCTTCGTGAGCTCCCAGATCCCCGCGGAATTCGACGCGGCTATCGGCGGGTGACCACGTGACCTCGCCAGCGCCTCGCCCACAGCGACGACTTCGAACGAGGTTCGTATCGATGGTCTGCATCCGAGGCGGGCAGATATGATCCGCGTTCCCTGCCGCGCCAGCGGCGGTATCATCGCCGGATGGAACCGACGTCGCTGCAGATTGTCGATCAAGTGATCGCCGGCTCCCCGGACTGGAAGCGTCCGGTGCGGGCGCTCGAGCAGCTTCCGCCGGATGCGGCCAGCGTACGCATCGTGATCGATGCACTCGAGCGACGCGTGTGCGAGTCGTGGCTGGCAGCCTGCCTGCTCGGCGCGATCGGCCACCCTGACGGCTACGCGACCGCGCTCGCGCTCCTGCGCTCGCGTTCCGACGTGAACGCGAAGGCGTACGCCGGGCCAGCGCTCACCCGGATGCGGGGCGACGCGGCGCTGCCGGACCTCGCTGCTGTCCTCGAGGACGCCTCCTTCGACCGCAAGACGCATGAGGGCGCCGCGTACGGGCTGGGCGCGATCTCCGACCCGCACGCGCTCGACGTGCTGGTCGCGGCGCTCGACGCCGAGCATATCCGCATGGGGACCGCGGGCTTTGTCCTGAACGAGCGCCCGTTCGCTCCGGCCCTTCTCCTCGAGTGGCTCCGCGGGGATCAGCCCCGGCGCCGCACGACTGCCGCGTGGGCCCTGTTCTACCGGACCGCCAACGCCGTCGACAGCGCGATTCCCCGCGAGCTGAGCGACGCCCTGTTCGCCGAGATCAACCGCGGCGGCCTGCCATTCACCACCGCGCAGGAGCAGATACTGCGCGAGCGGCTGGCGTAGCCAAGTGCACATCCGCTGCGGCCAGCGCATCGCGGTCAGCCAGCGAACCGGAGCCACATCACCACGAGGGTGATGCAGCTGCAGACATACGCGGTCATCCGGGTCGGTACGTAGTTGTGCGCGATGTACAGCACGGCGTGGATCAGCCGGGTCGCGACATAGATCCACGCGAGCGTGAGCTGGACCGGCTCGAACCCGCCGGTGGCGAGCATCAGCAGGCACACCACGTAGAACAGCACCGGCACCTCGAGCAAGTTCATGAACGTGCGCGCCGGGCGCTCGATCCACTCGGGCGGCGCGTCGGCCGACGCGTAGCGCTGGTAGTAGTGGAGCGACGCGGCGCCCCGCGCGACCGCCACGTTGCGGAACGCGAACATCATCACCCACACCACCGCGGTCAGCGCGACGAGCGCGGTGATCGGCGCGCTCAGCGCGCGCGGATCCGCGGCCGCCGGCACCCACAGCCCGCCCCATACCACCGCGGCGAGCAGCCCGCCGTACGCAGCGGTGATCGAGGATAGCCCGACATACACTCCGAGCGGCGGTCGCGTCATGGCCGCACACGTACCACGACGCGCGGCGCGATGGGATGCGTCATCCCCATGCGCCCATATTGAACTGTTCCGAGAACGCTGCTGGTCATCTCGACGGAAGGGGCCGTCTATTATATGTTCGACTTCGATGAACAAACTTGTACTTACGCTTAGCCTGGTGTGCGCCGTCCTGTTCGGATGCGTGGTTAGCTCCTTCGTTGTCCCACCCGTCCGTGCGGGGACCAATCCTCAACGGTGGGTATACTCATGCATAACAAGTGGCGATGACGTCCAGTCTTTCACAAGTCATGTAAACCGCATGGGGGAACAAGGGTGGGAGATGGTTGCAGCCTCCTTGTCGGATGGCGGAACTTCTATCGGAAATGATGCGTTTTGGTGTTTCAAGCTCCCTCTTTGAGGAATGCACCCCTGCGCCGAGGGATTGACTACAGTCACCGAGGATCAGTATCGACTGCGAGTCGCAACTGTTCAGGTGAGAGATCCAATTTGCGCAGATCACGTATCCCGACACCTGACCGCGAACGCCGCTGACCGCACGATCCCCCGCGAGCTGAGCGACGCCCTGCTCGCCGAGTTCGACCGTAGCCACCGTGCAGACCGTTCCGCGCTGACGGCTCCAGCGCAGCGTTCACATCGGTCACCAGCGTGAGGCCGGCATTGCACGCGACGTCGGGGTCGGCGACGGAGACCCATACGATCGGCAGGAAGAAGACGATGAGAGAGCCTGATATCAAGGGCTCGGCTCCCAGCGCGGACACCTCTCGTAGCTCGGCGGACAGCGATCTCTCTACCCCTATAGTCCATCATGTGATCTACGTCACCGACGGTGGACTCATGACGGCGGGGAGACCGAGACGTTGTGACCAAAGTCGCGCACGATATGGTGAGGGGGGGCTCAGCTTCGGTTGACGGCGAATGACGCGATCGGATGCTGCGCTCGCAATGCTTCTACGGCGCAGTCACGGTTGGAAACGGCGCACGGGGCGGTGACAATGCATGCGTCATGAATGAAGCGGTGCAGTTGTTCCAGGTTGTGGCGTGTGCGGTCGGGCTCGCGGCGTGCGGCTATCCGCCGCTACCGGAGCTCAAGGGCGACATCAGCGATGCGCCGAGCAGCGATGCAGTGCCAGCGCCACAGTTTCTCAGCTGCGCCGCGCTGCCGGCGATGTGTGGAACCAACGGCAACGATAACTGTTGCAACAGCCCCGAGGTCCCCGGGGGGACCTACCACCGCAGCTACGACCTTGCCACTGACGGCAGTTTCGGGAACATGAGCTATCCAGCGACCGTCAGTAGGTTTCGGCTCGACAAGTACGAGGTAACCGTGGGGCGGTTTCGCGCGTTCGTGAATGCGGGCATGGGAACGCAGGCGCATCCACCGCTGCCTGGCGCGGGGGCACGCGCGAACATCTCCGGAAGCGGGTGGGATGCGACCTGGAACACGAGCCTGGCAACGGATCAAGCGACGCTGGTCAACGAGGCAACGGTGAAGTGCGACCCGTCGATGACGTATCCGACGTGGACCAACGCGGTGGGCGCCAACGACGCTCGGCCGATGAACTGCCTGACATGGTACGAGGCGATGGCGTTCTGCGCGTGGGACGGTGGGTATCTGCCGACGGAGGCAGAATGGAACTATGCGGCGACGGGCGGTGACCAGCAACGGGCGTACCCATGGTCGAACCCGGCGGGATCATTGACGCCCTTGGATAGCGCTCACGCGAGCTACTATACGTCGGACTGCACGGGTGATGGAGTGCCAGGTTGCACGGTGGCCGATCTGGTGGTTGTCGGCAGCAAGCCCGCGGGGAATGGGCGGTGGGGCCAGTCGGACCTCGCGGGGAACGTGTGGGAGTTGACGTTAGACTGGTTCGGGAACTACGGTGCCTCATGCACGGATTGCGCTAACACCATATCTGGATCGAAGCGGGTGGTTCGCGGTGGGAGCTACGATTTTTCTGACTCCGGGATGCGGACGGGCTTCCGCGACAGCCGCATCCCGCAGACCCGCAACACCAACGTCGGTGTTCGTTGCGCGAGAGCACCATGAACGAGAACGCGTGTCCGCGTCAGCTTGGTACGACCACTCTTGACCCTTGGCGCATGCGGCCTGAGCGCCGCGGCCGCGTTCTCGGCGAGGGTGTAGACTGAACCGCCGATGGCGAGCCGCTATTGCTGCTGATTGAGCTTGGTGACGCTGAAGCCGCACACCGAGCCGCCGTAGGTCACAAGCTGACCATCGACGGTGATCGACAGATCGAAGCTGCACGACGCCGACGCCTGCGGGCTGGTCCAGTCGATGTCGCCATCCATCGTCGCGGTGTACTTGGAGCCGCTGAGCGTCGAGGTCCATCGCAGCTCGCCATCGAGGGTGCCCTGCGGGTCGGCGCACGTGCGGAAGGTGGTGGTCAAGTCGAACGCGGCCGCCAGCGTGCTCCCGCTGTCGTTGCTGCTGTACGAGCCGGTGATCGCGACGGTGCCGCTCGTGGTGCACGCGCCCTCGAAGTTCAGGGTGAGGTCGGCGGGGGCCACGTGCTGGGCGGCCTGGACCGCACGTGACTGCGCAGATGACATCGCGACCGTGACCGCGGCGAACGCCTGCAGCGATTCCTGTTCGCTGGGACCACCACCGCCGCAAGCAATCAAGGGCAACACGACAAGCATTCCGACGAGAGACTTCACGGAGACCTCCTTTGTGGCACGAGCTTGGCCAGCAGGTCGATGATG
>Ga0134121_10001446_pt1 | contig 22356 bp, 20 predicted proteins | sample KB301_FD_96463 | JGI IMG/M metagenome (GOLD analysis project Ga0134121, IMG submission 96463) | Terrestrial soil microbial communities without Nitrogen fertilizer from Kellogg Biological Station, Michigan, USA - KB3-0-1 | ecosystem: Environmental > Terrestrial > Soil > Unclassified ... | reverse complement strand
GCTGTAATCGTCTCTTTCGCCCAAGATCGAAGCCCGATTCACACCTTCAGGCACTTCCACCGGAACATCGACGCGGCGCGGTTGCCCGCCGTCAGTAACGATCATTTCTTCCACCGCCACAAATGAAGTGAATTGCGTCATCAGACGATAATCCAATCCCAATTGTGTAATCGCCTGCTTCACATCATCTTTCATCGTGCCTAGCTGGGCGCCGTTGAAGTCCTGCGACATCAAGTCATCGACGCGGTTGCGCGCCCACAGCGTCGCCAGCACGTCATGTTGTTCCGTCGACGAAAAATCGACCGGAATCTCGCGTACGAAATCGCGGCCGGACATCTTCCCTTTCAAACGAATCACGCCTTTGCCGTTGCCGCTGTACTTGCCGCTCAGGATTACCGGCTTGGCTCCGAACAAATCAGGAATCGTTTTCGGATAGACATCGCTAACTGCCATGCCATTCCAATCGACCGAGATGTCGGTCAGCAGCGGATTGCGAATACGTTCATGAAAACGCTTCGCCGCCGCTGAGCCGTCATCATTCAACCCAACATATTCAACCTCACCACGTCCGTATTTCGCCATGCCGTCGAGCAGGAATCGATTCGTACTACTGCCAATGCCGAAGGCGAACACGCGCGCGTTCGGATGTTTCTGGACTTCCCCGATGATTTCCATGTCGTTGCCGACAAAGCCATCGGTCATGAAGCAAACTATGCGCACGTGATCCTGTTTGTCGGAAGGATCCATCGATGCTCTGATCGCCTTCATCATTTCCGTGCCGCCGCCACCCTGACGAGTTTCGAGAAAAGCCTGCGCCTTTCTCAGATTCTCTTTCGTCGCGGCCACTGGCTCAGGAAACAGAATGTGCTCGTCACCTGAGAACGTGATCAAATTGAAAGTGTCGTACGGATAGAGATTATCCAGCGCGAGCTTCATCGTCTCTTTGGCTTTCTCGATCGGAAAGCCCGACATCGAGCCGGAAGTATCGAGCACGAACACGAGTTCCTTCGGTGTCACATCTTCGGCTGTCACTCGCTCGGGTGGCTGCACAATCAAAGTGAAAAAGCCGCTATGACCGGTCGAATGCGTCAACAGCGCATCGCTAATCTGCTTTCCGGCAACGTCGTAGCGAAGAATGAAATCCTTGTTGGGAATGGTCGCCTGATCTTTCAAAGCGACCCGCGCCCGACGATCGTCCGGGCGTTCAATGACGACTTCATGGGTCCTGGAATTCAGCGCATCGAGGGGAACGCCCGCATCAAGCATTACGTCGATCGAAATGTCGTGACCTGCGCGCGTTCCCTCCCGGGCCGGTTGCGGCGTGATGCGTGAAGCGTCAGGTACACGATCTGTATCCGGCGAGAATCCCGTACTCTGCGCGCCGGTCGCGTTTCCCGGCACGTAACGCGGTCCGACCACCATCGGAAACACAAATTCGTACGAACCGTCTTCGTACTTCAGCGTCTCGACATAGCTGATTGTGATCTTGATCTGTTCTCCGGGAAGAATGTTCGCCACCGACTGCGTGAAGATGTTTGGTCGTTCCTGCGCGAGCAGGCTAGCCGTCTGGCCATTGTTCCTGGCCGCTTCGTAAACCGCCTGAGCCTCTTCGCGTCGCAGAATCTTTCCGCGCACCGTGCGGTCGCCGACGACCATCGTCATGTCATCCACGGCGGCGTTCTGCGGCAAGGGAAAAGTATAGACGGCTTCAATTTTTTCCGGGAAAGGATTTTCGAACTCCTGCGTGACCGTCACGCGCGAAAGAAATCCGCTGATTTGCGCCTTAACATCCGTGTGTTTCAACGGGCAGACGGCTTTCGCATTGCCACTGGGATCGACAGCTTGCAGCGTGCCCTGGGTAATCTTCTGGCTCTGAGCGGAGACTATCGAACGTGAATTCCACTGCGAGGTTAGCCCGGAAAAAGCGACTATCAAGGTCGCCATCACTAGAATTGAGTAGCGAAAGAATTCGGGACGCATAGTTTCCTCCCCGGCGTCGATTCGAAGCAGACAACGCCGCGCATTTTTCTGGCAGATACAGTTGTTAGAGACCGCTTTGAGTCTCTGGTTCCCCAATTACCCTTGGATAGAACGTGACGCTCGGGGAGACCTTGCAGAATTTGATCACATAGATGCGCCAACCGCGGTTTGCGATCGCCTGTTCAGTACAAATTGAAGTTGTAAACCAACTGCATATAGGTCGAGACTGCCCGGCCGTTTCGCGTTGCGGGTTCGAAACGAATTAGCTTTGCCGCGGCCATCGCCTTTTCAGTCAGACCGCAACACATCGTTTGCACCGCGCTAATGTTGGTGACTTGACCGTCCCGGGAAAAGACAACGCTGAGAATTACCGTGCCGGTGACTCCGCCTTTGCGGGCTTCTTCGGTGTATTGCGGCTCAGGCTTGAGCAACACGCGCGCGTGCGTCGTCAATTCAGGACCTCTGAAGATTCGATACAGATCATCGTTAGGGTCAAACCCGGTCGAACCTCCTTTGCCGCCGCTACCAGGTTTATTGTCGCCACCACCGATGTTGCCCTTCCGTCCGGGGCCCACGCCGTTATTCTCGCCTGAGCCGATGCCGTCGCCTTTCCCAGTACCTACTCCGCCAGCTTCGCCCGGTCCATTTGAAGCCGTCGTCGACTTCGATCGCGGATCGCCGTAGTTCGGGAATGGCAGGTCTTTCCAAAGCACCGGATCGATGTCGATGCCCGCCGCGGGTAACGTCTGCGGCGCACGCGCGTACGTAGTTGGAATCGGCGCAGGAATCACAGAAGGAATCGGAATGCGTCCCTGCGATGCCGTCAACGGGTTGTTCGTCCCGCCACCACCGCCGCCGTGTGAGCGCGCGGGAGTTGGGCGCGAGCCTTCGCCGCGACCATTCGCAAATCCAACGCGGCCGTTGCTGCCGGCGCCGACGCCAGGTTTGGACTCTGGATTCGGATTCGTACTCAGATCGATTGTGACCGTGTTCACCAATTCATTCGCACCGTCATCATTGATGAGCTGACTCTTCGATCGCTTCTCGATCGTCAGAATCGTCAAAGTCATCGCTACGATCAATGCCAGCGCAGTCGCCAGGCCGCTGACGACATGCGGGCGTTCAACTGCGCGGCGCAGCTTCAATCGAAAGAGATGAGTTTCATGTCGGAGAAACGCGAGCGGATTAGTTCGAATCGATGGCCAGGCTCGCCGAAATCGATGGGCGACAAATTCAATCTCATTGGCGAGACGCTGAAACAGCGACAACTCACTGATTAGCGTCAAGTGAAACTCGGATATGGTTACGGGCTCGCGTTGCCCGAGCGACTGTCCATCCGTCGGGCAAAAGCTAAATTTATTTTCGAATTCTTCACCGCATGCTTTGCATTGCTTCATGACAGGCTCCTCGTTCCAGGGTTGAACTACGGAGGGGAGACGACTGTTTTTGAAAAGCTGGCCGCGCAAAAGCTGGGCGCGGACGAATGGATTGCGAGCCGAAGGGTCGCAATTGTCAGCGATGCGGGGAGACCTTAATGGGTATTACGGGAGACGCGCGGAAAGTTACGAAGAAAATTTCGAGTTCAATAAGTCAGGGCGTTACTTGGAGCGCAGACTGCGCGCGATCGAATCGGTTTGATTCCGAATCCGCGACAGCTTGTCGCGCATACCGGTGAAGCGCAGCACGTATATGGTGTTGTTGTCACCCTGCAAATAATAACTGCGCCCGGCCATGGGTTTGCCGGCGTTTGTGTATTCGTATGACGCAGTCACGCCCGATAACCTGCCGGTGAAAGGATCTTCTTTTCCAATCACGAACCCGGGACGAAAACGCTCGCGCTGATCCAAATCCCGATGGGCGAACTCCTGGATGGTGGTGCCCTGCTCGAGACTTTCTTTGCGCACTTTCAAATAACCATCGTTGCGATCGCCATAGACAAATTCGGTGTGCTGGTGAACATCGTCCGGCTCGTCAACCAGCTTCCAGGTCGCCGACGGAAAATCCACGATGTACTCGCCCTTGGCGCTGTTGTAGCTGTGCTCCTGAGGTAGCGCGTTTGGATGCGAAGTTGCCCCTAAGCCAAATGCCGCGATTAAGAAAAGCCCAAGGAAAGTGATGAATGATCGCACTGCTAATCTCCTGTGAATCAAAGATTGCCCGTATTCAGATGCCCAGGCGATATAACCTGTTGTCCCTCTATTCGCCAGCACCGGCCTTAATTGCCAGGCGTTGCACCTGCACAAGTTCAGCTATTCCCTTCTTCGCCAGTTCCAGCAACTGATCCATTTGCTCACGCGTGAAGGGAGAGCCTTCCGCCGTACCCTGCACCTCGATAAATCGCGCATCGCCCGTGCAGACGACGTTCATATCCACTTCCGCGCGCGAGTCTTCATCGTATTTCAGATCGAGCAGCGGTGTGCCGTCAACGATGCCAACGCTAACGGCCGCGACTTCGCTGATGATCGGCGAGCGCTTGATCTTCTTTTCGGCAAGCAGGCGTTTACATGCGAGCGAAAACGCCCCGTAGGCGCCGGTGATTGCCGCCGTACGGGTGCCGCCATCAGCTTGCAGTACATCACAATCAAGCGTGATCGTTCGTTCACCGAGCACCGAGCGATCCGCAATGGCACGCATGCTGCGACCGATCAATCTTTGAATCTCATGCGTGCGGCCCGAAGGTCCACCACGTCTGACCTCGCGAGACGTACGGGTGTTGGTCGACCGCGGCAGCATGCCGTACTCGGCAGTTACCCAACCTTCACTTCGCTGACTGCGCAGGTGCGGCGGCAGCTTGTCTTCGACTGAAGCAGCGCAAATAACGCGCGTGTTTCCCATCTCGATCAGCGCTGAGCCTTCGGCATGGGCGAGAAAGCCCGGCGTGATTTTAACGGAACGTAATTCGTCAGGCGCGCGATTGTCTGTGCGAGTGAAAGTCATAAGTTGCGTGTCAGAAGCCCGACCGTCAGGGAGGGCAACTTGGCTAACTGGCCCTTGCTGACGCGCGGGCTTCTGACACTATCTCACCTTTGTAATCTGCGTAATCTGTGGATTAAGTTCTCAATTTGTCTTCTCCCCAAACTTCGACCGCTTCCAACCGCGAAGGCTTCGCGCCTAAGAATCTCTCGGCCACGCGCGCGAATCTTTCCGCCGCATCGGTCACATAAAAGTGATCCAAATCATCGCACAACTGGCGCTCGAGCGCACCAGTCGGCGGTGTCAAACGCGCTAATCCTTTGTCTTTCAGCAGAGCCTTCACTTCCGCAGCCGTCGCCTCGCCTGAATCGATGAGTTTCACTTCCTCGCCGACGGTTTGCTGAATCACATCGCGCAGAATCGGGTAATGCGTGCAGCCGAGCACCAGCGTATCGATCTTAGATCGCAAGTCTGCGAGGTAAGTCGCGGCGATGTTCTGCGTGACCTCTCTGTCCGCCCAACCTTCTTCAGCCAGCGGCACGAACAATGGACAAGCCCGTTCGATCACTTCGGCGTTTGGATCTGCTTTTTTAATCGCCGCAGTGTACGCGCCGCTCTGCACCGTCGATTCAGTCGCAATCACGCCGATGGAGTGCCCGCATCTTGCGGCCGGTTCGCGCACATCTTGCGCACTCGCGTGTTCATTTTGCGTCTTCGCCGCCGCTCTTGCGCCCGGCCCAATCACGCCCACGACGTCGATCTGCAAGGCACTTCTGATCGCCGGCAGCGCCAAGGCCGACGCCGTGTTGCACGCGACTACGAGCAACTTGATTCCATGTGCCGCGAGGAAGCGAGCATTCTCAACCGCATACCGTTCAACGGTTGCCAGCGACTTCGTTCCATAAGGCACACGCGCGGTGTCGCCCAGATAGACGAAGCGTTCGTTGGGCAGATGCTCATGCAGCGCGCGATAGACCGTCAGTCCACCAACGCCGCTGTCAAAAATTCCGATAGGTAAAGAAGTATTCATCCACAGATTACTCAGATTACACAGATAAGCAGCAAGCGGACAAGAGGAGCAGCCTGCAACTATGCTCCCGTTTCCTCACGCGTGAACTGCTTAGTGCCTATCTGTGTAATCTGCGTAATCTGTGGATAGATTCTTGGTGGAGGCGCCGAGAATTGAACTCGGATCCAAAGGTCAACGCCGAAGGACTCTACATGCTTAGCTGTTTCTCTTTCCGCTCGGACCTTGCGACCCGCGCGACCTTCGCCCATCTCGAACTAAGTGAATCAGCAAGACGTTCGAACGGGCTAGTCCGGCTTTGGTCTCGCCCGCGCTCACGGACCGAAAGTGCGGGCCAGCTCATCTAAGGTGACATCTCCATTCGCGCGCATGAGCAACTTGCGGCGGAGACGCTCGGAGCCGTTTTAGGCTGCGAGAGCTAACTCGTTAGAGTTGGCAATTGATTTTCCCTGCAATTTGATAACGGTCCCCACAGAGAGAAGGCCCGGCATGCATCGCGACGGACGTTACGGCCCCTGTCGAAGCCTGTCGCCCCCCAATCGTGAAGCAAAATGATTATAGGGGATGAGAGAAGAGATGTCAGGTTGGGTTATCTTGTCCTACACCTTCACCGATGCCGTGGAATATTGCTTTATCTTTTGTTCGAGGACGGATTGAAGTTCGTGGCACGCTTGCTGAACCCGCTTGAGTTGATCTCGCCGAGCATCAAAGATGTCGTGCTTATCCGGTTCCAGTCCGACGAAGACTGCATTGAGTCTAGTAATCCATCGCGTTTGAGTATCAGACGACTCTACTGACTTTAGGAATAGAGTTTCGAATTCGCCATAGCCAACTACCTGATACTTACGAACTGTGCCGCTGACCTCTGTTAGCACCAAATCTCCGATCGCCTGTTGCCAATCACGATAAATGTAGGCTTCCTTGATGCCGAAGAATGCCAATGCTCGACCCTTCTCTGCACCTATCAGTTCTGACGGGATGTCAACAGTCAATCCGTTGGAAATGGCGGCCGCTGTTTTCGAGCACAAATCAGCCTTTGCCGCATCTGACAATTGTAGCGCGTGCGTATGCCGCTCCCTGGTCAATGTCGAGCGAAGTATGTTATCGATTTCAACAGCAAGTTCTCTCGTCGTGATCGAGTCAATCGCGGGGCAATTCGGAACCCAAATGCGAAGAAGCTCATTCAGTCTCTGATCCTCAACGTGTGGCCCGTCCGCTAATGCGGATTCCAGTCGATTTACCACAGCTTCTATTTCGTTCGCGCCCCCAGCATCCGCAGGATCGAGATACGATCTTTCGCGCCGATAGGCGCGAATCCACCCCAATACGGCTGCCAAACGGTAAAGTGTGCTGATCCGCTTGTACACAACGAAATCAGATGGCGGCGTGTCCGGGAGGAGAAAAGTAGCCCTACCCTTTTGCTCCAACACTTCTTTAAGACGAAAATTTAGCGAGGCGCAGCTTTGAAACAGCGGGTCGGCATAGAGTCTTACGATGTCTCGGGCCTGGATTAGCTCATTACGCTGCGTGGTCTCCAATTCATCCACGCGACGCCGACGGAACAGGTAGAGTTGCATCAAAACATCGCGAACGATAATTCCAACAATCACGCCTGCGAACGCTACCAGCGCTATCGTGAGAGGTTTGTCCATGGGTTAATTCGCATTCGTTCTATGTCGGAGTCAGAAGCATTGCAACGACGGCAAATTACAGCCAAGCCTTTTACCAGTCAACGGCATTCAAGTCCGCGCAGCGGACGAATGACAATAGCCCCTCAAGACCGTGAATCGTAAATGGTAAATGGTGAATAGTGGCGGCGAGGAGCAAAGGGCAAAGTGCAAAGCGCCACGAGAAAGCCGTGAGCGTGAGGACTACGCCGCTTCTTCATCAAGCTTCTGCTGCCATTGATTCACCAACGTCTCGACCTTCATGCCGCGCTTGGCTGCTTGTGCTTCGATCTCGTTCAGCAACTCAAGTTGAACAGGAACCGTGCTGATTACTTCGAATTCAGCGTCGGGTGCGTCGGTATCGAACTCGCTGAAGTCGTGGGTGTCCCAAAACTCGCCTATCTTCTCGTCTGACTCGGCCTTGGAAATGCTGCTCGATCTATTATCTTCCATATCAATCAATGGCCAATTCCGGCACGTGCTCATCTTCGTACTTCTCGATCAGCACCCCGACGATTTCCATGAGCGATGCGAGTGGATGGGATTCGTTTTCTCCGACTTCATCAATCAGAGAATCGAGCAGGGCGACAAGCTGCTGGTATTCCGTTTCAGAATGCGGGACGTAGATCTTACTGGCCAATGACGACCACGCTGCCTGGGTTTTGCTTACGTCGAGGTTCTGCATCGTCATTCCTTCCAGCGCTGCTCGTCGTATTCGTTGTGAGTGAGCACCGCACGGACGTAAATCTTCCGGCGATTATAATGGATCGCCGCGATTAGACGAACCTTGTTGCCGCCAATGTTGAAAACTGTGAGCTTGCCAACCTGATCCGCCGAAGGGAATGTCTCACGCAATTCTGCAAAGGTCGCGAAATTTAGATTCTTGGCTAAGCCGTACCAGTGCGCGAGTGAAGACTTTGTTTCAGGGTATCTATCAGCGAATTCGTTTAGCCGTTTTCGACTAATGACGTGCATATCGTGAGAGAGTCAGAGCTCAGTTGCGAATACTATCCGCGCAGCAGGCAATTAACAATAGCCCAGAAGAAACGTAAATAGTGAATCGTAAATAGGAACCGCGGACCAGTCTGCGGAGCAGGCGGTAGACGCGGCACGATCTCTGTCGCCCGCTAAAGCGGCTCGATTTTCTTGGGAACGTGATCCTCGGGCTTACGCCCGGGCTAAACTCTGCCGCCGCTCCGCGGCTCGTTGGTGCGTTCACCCCATCGAACGCACTGCCACACGCTACCCTTCAACTAACCTTGCAACATCTGCACGAACTGTTGCAGCTCCGCCAGATTCAGATCGGAAATCGCCCACCAGTCCATGCCTGAATTGGTCCAGCGAACCAAATTGTAGCCCTGGCTCACGGAAGCCTGTGTCGTGGATTTAGAGCCGCTCTTTGCCGGCCAGACAAAAACATTGATGAGATGTTGCCGCCGTTGATAGACCAGCGCCGCCACTGGGCGACTATCGATGTAGTCGAGTCGTCCGCCTTTCAATTCGAACCCCTGCTCCTTCAGGTCTTTCACGGGCGGCGAGAAGTCGAGCTTGCCATCGAACCAGGGCTTGACCGTGTGCTGATCGGAAGAAGGAACATCAGTGAGGTGCTGGGCCATCAGCGAGCGCACATGGCTCGAAACGACCTCCTGCGCAACTAATGTGTCTGAAGCAGGTCGGTTGAGAATCACCACCGTCGCCCAAACTGCTAACGCAACCACCGCGAGAGAAGCAGCGGCCATCGACCAGCGCCACCAACTTTGCTTCGCCGGCTTTTCTTTCGTTTCGCGCCGCACGGCTGCACGCAAACGTTTTTCGAAATTTGCCGAAGGCGTAAAACGAAACGACCCATCTTTCATCAAATGGCCCAAGCCACGAATTTCTTCCTGCGCCAGCGAGCACGTTGGGCAATCTTTCAAATGCGCTTCCATCTCAAGGCTCTTGGTGAGATCCAATTCACCGTCGGTGAATGCATGAATCAGCTGACCGGTTTCCTGACAAGTCATGCCGCGCCTCCTTTCATCTCAACTCCCATGCGAGTTGCCAGCAGCGAAAACAATCGCTTCCGGCCGCGCGCCAGTCGCGACATCACCGTGCCGATCGGCAGATCAGCGATGACTGCGATCTCTTTGTATGAAAGTTCTTCCAGCTCGCGCATCACCATCACGTCGCGAAATTCAAGCGGCAACTCAGCCAAAGCCTCCCGGACCATTTGCGCATCGGCGTCTCGAACCAGGCGCAACTCGGGATTGGCAAAATCTATAGTCAAATCTTCCTGTGCCTCATCGATCGAGTCGGTCAGCTCGCGAGCGCGATTGCGTTGCAGCCACGAGTAACAAGTGTTGCGCACAATCGTTAGCAGCCAGGTCCGGCTTTCGCCGCCGCGATACCCGCCAAAAAATTTGAAGGCGCGCAGGTAAGCTTCCTGAACGACATCTTCGGCGTCCTGATCGTTGCGCACCAGCCAGCGTGCCAGATTGTAAGCGGCCGGCAGATGCCGTAACGCCACCTCTTCAAAGCGACCTGCGCTGTTCGATTCCGGCAAATGCACCCCGCTCCTGAAACTAAAGACTCCCGCTCTCTTTATTTTATTCCCGGCGAATTTGTTGATCTGGAAGCAGGAATATTCACACAGCAGAGTTGGTCTGTACAGGTGAAAGCAAAATCAAAAGGAGACTTGAGAAATGAACAATCAAATGAACTGGCTGCTGCGTCCGCCTGTCGATGGTCCGCGAGCGACGATCTTAATCAGAGTGATGGCGGGAACGGTCTTCCTCTGGGAAGGCATCATGAAATTTGTGTTTGCGAATCAGGGCGTCGGACGATTTACCAAGCTTGGATTTCCAGCGCCGCACTTTACCGCCACGGCTGATGCCTGGTTAGAAATTATCGGCGGTCTTTTGCTCATCACTGGTTTCTTAACGCGCGTGATCGCCATTCCCTTCATCATCGAAATGCTGGTGGCGATGGCTTCAACAAAGATTCCTTTGTACCTCGGCACTTCGCCGCTGCCCTTACCTCCGGTGCCACCGCAAGTTGGTTTTTGGGCGGTTCTGCATGAGATTCGCTCAGAGTACGCGCAACTCGCGTCCTGCGCATTTTTGTTGTTCGCCGGGCCGGGCTGGTGGTCCCTCGACGCGATTCTGGCGAAGAGTGGAACGGAAAAAGACTAATTACATTTCACGCTCCAGCCGACAAGGGAACCAAACTTACTCTAGCTTCTCGCTCTCAACCACCAATCAGTCTGTGCAACCAAAGATCGATCGTAGGTGAGACATGCTGCGCGATGAGTTCCGCGCCCCAGGCTGCGAACGCTGCGGCGAAAACATCAGCCGTGTAATGAGCGCGGAAAATTATGACGACCGCAGCTTCGACCAGCGCGATCACGCCGACTACCACTGCCGCCACAGGCGGTCCGTGATAGGCCAGGTCCAGAGCGCCCAGCACGGCAACTGCCGTGTGTCCCGAGAAAAAGAAATCGTTGGCAACGTCGTAGGTCACTAACAACGATGGGAATCCGGGATGTCTCCAGATCACTCCCTTTGGTTTGGGCATCGTGCTGATCGACTGACAAATCTGGCGAAGACCGAACAGAATAAACAGCGCGACAAATGGTCTTAAGGACGAACCAAGAATTGCGCTGCCGAGCAGAAAAATCCCAATCGCATCGATCAATGCTGAGGTGACGATTAAGGTAAGGTTCGTCGCGCGCGATTTCCGCGTGAACCAGGCGTGCAGTGGCGTGGTCAAGTCATGCAGACGATCACCGACTCCGGCGCCGAGATCGACCTTGCGGCTGATCAGTTTTTGGGTCCAATACCACAGCCCCACGCCGACGAGGATCAGGAGAACACGAATGCTAGTGAGCATATTGAAAGTAGAACCGGTCACGACACCGCTCGCTCAAACAACGTCTTTCTCGTTGAGCAATTCGAGCTGCATTTGAGAAGTTGCCGCCGGATAATCACGCCAATTCCGGATCATGTCAATATCTTGACGCCTTCGTCATGACTTCTCCTCGCAATCTGTGTAATCTGCGACAAAATCAGAGGGAGCAGACCACAGATGAATATCAAAGACTATCTACTCGCTGAATTGAACCGCGAGGTTGAGCGCTCGCGAGCGGCGCTCGAAGAAGTTCCTGAAGACAAGTCCGATTGGAAGCCTCATGAGAAGTCGATGCAATTCGGCTATCTTGCGAACATGGTGGCGACAATTCCGATGTGGATCATGATGCAGATCAGCCAGGATGAACTCGACGTTGCGCCGAAAGACGGCGGTAAGATGCAAATGAAGGAACTCAACACCAGCGCGGAGTACGTCGAGGCGCTCGACAAGGCTGCCGCGGGTGCGCGCGAGGCTTTCGAGAAAACTTCAGACGAACACCTGAAAACAAATTGGCAATTGAAAGCAGGCGGCAACGTGGTCATGGAAGCGCCGCGTTACCAGATGATTCAGGACACCTTCGGCCATTGGGCGCATCATCGTGGGCAAATGACTGTCTACCTGCGCTTGATGGGAGCGAAGGTGCCGGCGATCTATGGGCCATCCGCGGATGATAAAGATTTCCGGTAAACTTAAGCCGGGATCTACTGACAGGACCAAACGCTTCTCGACCTAAGTTCTCGCCACGGGTCTCATGAATGTCCGCTCGTACTTCGTGAAACATCTGGTCTCCTGGAAGTGCCTCGTCTCGGCCTGGCATTCGGGATCATCACTGACCTCGCGCCGGTATTTTTCATAAGCCTCGATGGTCGGAAAGCTGAATAGCGCGACGGCGATATTGGGCGGACCATCCCCGCCAATTCCCACGAAGCTAAACGACGCAGCCGGCGGTGCGTCATGCGGCACAAAGTAGCCGTGATGAGTCCCGCCGTATTTCTCGATCAAACGCATCCAGACCTGCGCATATTGCTCGAAGTCAGCCAGCTTTTCCGCATCAAGAGTGTAACGGATAACGCTTGTAATCAATTCTGATCTCCTTTCAACACTGAGAGGATTGGATGATACTCCAGGTCCTGGAATCACTTCGTGAGATCGAACTTCGAGGACTGGCTGGGTTATAATTCATCCGCTAAAAGCGTCAGATTTGCCCACTGTGGGAATCCACGTTGTTCATAAATCGCATCTTAAAGCATCGTTGAGCGAGAAGATTTAGGAGTAACCATGGCTGCGAAACCACCCTTTAATCGTTTGAAATCATATCGGCCAACCGCCATCGTCAATGCGCCGCCGGGAGAACGCAAACACATCCTGCGCCGCTTCTGGTTTCCGGCCGTGATTCTGCTGGCGCTGGCGGCCGGGGGATTGACCGGCATCATCGCAGCCTATCAGCTCAACTATTCGCAGGCGGCCAGCGAAGTCGCCGCGCTCGCGACGTATCGGCCGAGCATCGTGACCCGCATTTACGCCGACGACGGCAAGACGGTCATCGGTGAGTTCGCGCTTGAGAAACGCATCCCGCTTAAGTACGAAGAGATTCCCGCTAACATGAAGAATGCGATTCTCGCCGTTGAGGACGCGCGCTTTTATGATCACGTAGGCATCGATCCGATTCGCATCCTGGGCGCAACCTGGAAGAACCTGACGACGGAAAAAGCGGAAGGTGGATCGACGCTGACGCAGCAGCTCGCGAAGAACCTTTTCATCACGCGGGAAGAAAACCGCGGCAAAAACATCGAGACAATCAAGCGCAAGATGAACGAGTGGGTGCTGGCGCTGCAAATCGAACGCTACTACACGAAGAACCAGATCCTGGAGCTGTACGCGAATCACATCTTCCTCGGCGCGAATGCATATGGCATCGAAGCCGGAGCCGAAACTTACTTCGGAAAGCAAGCGAAAGATTTGACGCTCGATGAAGCAGCGTTGCTCGCCGGGATTCCGAAAGCTCCGGGCGAATATTCGCCCACGTCAAACATGCAGCGCGCGAAGGAACGTCGCGACCTCGTGCTGCAATTGATGGCGAACTCAGGCTTCGCTTCACAATCTGAAGTTGACGCCGCCAAATCCAAACCGATTCAACTCGCTGACTCGGCCTATTATCAACCGCCGCAAGCGTCTGAACCCGCGTTCGATTATCCCGTCGAATACATCCGTCAGGATCTCGAAGACAAGTACACGACCCGCGTCGCGCAAACCGGTCTTTCGGTTTATTCCACCATCAATATTGCTTCCCAGCGCAAAGCTTACGATGTCGTGCGCGCGGGCTTGCGGCGTTACGCCAGCGGTCACGCGGGCTGGCGCACTTCGTATGAGGCAATTCCGACTTCAGCCGACAATGGAATTCCGACGCAACAGGAACTCGCAGCTTATAAGTACCCGGATTGGTACCGCACCGATTATGTACCGGGCCGGGCGATTAGAGGCTTGGTGACGAAAATCGATTCAGCGCGCGACGAAGCCACGGTTAGATTCGGCAACTACACGGCCACCGTCGGCGGCTCAGACATGGGCAGCAGCAAGCGTTCGCCCCGCGGCGAGTTTAAGCCCGGCTACCTCGTCGAGTTCGTTATCCGGGATGTCGACAAAAAGAATCATCGTCTGCGAGCTGAACTTCAGCAGGTGCCTGCGGTCGAAGGCGCGTTGATGACCCTCAATGCGAAGAGCGGCGAGATTATCGCGATGCAAGGCGGCTACGATTTTCTCACCAACAAATTCAATAACGCCGTGCAGGCATATCGCCAGACGGGCTCCGCGTTCAAGCCGTTCATCTATACCGCTGCGATCGAGTGGGGCATGACCCCTGACACGACCGTGAGCGGCGCGGCCATCAACATCAATGGTTGGCAGCCGCACAATTATGATGGTTCAACGAGTTGCGGCGACATGCCTCTGAGGACTGCGCTGGCGCAATCGATGAATATTCCGGCGGTCCACTTGCTGCAAACTGTGGGCATTCAAACCGGCGCGCAAATGGTGCGTCGCTTTGGCGTTAAGGTGCCCATGGCTCCGTATCTTCCTTCTGCGCTCGGCGCGACTGAAGTGCCGCTCGATCAGATGGTCTCGGCCTATTCGGCTTTCCCAAACAAGGGCATTCGCGTCGAGCCGCACATGATCCGCAAGGTTGTCGATCGTGACGGCGCAGTGATGGAGGAGTGGGAAAGAACTACGTACAAGGTCGTGAGCGAATACGTCGCGCTCACGATGGTCTCGATGATGCGCGGCGTGATCCAGGGTGGAACTGCGTCGGCCGCACAAGTCCTCGGCGTGCCGCTGGCCGGCAAGACCGGCACGGTGAACGATCACACCGACGTTTGGTTCATCGGTTACACGCCAAGCTACGTGACCGGCGTATGGATGGGCTATCCGGGTAAGAAGAAAAACCTCGGCAACGAAATGACGGGGGCCCATGGCGCGCTGCCTTTCTTCATCGACTACATGAAAGATTTTCTAAAGGACAAGCCTAAGGAAGATTTTCCGAAGGCGCCGGCGATGCCCGAAGACATGAAGGAGATGTACAAGCAGCGTCAGCGTGAGCTGCAACTCGAGCGCGCGCAGATGGCCGTCGATGAAGACGAGGAAAAGACGGACGAAACAAAGCCGGACGTGAACACGGCTCCGATCACGACCCCGCGTCTGGAAGACAATTCAGTGCCGCCGCCGCGCGGTGAATCCGTCGAACCCAAGCCCAACGTCGAAACGCCGAAAGAGACGAAACCCGCTCCCGCGGGAACCCCGGCGCAATCGCGACCGCGCGAAGTTGAGCCGGCAAAGAAGAAGGGCAAGAAGGGTGATGATGGCCCGCCGGGATGATCAAAGGATGAAGGCGGAAGGATGAAGGATGAAAAGCACCGCCGTCTTATCGTCTACGCTTGGAATTCTTGCGCTTCACCTTCGTAACTATTGTTACCAGAATGGCGATTAGCTCTTCTGCCTCATCACGTAAAGCTTGTAGGCGGCTTATCGGAATAATCTCAGCCTCGCCGAGCAGCTCGAGCCAGTAAGCAGGTTCGTCCAATTCTTGCAACGCGCCTTCCACTTTGCTAACAAAATCAGCATCGGACTTCGCGCGACAAGCTTCGCGATAGTGAGCGCCTACCGACGTTCCTGATCTCAATATTTGATTGCCAAGAATTTTGGCGGCATCTCTGCGGGGCAGTGCCAAATACAATTTGATAATTCGAAGTGCGAACGTCTTTGTTCGCTGTTTGAGATCACTTTCCATGGTGAGAGTCCTCCCGAGGTCGAGGTCATTTCATCCTTCATCCTTCCGCCTTCATCCTTGGATCATCAATCCCAAAACATGCGGCAGCATCTTGCGCCACCAGGGCCAATCGTGATTCACGTCCGGGCCCCACAGATCCAGATGATGAGGAATTCCTTTTGCGTTGAGGATGTCAGAGAGTTGCTGGCTGCGGCCCGGATCCTCATACGAACCCTGACCCGAAATAATATAAATCGAATCAGCCTCACGCAGGATCGGCAGATAGTGGTCGTCGTTCAGGTTGGAAAGGTAATCAACCGGGTTATTGAAATAGACGTTATCGTCGTAATGGCCCTTCAGGAAGCTGCGAATGTCATAGCTCCCACTCATCGCGATCACTCCACGAAACAAATCCGGATGCTTGAAGTATTCATTGGCCGCGAGGAACGCGCCCAGACTCGCGCCCGTGGTGATTGGCCGCGCAAACTTCTCTTCATTTTCGTTTCGAATCAACGGCAGCACTTCATCAACGATGTAGCGATCATATCGCGACAGCAACTGGGCCTTTAGCACCGAAGGCATCTCTTCGTTTAGCAGGCTCCAGCGGTTCACGCTGTTGATTGAATACGCGCGAATCTTGCCCTGCTCGATGAGCGGCTTGATCGCGTCCACCAAATAAAATCTCTCGTACTCCAGGTAATCGGCTGCGGCGGTCGGCAGCATGAGCAGCGTCTGACCCGCGTGGCCGTACGCGACCAAGGGCATTTCCATCTGCAGGTTCGGGCTGAACCAGCTAGTCGTTCTGCGCTCCATGTAGTCTGAAACCAATCTGAAAAGGCCAGGTTGAACGAACGAATTATTGTCGCACGTATCCTCGCATAAGCAAGTTGCCATGTGACTACTGACTTGCCGTATCGCGGGCTGCAATTGCGCCACGAAATTGAGTTCGAGCAGGAATAAATTCGATGAAGCTGTGTCTTAAAGTTCCTTGCAATCTCCCTTGCGCAAAACTCTTGACGAAGAAATGAACATAAGATACCGTTCCCGCCCCTGACGTTAATGGTTGGTCCTCAAAGCTGCGAATGGATCACCGCGCATGAAACCTGCTTGTGCAGGTTTGTCACGAAGTTCGAAAAAGGAGAGACACATGCCCGCGAATTCCGACCCCTCAATGGACGCTACTTTTCTTTTCAAAGGAAGCATCCGCGAAGTAAAGAGCGCGACATTGCCCGACATACCAGTGGATGAAAATACTGTGGTCGCAATGGTTGACCAGGTGCTGGAAGCTCCATCGAATCTCGCAAAACTGGGTGGCCGTCGCGTGACGGTGAAACTCAGCGGCCGCCTTAAGGTCGCGGTTGGCGACGAATTGATTTTTCACGCGCACGGGTGGATTTTCGGCGCCAGCGTCGCGGTGCAATCACTCAAAGAGGAACCGATTCGCGATACCAGGGTGCACGCAGCGATCTTGAGTCGCGGCGGTGATCCCGTCGTGCATCGTCAGAACCGCCAGGTCAAACATCGCTTCACAACTGCGGACGTGGTGGTCTCGGGCAGAGTCATGATGGTGAGAATTCCTCCTGATACCGCGAGTCCTGCGGGCGCCGCCAGCAACGCCAGCAGCCCCGAGAACACGCCGGAACCGATTGGCCCAATCAGCGAACACACTCCGCATTGGCGCGAGGCGCACATCGAAGTTGACGATGTGCACAAAGGAGAGCACACCAGCCGGACCGTGGTGATTCGCTTCCCTGCCAGCCGAGATGTCCGCTGGTACAAGGCGCCAAAATTTGAGCCCGGACACCAGGGCTTCTTCATGCTTCGTAAGCACGCGGCAAAGGAGCCGTCATCCGCGAAACGGAGCAAGAAGGGTTCGCGAACCGCGACGACCAAAGCCGCGACTACGGATGTCTTCACGGCGCTGCATCCCTCGGACTTTCAACCCTATAACCAACCGGGTGGAGTGCGCCGCATCCTTGAGAGTAACGACGACGTGTAGCGTTGTTCGTTGATTCCTAAATCAAGTTTGGATCGAATCGTTTTTCTTTCTCCAACCGGACAAACATCATGGCTAAGAAGACCGCTCGTCGCAGCAGCAAAAAGAAGGCAGTGAAAAAAGCAAGTACACCCGCGAACCAGGTTCTGCTCGTCAACATGATTCCCAAATCACTTAGCGGCGAAACCCATCAGGACAGTGAGCCGACAATTGCCGTAAACCCGGCGAACCCGTTACAGATTGCCGCGTCGGCGTTCACTCCTGATCCCTCACATGGACCACGCGCACCGATTTACATTTCCACAGATGGGGGAAATACCTGGACGCTGAACTCAATCGTTCCCAGTACCGTCGCCGACGGTTCCGCGACCGCCGATATCACCGTGGCGTTCGGCAGTTCGAGCAACAACCTCTACGCCGGGATCATTCGCTTTCCCTTTCCGGGTGATCGAACGCGCTTGAATATTCTGCGGACCACTAATTTTCAAAGTTCGACGACGATGAAGGTGCTCGTTGATCGCACCGGCGCCGGCGTCGATCAGCCGTACGTGCAGGCGATCACGGTAAAGAGCGGCGCCGACGCCGGCAAGGATCGCGTGTACGTTGGAGACAACGACTTCAGCGCGCCGAGCGGAAGGACGGCAACGATTGATCAATCACTGAATGCCGGTGCGGCTACGCCGAGTTTCACAAAGATCAGGATCGAGTCTCGCCCGGGAGCCGGCCAGGATGGTCCGCCGATTCGGCCGGCGATTCATCCTGATGGAACCGTCTACGCGATTTTTCATTCCTGGAAGTCTTTCGACAGTCACACTGGCGCAGGCACCGCGGACATTGTGGTGGTGCGCGACGATCACGGCGGCGCGGGAGCGAGTCCATTTACAAGCCTGGTCGATCCGAATGATAACAAGGCTGGGATGCGCGTCATTCGCGGCGCCAAGTTCAACTTCAATGGCGAGAAGGGCCAGCAAAGGCTCGGCGGTGACGTCTCGATGGCTGTCGATCCAACGAACAGCAGCATCATTTATATCGCCTATAACGACGACCAGCCGGATGGCATTTATGCGCTGCACGTGTTGCGCTCAACCGATCGCGGTGCGACGTGGTCACCGGAATTGAGGCGTCTTGATGATGCTTTGAATCCAGCGTTGGCGATTAATAATGCTGGCAAGGTGGGCTTCCTTTATCAGCGACTGGTGGGACAGGGCGCAGCCCAACAGTGGGTCACGAAATTCGAAAGCACCACTGACGGGAACTCCTGGGATGCAATCGTTTTGTCTCAGGCGCCGGCGAACCGGCCGGTGAAAACGTTTGATCCCTACCTCGGCGATTACGATCATCTGATGAGCGTCGGCAAAGATTTCTATGGCGTCTTTTCAGCCAACAATTCGCCGAAGAAGACGAACTTTCCTTCCGGAGTGGTTTATCAACGCAACGCCAACTGGAATACGGGCACGCTGCTCGACGTGGATAACGTGACCCCGGTTGCTATTTCAATCGATCCATTCTTCTTTAGAATCACCGGATAACCTTTATCCCAAAAAAGTAGTCTCGCGCTTTCACGCGAAGATCGCCGGTCGCGGATTACAACGCGCTGGCTTTGCGAAGTGGTGATAAGCTATGCCTGCTTGAGTTTGATTTTGATGAGGTCCTCGGTGGTCGCTAAAGCAAAAAAGAAAGCGCCGGATCAGGACGCGAATTTTGTCTTCAGAGGCACGATCAAGCAGCTCAACGCCGCGAACGTGAAGCAGGCGCCGGTTAGCGACCGCACCGCGATCGTCACCGTGAATCAAGTGCTTGACGCGTCTGCGAACCTTAAGGGCTACAGCGGACAAGACATAACCGTTGAGTTAAGCAGCGCGCGCCACGTCACTGCCGGCGAAAGAATGATTTTTCACACGACCAGTTGGTTGTCCGGCGAAACCATTGCCGTAAAGTCTCTGTTTGAGGAACCGGACAAAGGGGCCGAGGCGACGACTCATGATGTAGATGCAGCCGCGAAGCGGGATCAGCGCAAGACGAGCGAGCACTTTGACGATGCTGACCTGGTGATCTCGGGAAAGGTTATCGAGGTTCGTCTGCCGAAAGATTCGAGCGCAACGTCAAAGAAAACAGCGGGCGGAAATCAACAAGCAACCCCCGTCAGCGAACATGACCCGAAATGGCGCGAGGCATTAATCGAGGTGGCAGAGGTTCATAAGGGCAAATCGACAAAACGCCAGGTGGTCGTGCGGTTTCCCTCAAGCACTGATGTGGCCTGGCGGCGCGCGCCAAAATTTGAAGCGGGACAGCAGGGCTATTTCATGCTTCACAAAGCGTGCGCATCAGGCGGCCCGCGACGCTCGGCCAGCAAAAACGCCAAGACAGCCCCTGACCAAACTTATGCTGTCCACGATGCCCATGACTTCCAGTCTTACACTGAACCGGGCGGAATCAAATCGCTGATCGAATCAGATTCGGTTGAGGAATAACTCAACGATCAATAATGAAACCTTGATCGAAGTATCCCGAGTTTCAACTTCTTCGCGGGCGCCGCGAAATCTTCAGTTGGCGCTGCTGTTAAGCCCTCGAGAAGTAATTGACACTACGAACTGATTTAGATAGGCTGCACGCGCCCTCGCGCGCTTGATTGGTTACTAACTCGCTGATTTCCAAGCGGCCTCGATGCTTTTCGTTCTAAACGACGCCGGATCCGGCTAACGCACAGCACGACCGGTCTCTTACACCTGGAGGCACCGATGGCCAACCAACCGACCGACTTTAACCCCAACGATCTGGTTCGCGGAATCGACGCATCGCATTTTCAGGGCGTCATTAACTGGGCACAAGTAGCCGCCTCCGGAATTAAGTTTGCCATTACGAAAGCCACCGAAGGAACCAATGTTAAAGATAGCCAGTTCAGCGCGAACTATGACGGCATCAAGGCCAACGGAATGCTCCGTGGCGCATATCATTTCTTTCATCCATCGTCGAACGCACAGGCCCAAGCTGCGAATTTTCTCAGTAGCGTCAACACCCTGGCGCCCGGCGATCTACCGCCGGCGCTCGACCTCGAAGTAAATGACGGCCAGGGCGCGAGTGTGATCATCAATGGCGTGCAACAGTGGCTTCAGGCCGTCGAGGCCGCGCTCGGGCGAAAGCCGATGATCTACACGACTGCGAGTTTTTGGAATGCGAATCTCAGCGGCACGGGTCAATTTTCCGATTGTCCGTTGTGGGTGGCCCAATACACTTTCAATCCGCAACCGAACATTCCGCAAGGTTTCACCAATTACGCCATCTGGCAGTTCAGTGAAATGGGAACCATTAACGGCGTTTCCGGCAACAACAACGTCGACCTCGATCGGTTCAACGGAACTGAAGACGATCTGAGGACTTTAGCCGGATTCTGATCTGCGCATATGAAAACAACTGCGAATCTGATCTTTCTGGCGACACTTCTTTGGATTGCGTTCGGTGTCGCGCGTCCGCTCACGGCGCAGACGGCTTCACCAACGCCCGCGCCCGTTAATTCACCGGTCCCAACCACGTCTCCTGCGGCGGCAGCCTCTCCGAGTCCTGTGGCGACAGGGCCAACCCACCCCAAAGTCACAGGGATTGAAGGCCACCTGGAACTCGACTCGATCATTAAAGTTGAAGTGGCAAACTTTTCGGAATGGGCGGCCACGCACGATGCAACCAAGCTCGTTCCTTTCCTCAACGGCCGCGCCGTCCGTGGTGGCTATCCCAACGAACTTCATCCGGATAGCCGGCGGCTCAGTTTTCATTTGCTGATCACGCCAGAGAATAAAAAGCTCTGGATTGATCTATTAGGTGCGCCAACCGGCTTAAGCCATCCCGTCACTTTTACTGTTGGCCTGGAGACTGAATCGCCGTTCGACAGCGTCTTTGATCAAAGCAATCCTCTCCCACTGACTGTTATTTCACCGCCGTACGGCGTGATTGGTTTGGTCATCATCGCGTTTACCCTGGTTCTGTTTATCTGGTTGACGCGTACGACCAACCTGATTCGCGAGCCGGGGGAAGCAGTTCCCGGAAAGCTCAGGCCGTACAACCTGGGCCGGACGCAGATGGCGTTCTGGTTCTTTCTGGTCTACGTCTCGTATGTAGTGATCTGGTTGGTCACCTCCGCACTCGACACCATTACGCCCTCGCTGTTGGGATTGATGGGAATTAGCGCGGGCACCGCTTTGGGAGAAGCTCTAATTGATTCGGGGAAGGACACCGCTCAGGCTAATCAACTCCGCGATTTCGCGGCGGAAAAGCAGTCACTTGAACAGTGCGTCCCGGAACTTGTGTCCCAGATAGCCGTGCTCAATTCTAAGCTCGCATTAACTCCGGAAGATACCGCAAGCCGGGACAGTCTGAACAGACAACTACAGGACGCTCGCACCCGTCTGGCCCAGCTCAATCTGGAACTTCAAGCCATTGTCCCACCGTCAACCGCAGGTCACAGTCAGGGCCTGCTGCGCGACATTCTCAGGGACGGCAGTGGATATAGCTTCCACCGCTTCCAGATTTTTGCCTGGACGATCGTGCTGGGCATTATTTTCCTGTCCGCGGTTTACAACAGTCTGGCGATGCCGGAATTCAGCACGACGCTTTTGGGATTGATGGGCATCAGCTCGGG
>Ga0134121_10001444_pt1 | contig 22366 bp, 27 predicted proteins | sample KB301_FD_96463 | JGI IMG/M metagenome (GOLD analysis project Ga0134121, IMG submission 96463) | Terrestrial soil microbial communities without Nitrogen fertilizer from Kellogg Biological Station, Michigan, USA - KB3-0-1 | ecosystem: Environmental > Terrestrial > Soil > Unclassified ... | reverse complement strand
GAACACCTACGTCATCTCGACGGCCCTGGGCATCTTCATCACCGGCTTCTCGTCGATCTTCACCGGCCTGAACTTCATCGTCACCATCCACCGCATGCGGGCGCCGGGGCTGACCTGGTTCCGTCTGCCGTTGTTCATCTGGTCGACCTATGCGACGAGCCTGATCATCGTCCTGGGCACGCCGGTCATCGCCATCACCATCCTGCTGGTGGCGGCCGAGAGGGTGTTCCACCTGGGGATTTTCGATCCCACGCTGGGGGGCGATCCAGTCCTCTTCCAGCACCTGTTCTGGTTCTACTCCCACCCGGCGGTGTACATCATGATCCTGCCGGCCATGGGCGTCGAGAGCGAGCTCATCGCCGCCTTCGCGCGCAAGAAAGTCGTGGGATACAAGGTTGTGGCTTTCGCCTCGGTCGCCATCGCCGTGCTGGGCTTCCTGGTCTGGGGGCACCACATGTTCGTCGCCGGCGAATCGATCTACGCCGCGACCATCTTCTCCGTGCTCTCGATGCTGGTAGCCATCCCGTCGGCGGTGAAGGTTTTCAACTGGACGACGACGCTCTATCAGGGCTCGATCTCGTACCAGACGCCCATGCTCTACGCCCTCGGCTTCATCGGCCTGTTCACGATGGGCGGCCTGACGGGCGTCATGGTGGCGACGCTCGGCTTCGACGTTCACGTTCACGACACCTACTTCATCGTCGCCCACTTCCACTACATCATGGTGGGCGGCACGATCATGGGCTACCTTGGCGGTCTCCACTACTGGTGGCCGAAGATCTCGGGCAAGCTCTATCCGGTTTTCCTGTCGAAGATCGCGGCGCTGCTGGTGTTCGTCGGCTTCAACCTGACGTTCTTCCCGCAGTTCATCCTTGGCTACCTCGGCATGCCGCGCCGCTACTGGAGCTACCCGCCGGAGTTTCAGGTGCTCAACGTGCTGTCGACCGCGGGGGCTTCAATCCTCGGCATGGGCTACATCCTCCCTCTCTTCTACTTCATCTGGTCGATGCGGTATGGCAAATCCAGTGGCGACAATCCCTGGGGCGCCGTGGGCCTCGAATGGGACACCTCCTCGCCGCCGCCGACGGAGAACTTCCTCACCATGCCCGTGGTGACGCACGGCCCCTACGAGTACAACCGCGAAGAGGTGCACAACCGCATGTCGCAGGAGGGGACCATTGGCTAGCGAACCTTTGGCGGAACCGCAAAGCCACGCCGCGCACCATCCTGCGCTGGCCCATCAGTTCGACTCGATGGACCAACAGAAGGAGTCCTCGACCCTGGGGATGTGGGTCTTCCTGGTCACCGAGATCATGTTTTTCGGCGTCCTCTTCCTGACCTATTCGATTTACCGGACTCAATATCCCGAGGCCTTCTTACTGGCGAGCAATTCTCTCAACGTCCTGTTGGGCGGCATCAACACCGCCGTCCTGATCGGCAGCAGCTTGACTATGGTTCTCGCCATCTGGGCGGCGCAGGTGAACTGGCGCAAGGGGATCGTCATCTTCCTGCTGGCGACGATGGGATTGGGCACGACCTTCCTGGTGATCAAGGGCTTCGAGTATCACGACAAGTTCGTCGAGCACCACGTGCCGGGCCCCACCTTCCACTTCGAGGTCGAGCATCCGAGCCACCACCTCCAGACGCTGGCCGCCAAGGATCCGCAGTTGGAGAAGCACGCCTCGATCTACTTCTCCCTCTACTTCATCATGACCGGCATCCACGCCCTGCACATGATCATCGGCATCGGCATCCTAGCCGTGCTGGTCGTGCTGTCCTGGAAAGGGAAGTACGATGCGGCGTACCACAATCCGCTGGAGATGACGGGCCTCTACTGGCACTTCGTCGACATCGTCTGGATCTTCCTCTTCCCGCTGCTCTACCTGCTCGGGGCGCACGCCCGCTGAGGATGGCCATGGCTGAACACGTGACCTCGCGCAAAGTTTACTTCCTGGTTTTCGCCGCCCTGATGGTCCTCACCGTGGCCACCTGGCTCGTCGCCCAGATCGACCTCGGCTGGGCAAACGACGTCGTCGCCCTGGGAATCGCCGTCACCAAGGCCACGCTCGTCCTGCTCTTCTTCATGCACGTGCGCCACAGCACGCGCATGACCGTCCTCACCGCCGTCTCCGGCTTCTTCTGGCTGGCCATCCTCTTCGGCCTGACGATCGCCGACTACGCCAGCCGGGGGCAGATTCTGCCGTTTGTGCCGGGCAAGTAAGACCCTCATCACCCCAGCCCTCTTCTCCCATCGCCCTCCCCCCCAACCGGGAGAAGAGGGAGCCGTTCGACGAATCGCCCGAGGTCTCGATACCGATCCCAGCCAATGTAGAGACGCCCCGCGGGGAACCCCGCCGGGGCGTCTCCGGCGGAGGCAAGGTCCTCGCAGTCACCTGGAGGGTTTGAAGACCGAAGCCCCGGCGACCTGCCTGCGTTGCCAAGTGACGTGAAGCTTGGTACCTTGTGTTCAAGATGCCGACTACTTTACGCCTTGGACCCTATCGCTTCTACTTCTATTCCCATGACTGCGGTGAGCCGCGCCATACCCATGTTGATCGGGAGAATATGAGTGCCAAGTTCTGGCTTGACCCCAACATATCCTTGGCTGAGAACTATGGTTTTAACCGTAAAGAGCTACGAGACCTCGAGCGGATTAGTCACGACAATCTGGAGGTATTGAGAAATGAATGGGACGCTTTCTGTCACCCCGACTCTCGCGGTCACTAGAGTTGTCCAGGCGACTGTTACGGATGACATGCTATCGGTTGACCTTGAAGACGGTCGCACGATAGCGGTTCCCATCGGCTGGTATCCTCGCTTAGCCTATGGTACACCCGCGGAACGAGGCAAGTTTCAGATCAGCGGTGCGGGCTATGGCCTTCACTGGCCCGATTTAGATGAAGATATCGGCATCGAAGGATTGTTGCTCGGCAAGAAATCCAGTGAAAGCCAAGCCTCCTTTGAACGCTGGCTTCAGGGTAGGCAAACCCCCTCGTCGAGCCGATGAAGTACGGTTCCGAGGGCCGGCCGGCCGCGATAATATATCGGCAGCCAGAACCGATGAGCGTTGTCACGCTCTACTGTCCTGTGGGTCCCAAGGAACTGGCTCTGATCGAGGCGTCCGGCTGGCGTGAGTTTCCCCCACGGCTTCCTGAACAGCCGATTTTCTATCCCGTCCTCAACGAGGAGTACGCGACCCAGATTGCCTGGGACTGGAATGTCCCAGCGAGCGGCGCCGGGTTCGTCACCCGCTTCCACGTCGATGCCGACTTTCTGAGCCGCTACCCGGCACAGACCGTCGGCGGCGCGATGCGCAAGGAGCTGTGGATTCCGGCCGCAGACCTGGCGGAGCTCAATCGGCACATCGTCGGCGTCATCGAGGTGATCGCGGAGTTTCACGGTTGAACCAGCGAATTCCACGCTTGGATTTCGCGGAGCTAACGCGCCTCGAAGGAGCCAAAGGCCGCCGAATTCCCACTATGCCGTAGAAAGGGTCGAGTCCCGCTAGAATCCGCTCGAATGTCAAGGTCGGTTGCTTTTGTCTATGCTCCGATCTTCACGCGAAAGGTAACTGACACTGCTCGCTCATCGCGAAAGCCGAGATCCGGCCCACGACCATCTTCAAGCTGCCAGCCCAGCGCGATAGTCTCATCGTTGTTTAAGAAGAGGTTCACGCCTAACGTAAACAGCGCTGGATTACCATCGTCGAGGCCTTTGCCACCAAGAAGTTCCCGGTAGGTATAAGTCCCTATAATTTGCAAGCGATCATAATGGATTAACCTCAGCGGGTACCATTCTGCGTAAAGGCGAACGAGAGCAAAGGATCCTGAGAATTCGTGGGCCAGAACCACGGTGCCCTGCTTGACAGGCAATTGATCTAGGTACTCTAGCCCGATGTACGGATAATAACGAAATCCTGCCGGCGTTATTCGACCCGGCAGACCTGGACGTAGGCTGAACGCACTGGCAAGCGCCTGGATAGAAGCAGTTGCTGTGTGCGCCTCAGAATCACGAGTACCCTTTGTCTTAACCAAGAAGAACGGCGCGGCTATCTTTGCCCGAGGCTGATCTAGATCCTTCATTGGGCTACCGTCGGCACCGTAATGCTTAAGTGGGCCGATGAAGGATTCTCCATTTAATGCAAAGGATTTCTTGTTGACGTTTTTTTCACGCTCGCTCGATCGATGAAATTCAACGCTGGGCGAGATAGACCAGGAGACCTTGTCCGTTTCTTTCTCGCATCCCTTGACCTTTAGGCCTACATCAATGGAATAGAACGTACCCTTCGAGTCCGAGTCTACATAGTTTATCGAGGCAGGCTCCTTTTCATCCTTACTACCGTCGAAGGCCTTGCGAACGGAGGGTTGAGAGAACGCCTTTAGGCAAGGAGACTCCTCGGAGGCACCGTCGCCCATGGCTGGGCTAACAAAAACGATTCCGCTCAAAAGCACGATGATAATTACACTTTTCATAGACCCACCCTCTGGCTCACAAGCTCAATGAGCTTCAGCACGGTGAAGCTATCTGTTTCAATTTCGCTGGTCTTCAAAGTTGCCCCAGGAGCTAGGTGCTGAATATAACCACGCAGGCTCATTGCCAGGAAGATGAAAGCCGGATGGTCCAGATGAAGCTCTATACTTAGCCGATCAGCATCTTTAATGTCAGCGTTCGGTTTTCCGGAAAAAGCCTCGAGAAAATGGAGAACATCTTTTCGCACTGTGGCAGAATCGATCATCTTGCCTCCTTTAGCGACTATGGTTTACAGCGTACCTTTGTTCGCATGAGCTTAGTTATATAATAGACTTAATCCAGCCCCCAGCAAATACTGTGGGCGGTGAGCGGCTGAGCCACAGGATAGCGCATCCATTTCGCATAGCCATTGAACGAAGCAGCGTGGAGCCCGAAGCGGTCCTACTGAGATTCAATCGCTGGCGCTTCGAGCGTGACGCTTTCAGAAGATCGTACCGCGAAGGGTTCTGTCGCATACCTAGGCTCCTAAACCGCGATTTCGTGTCCAGTGAGTATAACGCAACATTCCGTCAAAAATCTCCCCAACTCCTCGGCTGACAAAATATTGAAATAGTGCCATGAGCAGCAGGCTCGAGGGGTAGGGCCCTCGACGCCACGACTCGCCGCCACTGGACCGGCACCGCCTCTACGAGGCCACCGAACCGGAGAGCTTCTACGGCTCCGAACCTCCGCCCCCCCTAGGCACGGCGGTCAGCGACATCGACATGTCCTCGCAAATGCGAGCTACCTCAAACATTGCAGGGTTGCCCTCGTATCCTACTCGTGGTAGGATTCCACCATGGCCACCGAGAAAGTCTCTCTATCCCTCGATGAAGAGCTCGTCGCCGAGGCCCGCGAGATCGTTGGCGCTCGCGGGCTTTCGGGGTACGTCAATCTGGCGCTCAGCCATCAGTTGCAGCACGACCGCCTCTCCGGCCTGCTCGCAGACCTTGTGCAGGAGCACGGGCCGATCGACCCGCAGATGATGGAAGAGGTCCGTCAAGAATGGCACGCGTCCGAAAAGAAGACCAACACTCGCCGCATCGCTTGATTCTGGATTCCGGGGCGGTCATCGCTCTGGCACGAGGGGACCGGAGAGCGCTCGGCTTCCTGGCTCTGAGCTTGGAGCTTCGGTCTCCAATTGAGATTCCGGTAGTCGTCGTGGCCGAGACGATCCGTGGTGGTCCCCGAGACGCTCCTGTCAATCGTCTGCTAAAGGCGGTCGGCTCGGTACCAACGGCGCACGAGATTCACGGACGCACGGCCGGGAGTCTATTGGCGGCGGCCCGATCGGCTCATACCGTGGATGCCCTTGTAGTAGCCCAAGCCGTAGAGGGGGGAGGAGCCCACATCCTCACTGGAGACCTCGATGACCTCGATCGCCTCGCGGCGCAACATCCGGAAGTGCTTATCCATCCTCTCTAGATTCAGCGCGAGCCAGGATCTTCACTTCGGAAAAGCTCTCAAAGGCTCCACAGCCCCGGCACCCGGCGCCGGAGCGGCTACCGGCGTCCGAGCGGTATTCATAATCATGGCAAGAAACGTGTAATATCCGCAGACCCCGACCATATCGATGACGCCTTGCTCGCCGAAACGTGTCACGGCGCGTTGATAGGTTGCGTCGGAAACGCTCTGGTTCGCTTGGAGCTCGGCGCAAAAGTCATAGACGAGCTCTTCGTCCCCGGTCATACCTACGGGCCGGCGTCCATCTCTGATCGCCTTCACCACCTCGGGCTTGATTCCTGCCTTGATTGCAATCGGCTCGTGAATCGCCCACTCAACCTGCTGGGTCCAACGGCGCGAAACAATGAGGATGACGAATTCGCTCAGCGCGTTTCCGATGGCGCTCTTGTAGCGAAGGTACTCGCCCATACGCTGTGCGCTGTCCATGAGCTCCGGGCTCCGAAGCAAAGGGATGAAAGGGCCGTACAGTCCGCCACGGGGACCGTTGATGATCACCTCCGCGAATTTCCTCTGGAGTGGGGTCATCTTGTTTAGGGGAACGGGTGGCATCCGGTCTCGCGAAGACTCAGGATTGGGTTGCGTACTCCCCATGGGCCTGCTGGGTTGGCTGGATTGAGTCGCGCCAATCGCTCCATCACGATGTAGTTGTCCAACTCGGCTTGCAAGAGCGGCGCGAAGCGCATTACAGACTCCGAAGGACGATTGGACATTCACAGACCAGGCGATCACTTGTGGGCCGAGCGGAAGGCTTCCCACTGAGATAAGCGCCTCTGCCGAGGAGCCGTGTACGCTTCCTACCGGTTGCAAGGAGATGCCCGTCATGGCTTCGAACTGGCGAATGACGCCGCTGCCATTGATGAGGAGGAGATTGAACGACCCAGCCCTGAGCTGATGGAGGAGAAACGCGGAATCTTCCTCTAGCAATTGGCCACGCACAGCACGATCCGGAATCTTGCTCCACACTGGATCCGTTGCCCACTGAACGATGTCGAGATGGCAGGCGGAGCCATCGTAGTAGGAGGCGCCGACTGATTGCAGCACGGGCTCGAGCTGATCGAACCAACGGCGGTATGGGTTGGCCTGAAAGTAGCCGTTGCAGGCGTGGACCACTCTGCGCAGCATTGCCTCGGACGCTGAGTTCAGACTGGTTACGCCAAGGGAAGCGAGCGTTTCGAAGCGGCGGGCCTTGCCGCTTAGCTCGCGACCGTTCTGATCCAGGAACTCCTGACGGCTCGGGTTCAATCCGAGCGTGGCAACGACGGCATCCGATGCGTTGCCAAAGGACAGCACCGGAGTGGAACCGGGCACGACATGCTCGGACGAAGGCGGCCTCCGCAGGCGTGCGACAACGTGCTCGTCTAGGATAGGGTTCATCGGGTGTGTCTTGCCCAGCCCTGAAAGGTCGACAGCATAAAGCCTGGCGGCGTAAGCCCCAGGATAACGGATTTCCAAAAACTGCAAAAGCCCTGAAGGGGCGGCAGCAGCCTCCTTGACCCGGTCTGCTTTCGCCCCTTCGGGGCTCTCGGGGTTTGTGATGGATCCTTTTCCTGGGGCTTACGCCGCCAGGCTTTATGCTGTCGACCCTTCGGGGCTGGAGATTCGAGAACTGCCCACATTTATTCTCCAGCTAATGCAGCAGGCGCGCCCTCGCGCACCACACCCAGCACGTTGGGAATGGGCCACTGCTCTCGGTTGGTATCGTCGGGCCGAAAGCCTGTCTCGAAGCTTCCGCTGAGATCCAGATTGACACTGGCGGTGTGGATGGACAGGCTGGCCTCGGGCCCACCTTCGACGTGCATGGCCTGGGTTACGTTCAGGGGGAGTTTCAACAGCAGCTCGTTGAAATCTCGCATGGAGTAGGGAGCTCGCGAAAAGAGAAAGAGCAGGTGCCCGTTCGAATCCGCAGCCACCGCGGCTTCACTCCAGCGCTTGCCGTTTTGCGACCAGACGTTCTTCCCCTTCCCCGCGATCAGCCTCAAATTCTGCACCACGATCTCGTACTCGCTCAGATTCGCGGTCACATTCGTTTGATCGAGATCTCGCCAGACGAGAGCGGGGAGTGATGGGTCCTTCGGCCTTGTCGCAAGAACCGAGCGATAGGCGTTCCATCTTCCATTGTTGAGGTGCTTGCCGTGGCGAAGATAGCCGACGTTGGACTTTTGATCGGTCTGAAACATGCCTACGTTGATGGCCACCGAAAGACCTGCACGCTGACACCACTCTCCAGCCGTTCGCGGACCCGTACCGGTTTCTGATGCGAGGCCAACCTGCAAGTGAGCACGCCGCGGATCAACGCGCACGACATAGAGGGAGCCCGATCCGCCGGCAGCCGCCATCGGGATGATCGCCAGCGCTACGCCTCTTTGAAGAGGTTGCCAATGCACGACGGGCGCGGGCGGCACAGAAGGGCCGGTCGCCAACAATCCCAGCAGCAAGGCAACGCTTCGCGCAAGGTTGGGCAGCACTCTCATCCACCGGATTCCGGTCGGCGAGCGAAAATGTAGGCCCGCCGGCTCTGGTGCTCGACCTCTGGGGAATAGGGCTCCCGCTCGATAACCTCTTCAATCTCGAATCCTGCCGATGTCAGGTAGCCGACCATCTCGGCGGAGCGGAAAAAGAAGAAGTCGACGCAGACCTTGTGGCCCCACCAATCCTCCAGGTGAAGCGTGTCGTCGCCGAGGTGGAAGGCCAGCAGTAACAGACCGCCCGGTCGTAGAGTCCTCCGCAACTCGCTCAGCGCCTGCGCCATGTTGGCACGGGGGATGTGGATGATGGAGTAGAAGGTCGCGATGCCGGACCAGGCTCCGTCGGGTACGTCCAGCGCCATCATGTCGCCCTGCCGGAACTCGACGCCTGGAGTCAGACGCCGCGCCTGCTCTACCATCGCCGGCGACAGGTCGATGCCGCAGACCTGAACGCCGCGCTCGCGCAGATACTTAGCAATCTGGCCAGGGCCGCAGCCCATGTCGCATGCCGGACCGGCATCCCGCACGCTGGCGGCAAAGCGGTCGAGCAACTGCCGGTCGAGCGGCTTGTGCTGGAGCTCATCGAAGAGGCGCCGGGCGTATTCGTCCGCCACCTGGTCATAGCTGAGCTGGCAGTCGTTGCGCACGCTGAGAATTTTACCAAGCCGCCGAGAAGTTTGTCGGGCCGCTGCGAAGCTTCTCGGGCGGCTGAGAAGTTTATCCGGCCGCTGAGAAGCTTGTTGGACGGCTGAGAAGCTTCTCGGGCCGCTGAGAAGCTTCTCCGGCGCCTGAGAAGCTTGTCGGACCGCTGAGAAGCTCGCCGGACGGCTGGGAAGCTTCTCGGGCTTCTGAGAAGCTTATCCGGCTGGCGAGAAGCTTCTCTGGCAGCTGAGAAGCTTATTTCGCCGCTGAGAAGCTTATCTGGCGGCTGAGAAGCTTCTTGCGCCGCTGAGAAGCTCCTCGGGCTCCTGAGAAGCTTCTCGGACCGCTGAGAAGTTTATCCGGCGGCTGAGAAGGTTCTCGGGCGGCTGGGGAGCTTCCCGGCGGGCCAGGAAAGTCTCTGGCGTTCAAAGTTGGCTCTATCTAATAAGGATTGCAGAATCGGTGCCAGGATGCCGTCTTACCGTAGCCGGAACACGATTCCCACCCGAGTCCCATCCGCGGGCAACACTCCCGGCTTCACCCGGAACTTGGTGCGGTCGTTGACATAGTCCCGTACGGTGTAGCGGGCGTTGCCCACCTTGCTTCCCGGGCAGGAGTAGAGACAGACGATACAGCCGGACTTCCACCTTGGGATGTTGGCACGGTGGCCGCCGAAGCGCATTTCGAAGCCGCGGCCGCCAGGGTCCTGCAGGATCTGATCGAGGGTGAGGAGGCCGGCTCTCCCCGGCAGCCGCACCAGTACTTCGACGGGCGGTCCCTCAATCACCTGATCCGGCGCCTTCGAATCCTTGTCTTTCCGCTTCTCCCAGGTGTCCATACCCAGTGCGTTGCCGGGCTTCGCACCGAGCCCCTCCAGAGCGTCCAACGCCTGCGTGTCCGTCACCTCCGCCCGAAAAAGCGACGCCATCGCCGCTCCGCCGTCCTTGTAGACGATCAGGTGATAGCCGGGCATTCCCATACCGAGGAGCTCGCGCTCGAACGCCGCCCGGCTGACCGTGGCGGGGAATTCGATCTCCCGGCTGGCGATGCGGATGGGCCCGGCGCCGGCAGCAAGAGCTGCAAGACCTCCAAGGACAAGAAGATTGCAGAGCGAAAATCTCGTCATCTTGCGTCCCTCTCGACGCGGTTCATTGAATAGCGTAGCCTCCCCAGGCCATGAAAGCGAACGACTCCCTGCTCGACGTCTTCCTTGAAATCCAGATGCTCGACCGTATCCCCCGCGCCGGCTTCGTGCTGCGCGGCGTTGCCGAGCCGGAGAGCGTCGCGGAGCATAGCCTGCACGTGCTGTTCCTCGTCTGGGCGCTGGGACCGAAGATCGAGGGGATCGACGTGCCGCGGGCGGTGGAAATCGCCCTCATCCACGATCTGGCCGAGCTGCGCATCGGCGATCTGCCCCGCACCTCGTCCCACTATTTTCCCGAGGGCGCCAAGAAGGCCGCGGAGGCCGCGGCCATGGCGGACGTCCTCGCTCCTCTGGACGAACGCGCCCGGCATCTCTATGACGAGTACCAACACGGCACGACGCCCGAAGCGCGGCTGGTGAAGGCCTGCGACAAGCTTCAGCTCATGCTCAAGGTCGCGGTCTACGAACGCTGGGGCACGGGCGCCTTGGCGGAGTTCTGGGACAATCCGGAGAACTTCCCGGACGGGGGGTTTCCGGTCGTGCGCGATCTCTTCGAGGAGCTCAGGCAGCGGCGGAACGCAGAGGCCCGGCAGCGTAGCGAAGAAGCGACGCTGTCCTCGCCTTCGCGGTGAATCAATCCTCGTCGTCGAACCGCTGCGAGTCGTTCTCGAGCTTCACTCCCCGCCGAGAGAGCAGCCGCCGCAGGCGGTCGTAGAGGTTCTGGCCGAGAAGCGACTGGGCCGTCTCGGAGATGTCGCGGAGGACGATCCGCAGATCCTCCTTGCCGCTCCAGTGCTTGCGGGCGTAGGGCTCCAGATCGCCGCCGAAAGCCTGCGCCAGCACGGCCGTGGCGAGCACCAGGTCGTCCAGGTAGCCCGCGGGGCCGAGAATGGCCTCGGGGAGAAGGTCAAAGGGCAGAATGAAGTAGGCGATCGCGCCGCCGATGAGCGCCCGGGAAGTGCCCGGAACCTCCTTGTCGAGAGCCAACCGGACGAGGAGGATGAAGACGTCCGGCACCAGCATCAGCGCCCGGATCGTCCCCTCGGAGAGCTTGCCGCCGCGCTTCTCGACGACCTTGAAGATCGCCTCCCGCAGGCGATCGTAGAAGCTCAGCAAGCCGCTGCTGGGAAGCTCCGTGCCCCGTGCAAGCGCCTCCTCGGACTCCCGCTCCGCGCGAGCGGCATCGAAATTCTCGAGATCGTCGTCGGTCAGCGGGTTGTGAGGTGTGCGGTCGTCGGGCATGGCGGTCTCCGGGGGAGAGTCTATCCTCTTATGGGACGGGAGCGATGCCGTGCCCAGGGTTTCTGCTGCTCAGAGCGCCCCCGCCCAAGACCCTCATCACCCCGACCCTCTTCTCCCATCGCCCTCCCCCCAACCGGGAGAAGAGGGAGTGCTTAGGAGGCGATATCGCGAGTAGCAAGCCGAATTTCTTAACAGAGGGGAGCTGGAAGTCCTACTAAGGCAGAATTGCTCTTTGCTGTTCTCCCTCTTCTCCCGGTCGGGGGGAGGGCGATGGGAGAAGAGGGTCGGGGTGATGAGGGGTCTTCCGCCGGTACAACACCGCCTTCAGCCACAGTCCGCCGACGCCGAGGAACGGAACGAGGTAGACCAGCGAGCCCAGAGGTCCGAGGGTGCCGTCCGGCGTGGCCTCGACGTCGGCCTTGAGCTCGCCGCCGCCTTGGGGACTGTCGAGGAGGCAGCGGACGTGCCACATGCCGCCCTGGTCGAACTTTGCGGTCGTGTAGTAGCGGGCGCCGCGGCGAACGGGCTGCGCCTCGGCCTCGTAGAGGACTTCCGGCAGCCGGCCCGAGACGGGCTGGACGCCGATCCGCACCCGGGCACCGGGCGGCAGGCGCTTTCCTTGCGGCGGCTCGAGCATCACGTAGAAGGTGCCGGTGCCGATGTCCGGGTCCGTCCAGACGGAGACGAGGTACGGGCCGACCGGCCGATCAACGAGGATGGGAAAGGGCGGTCCCTGGTGAGCCACGGCGGGGGACGGGGAAAGCAGGCGGCAGAGCCCGAGGACCGTCACGAGGAAGCAAAGAGGCACGCGGCGGATCATCATCTCAGCCTCCCAGGATCATCGTACCGCGCATCTCCATCGGCTGGTAGAGGAGCCAGATGGCGGCAGCGGCAAGCAGGAGAAAGAGGCCGGCCCAGGGCACGAAGGCCCGCGCCGTCCGCACCGGATAGTCCCGCTCCGCGATGCGGTGAGCGACCAGCAGCGAGCCGAGCAGACCCAGGCTGAGGAAGCCCAACTCCAGCGGATGGACAAGCCCCGGCGATAGCCCGACGAGGCCCCAACTCGGCTTCCCGAAGAAAGGCAGGCCGACCGAGGCGAGAACCTCCTGAGTGACTGGCACGAAGGTCCACAGGCCGGTGACGAAATGAAAGGTGTAGTGAGCGAGCCAGATCCCGAAGCCCAGGGGGATGAAGGCGAATGCGAAACGATTGGTCAGCTTGATCAGCGGCTCGCGCGTGCCCGCCCCCCGGCGCGTCAGCCAGGCAGCCAGGGCGAGAAGCACGACGGGCTCCACCACCAGGAGGAGCAGAAAAAGGGAGCCCAACACCGGAGCCTCGTGAGTGGTCCCCAAGAGACGGGCCAGCCACTCCTCCACGGCGTACACGGGACTCACCATGCCGAAGGCGTTTACCAGCGCGCCAAAGGCGAAGACGATCGCCAACGCCGCCAGGTCCTTCCGGCGCGAGAAGAGACCGACACCGGACCGGCGTGGATCGACCCACAGCTCGCTCGCCGGCACTCGCGTCGCGATGACGACGTTATCGTGCGGACAGGCATGGATGCAGTCGAGGCAGAAGGTGCAGTCCATATTGCCCGTCTTCTTCGGCAGAAAAAGGCCAAGCTCGCAGCCCTGCTGGAGAATGACCGAGGAATCGACGGGATCGCGCGTGCCCTTGATGCAGTCGTGCGTCTGACAGGTGGCGCAAGCGTCGGCGTCGCGGACCCGCACCTCCAGCGGCGAAACGCTGGAGGCCACGAAGTTGAACTGGCCCAGCGGGCAGACCCACTTGCAGAACGATGCGTCCTTGAACAGCGAGTCGACGGCGAGGGCGGTGGCGAAGTAGGCGACAATGAGCCACGCCGTCCACCAGGGCGAGCTCCAGAGGTCGAACAGCTCGTATGAGTAAAGAATGAGCACGAAAAGTCCCAGGGATAGCCACTTGGAGCGCAGCCAGCGGGGCCAGCGCCGAACCGGCTTGAAGAAGCGCCGGGCAATCGTCCGCGGCAGCATGAAGGGGCAGGCCATGCAAAACAGGTTGCCGGCCGCGAGAAGCACCAGAACGAGCGCTCCCCGGTAGTGCACCCAGGTGAGCAGGGTGGCGAGATTGCGCGGCGCGAGCTGCGGGCCGAAGAGGCCATGGGCGACCATGGCCAAGGCGACGGCGAACAGCGGGAGCTGCATCGCCGCGCGCGCATGGCGCCAGTAGAGGAAGCGACCTACCCAACCACGGAGAGCCGGATCAGGCCGCGGCAAGACGCGGCTGGAAAGCACAGGTACATCTCATATGGGCCACGTCCCCCAGCGGTGGGAACATGTGGTAGTACATGGCGATCACCATCGGGATGAAGACGATCGTGTTGTAGATCAAGTGCAGCTCGACGCGTGGAATCCAGAGCTGGGCGATGCTCGTCGGCACCGGGGAGTTGAACAGGTTCTGCCCCAGGAGGGCCTGTCCCTGCAGCAGTGCGTGCTCGATGTGATGCCAGAACTGAATGACGAGAGCCACCGTCCACCACTTGCGCGCGGTGCCGACGAATCCGGGACGCAGCACCCAGATGCCGATCAGCATGATGAGGGCATAGCTATAGTGCAATACCTCGGACTTGATGAGCCACGGGTACCACAGACCCAGCACGCCGCGCGCCTGCGGCGCCGACCACTTGAGAACGTAGATCTGGAAGGCCTGCGCCAGGTGCTCCGCCCAGTGAGCCAGCACGATGACGATAAAGACCTGCAAAGCCCGCTCGTGCCAGACGGTGTTGAGACGCTCCATGAAGGTCTGGGAGCCGTGGCTTCGAGATAGGGGTGCCGCGGTGGATGTCAGGTCCATACCTCTTCCTTTCTGGGCTTGAGAGAGCTTACCCTCCAAATATTAGGTGCGCCTTAGATAGGAAAGCGCGCCTGCCGAGTCCGTTACGATCAAGGTCACAGGGGCCCGGAATACAGAGACCCTACATCTAAGCATTATAGATTGGTAGGAGTGACCTCGAAAAGGGGGAGAGGATGGCGGACGCGAGCTGCTGCAGCGCAACGAATAGCGGCCCTCGCCGCCCGCGAAGCGACGAGGGCCGGAGCATTCACCTCAGTCCGGCTACCTCCGGCTGATCGTGAACGCCGAGACGCTTATGCCGAGCTCTACACCCGTGCCTTTGGCGGCCAAGGCCAGCGACACTGGCCCCTTGGTCAGAGCCCCGGCACCACCCGACTTGCCGACACCCGCCGCAGCGTCCGCGCTGGCATAAGTTCCGAAGACCTCGCGGATGTCCGAGACACCCGTGAACTTCCCGTGCCCATCGCGAACCTCGTTCTTACCGGCGGTGATTCCAATGCCCGTCGCGTCGAGCTTGACCTGGGCCGTCTGGCCGTTGTCGCAGGTGACCGTCCCCGAGCCATGGGCGACCTTGACACCAATCGCCCACTCGCTGAGCGCGAAGCTCAGCCTGCAAGTCGTGGTAGGCGGCTGGGCCTGGATAGGCCCCGCTGCGAGAAGAATGAGAGCGAGAACCGCGAAAATCGTCGCCAGGCGTAACTTAGTCGTCATGGTGCGATCCTCCGTAGTTGGTCTCGAGCCCCCCGCAGCACCGAACCGACGGCAACTCTGAGCCGGGAGGCTCCTAGCTGGGGTGAAAAAGCAAGAAGTGGGCCAGGAAGCCACTCTACCCCGGGCGGGTGGTATCTTGCCCATATGAAGAGGTCGCTGGTTTACGTCGAGACCACAATCCCCAGCTTTTACCACGACGTTCGCACGACACCAGATATCGTCGCGCGCCGAGAGTGGACACGCCTGTGGTGGGAAACCGCGGTTGACCAATATGAGCTGGTCACTAGCCCGGCCGTGCTGGACGAGTTGGCTGCCGGACAGCCAGAGCGGAGTGCTCCCCGATTAGCCCTTATGCGAGATTTGCTACTTCTCGCAGTTGAACCAGGTATCCTGGAAATCGTCGCAACTTACGCCCGACACAAACTGATGCCTGCGGATCCGGGAGGAGATGCGCTGCATTTGGCTCTGGCCTCGTATCATAAATGCGACTTTCTGGTGACTTGGAATTGCCAGCACCTTGCCAATGCAAACAAATTCGGCCACATTCGTCGGGTCAACACAATGCTGGGTCTGTTCGTTCCCGCCTTGGTTACCCCGCTGGAGTTACTTGGAGAAAACGATGAAACAGAAGGCTGACCCCGTCATCGATGAAGTCCGAGAGGTGCGGCACCGTATCTCGGAGCGCTTCGGCCATGATCCCGAACGTTTGGTGGCCTACTACATGGAAATGCAGGAGCAATACCGAGACCGGCTGATTCGCACTCCTCAAAAACAAACCGACGACAAGACTGCTGCGTAAATGCCTGTCAGGAAGATCCGTAACCTTCAGGAGATGGAAGACTCGCTGTGGTACGAGCCTGGCCCCGAGCTGTGGCGGGCAATCGACGCCGTCTGGAAGTTCGCGGAACGAACCTGCCCGCAACGTTTTCCTCCAGGGGTCTACAGGCACCGCTCCATCGAGGACGCGCAACGGCAGCGCGACCTCTGGGAGGAGCAGAACTTCAAGGCCTTCTGGGAACGCCGCGGAATCGATCCAAGAGACCTGAGCTAGAACATATACGCCAGCGCCAAGCCCACCTGGGCCCCCATCATCATCAGGTACATGTGCTTCCAGGACGGGTGGTTCTCCGTCTCGGTGAGGGATTTGGGATCTCGCACCAGGAGGTAGACGGTGTAGGCGCCCCAGAGCGTGAAGAGGATGCCCATGATCGTCAGCAAGGTCGGGTTGCCGGTGAGGATGGCGTGCTGCGGGTTCTGGGGGTCTGGCAGATGGGCTCCCAGCGGTAGGAGCAGCCAAGGAAGCACGAAGAAGGGGGCCATGATCCAGGCAGCCTTCTTGACGCCGTAGACGATCGGCAGCGTTTTGCAGCCTCCGGCGCGGTCACCGTCCATGTCGGCGAAGTCCTTGGTGGAGGCGGCGCCGATCAGGAAGAAGCCGATGACGCCGCCGATGTACCAGGGCTCCGTATAGGTCACGTGCGCCACCATCGCCCAGCCGGCTACCTTGAGCAGCACGCCGCGGGGGATCGCGATGGTGAGGTTGGCCAGCATGCCGCGGATCTTGGTTCGCCCCAGCTCCGGCGCCGAGTAGATAAAGGTGAACAGCAGCCCCGCCAGATAGATGAAAAACGTCACGTGCTCGGAGAGCGGCGCCGTCAGCTTCTGCTGGAGGGTGTCGTAGGGGAATGGCACGACCAGCCAGGTGGGAATCAGCGCCAGGGCGTAGAAGATCCAGGTGAAGATCCACGCCTCGCGGAGCGACAACGCGCCGGTGACCAGGGGCCGGTTCGGCTTGTTGAGGCGATCGATCTCCAGGTCGTAGATCTGATTGATGGCATTGGACGCCGCGTTCATGAAGCTGGCGCAGAGCGAGCCGAGGATCACGGTGAGCACGACAGCCGACGTGAGATGCCTTGCCGGATCGGGATTGTGCACCGAGCCGAAGGCGCAGACGGCACCCGAGACGATCCCCAGCAGTGGCGGCAGGAGGGTGAACGGACGAGCGAGTTGGCTGTAGAGAGAAAGTTTCGAGGCCATGATCTATCGCAGGATCCAGGGAGCGAACGCCGCGGCGACGAGCGCTCCCACCAGGGTGTTCAGGAAATTGAGCGCTTCGTTGTCGAGGAGCTGCCGCTTTTCGAGCGCCGCTCCCACCACGCTTTCGAAGGTCGTGCCGACGAAGGCCGCGATCACGATTGCCAGCACGCCGATCCAGGGATAGAGGCCCAAGGCGGCGCCGAGAACCGCGACGATCAGCGAGGCGAGGACTCCGGCCAGCGTTCCCTCCAGGGAGACGGCTCCCTCGGTGCCGCGCGGCACCGATTTGAAGGTGGTGGGGAGGAAGGTGCGCCGGCCGAGGAGCTGGCCGATTTCGCTCGACGAGGTGTCCGCGGCCGCGGTGGCGAAGGCTCCGGCGAAGGCGAGGCCGAAGAGGACGCGATAGTCCGTGACTCCGGCAAAAATCGCGCAGGCCGTGGCCACGCCGGCGTTGGCCAGGGCGTGCCGGGCGCCGCGACGCCCCCCCTTCTCCTGGGCCAGCTTGGCCGCTGCCTTCTTGCGATAGCCCAGCTTGGTGCAGGCGCTGCCGATGACGAAGAAGGCCAGCAGCAGCAAATACCCGCGCCAATCGTAAAAGGCATAGATGAGGAAGCCCACAAGGAAGCCGGCCACCACGCCGGAAAGATCCACCGTGCGCGCCGCGTAGGCCGCTCCGGCGAGCGCGACGTTGACCCCCACCGCAAGCAACAGGCGCGTCGGCAGACCCGGATCGGCAAGAAAAACGCCCCAGCGCCCTTGCGTCAACACCAGCCCGAGTAAGAACAGGCCGGAGACGAGGGGAACGCCGAGGTTGTCGTCCAGCCCCTGTGGCAGCGACTCCAGCGCAGCGGCGACAAGCGCGGCCGCGAAACCGGCCGCGAGAGCGAAGGCCCAGCCGTAGGCCCGCCCTTGGACGGGCGCCGTCCACACCAGAAGAGCACCGGCCGCTACCGCGCCGAAGACGACGTAGGCGAGGCTGCCCATCCAGCTCTTCCGCGGGTTCCAGGGCAGTTTCCTGCGGCCGAGAGTCATGCCGGCGACCGAGGCCATGCCGTCGCCGAAGGCGAGGATTCCCCACGCTCCCGCCGCCACCTCCAACCGCGACCAGAAGATGAGGATCAACAGCAGCACGGCGAGGGGATAGAGGACGATGCCGAGCGAGCCGCCGGCCTCCAGCTCCGCCGGCCGCCACAGGCGCCGGCCGCCGATTCGCGGAAGCAGGAAGAGATTGAAGCTCAACGCACCGGCGGCGAGAATTGCGGCCCACAGGGGACCCAGGAAGCGCAGGGAGAAGGCGATCAGCCCCACTCCCATGTGGGTGACCTTGCGCGCCAGCTCGCCGCGCGTGAAATCGCTCATTGGATCTGCCCGCTCTCGCGCAACCACGTCGCAGTGGTGGCGAGCCCCTCGGCGAGCGCGCGGGAGCGATAGCCGAGCTCCTTCACCGCCGACCCTGAGTCGTAGGCCCAGTCGTGGCGGTAGACGTCCACGAGGTCGGGGGTGAGCTGAGGCGTCGTGCCGCGCAGCTGCGCCCAGCCCTTCTGGAGGGCGCCGGCCGCCTTGGCGACGGCGTCGGGCAGATGCAGCGACGGAATCTTGGCGCCGAAGATCCGGCCGACGGTGGCGTAGAAATCGCCCTGCGTCACGTTCTCGCCGCCCAGCACGAACCGCCGGCCCGCCGGAGCTCCACTCTCCAGAACCTGAGCGACCCCGCAGGCCACGTCGTCGACGAAGGCATAGTTCCACCGCCGTTCAGGCTTGCCCAGCAGGGCGGGGAGCTTGCCTTTCACGAGGTCCAGGATGTGGCGCACGACGATGTTCCCCTCCGTCAGCTCGCCCGGCCCGTAGATGACGCCGGGGTAGACGACGTCGACGGGAGCGCCGCCGGCAATGGCCTGCCGGGCGAGGCGGTCGGAGAGGGTCTTGGTGCGCTCGTAGTCGTTGATCCACACCCGGTCGCCCGGTAGAGCGCTCTCGTCGAGCAGGCCTCCGGGGCCGCGTTCCGTGGGTCCGAGCGCCATGAAGCTGGAAACGTAGACGATCCGCGCCACCGTTCCCGCTTTCTCGGCCGCGGCGAGGACGTTTTCCAAGCCGCCGACGTTGATGCGGTCGAACTGCTCGCGGGGCGCCAGGATCTTCACCAGGGCCGCCGCGTGCACCACGGCGTCACAGCCGTCGACGGCGCGCTTCAGGCTCTCGCGGTCGGTCACGTCGCCCTCGGCAAACTCGACGCCGGCAGGGAAGCGCTCGCGGGAGGAGCCCCGCCGCACCAGCAGCCGCAACGAGTGCCGGGGCGCCAGCTCGGAGACGATGTGGCGGCCGAGAAAGCCGGTGCCGCCGGTCAGGAGAGCTTTCATGAGTGGAGTCTCCTATTTTGGATTTTCGATTTTGGATTTTGGATTGAAGAAAGACAAGAGCTGAGGGACTCCGGCTTCAACTTCCCTTCCCTGCATTCCAAAATCCAAAATCTAAAATCCAAAATCCCTCCACAGATCCTTCACGGCGTCGTCCAGCGTTCGCTTCGGTTGCCAACCCAGGGCCCGCAGCCGGCTGGCGTCGCCGGTCAGCAGAGGGAGGTCGACCTTGCGGAATTTCTCCTTGTCGATCTCGATCCGCGCCGAGACGCCGGAGATCGTCATCAGGATGCGGAGGATCTCGTCGATGGACGACGCCTCGCCGCTGGCGATGTTATACACCTCCCCCGTCTCCCCCTTCTCCGCCAGCAGACGGTAGGCCTCGGCGCCGTCGTCCACGTGGACGAAGTCGCGGCGGGCGGTGAGATTGCCCACTTTCAGGGTGGACTCGCCTTGACCGCGGGAGATGGCGGCGAGCTGAATCGCGAAGCTCGGTAGAACGAATTCCGGGGACTGGCCCGGACCGATCATGTTGAAGGAACGCGCCACCACGGCGCGACCGTAGGCGAAGGCGAGGCGCTCCGACGCCGCCTTGGTCAGGGCGTAGGGACTGCGGGGCGAGACCGGCCGGTCCTCGGAGATCGGCTGTTTCTCCGCCGGCACCTCGCCGTAGACGTCGGCGCTCGACGCGATGACCACCTTGCGGCCCGCGGCGGCGGCCAGCAGGTTCTCGGTGCCCACGAGGTTCACCCAGAAGTAGTCGGGCATCCTCGCTTCTTTCCACGAGTTGCCGATGCTGGAGAGGCCCGCGAGGTTGACGATCGCGTCCGGCTCGGCCGCCGCGATCGCCCGCTGCAAGGTCTCGCGATCCAGCAGGTCCACCTCGTGAAGGTCGACGTGCGCCACGCCAGACATCGTGGGCGGCTCGCCGATGTACGTGCCGCTCACCTGGTCGCCCTGTGCGAGCAGGTAGCGGGCGAGCCGTGAGCCCACGAAGCCGCCGATGCCGGTGATGAAGACGCGCATGAGTCTCCGCAGGCGTCTCAGCTCTGGAGACGCGCCTTGCGCTCGGTCAGCACCTTACGCCAGTAGTCGAGCAGGTCGCGCACCGTCTGCTCGAAGGGAATCCGCGGCTCCCAGCCGGTATCGGCGCGGAACTTCGAGCTGTCGCCGATGAGGATCTCGACGTCCGAGGGGCGCAGGCGTTCCGGGTCGACCTCGGTCCGCACCTTCACCCGCGAGAACGAGAGCACGAGGTCCAGCATCTCGCGGATGTGGATGCCGCGGCCGGTGGCGATGTTGTAGACCTCGCCCGGCTTGGCCTTGGTGACGGCGAGCCAGTAGGCGCGCACCATGTCGCGCACGTCGGTGAAGTCGCGGATGGCCTCCATGTTCCCCACCCGGATCACCGGCTCCTGAAGCTCCAGCTCGATGGCTGCCACCTGGCTGCAGAAGTTCGAGGTGACGAACACCTGGCCGCGCCGCGGACCGGTGTGATTGAAGCCGCGGGTGCGGATCGCCTTCAGGCCGTAGCTCTGGAAATACTGATAGCCAAGGTAGTCCTGGCCGACCTTGGAGACGGCGTAGGGCGACAGCGGCCGCAGCGGATTGGTCTCCTTGATCGGCGTCTCGTCGGGGTGGACGAGGCCGTACTCCTCGCTGGAGCAGGCGAGCTGCACCACCGGATCGAGCTTGAGGGCGCGGATGCCCTCGAAGAGATTGGTCTGCCCGGTGACGTTGGTGATGATGGTGTCGCTGGGCGCGTTCCAACTCGCCGGCACGAAGCTCTGGGCCGCGAGGTGGAAGATGACGTCGGGCCGCGAGATTTCCAGCGCCCGGTGCATCGAGGTGTAGTCGCGCAGATCGGTCTCGACCAGCTTGATGTGACCGTCTTTGAGATGCTCCACGTTGTCCATGCGGCTGCGCCAGCGGAAGGTGCCGTAGACCTCCACGCCCGGCTGCTCCGCCAGGATGTATTCCGCCAGATGGGACCCGGCGAAACCGGTGATCCCCGTAATCAGTGCTCTCATTCTCATCTCCCTTTTCGATCCTGCTCTTCCCGCAGGTGCCGCAGGGTTTCGACCAGTCCCCACTCCCAGGGCTCCACCGGCCGGCCGGCGCAGCGCTCGAAGCGTGTCACGTCCAGCACCGAGTACGCAGGGCGCGGGGCGGGACGGGGAAAGTCGGCCGTGGTGATGGGCACCACCTCGACCGCTTCCGACCACAGGCGGGCGATCTCGACGGCGAAAGCGTACCAGGAGACGGGCTCCCGGTTGCGGTAATGAACGACGCCGGTGACCTCGCGCTCCCCCAGGTCGAGCAGGGCGCGGGCAAGAAACGGCGCGTAGGTGGGGCAGCCCTCCTGGTCCCGCACGACCGTCAAGGGGACCCGACCGGTTTCGATCAGCTCCACCATCTTGGCCACGAAGTTGGGTCCGCCGGGGCCGAACAGCCAGCTGGCGCGCACCACCAGGCCGCGTTCATAGGCCACCGCGTGGGCCTCGCCGGCCAGCTTGCTGCGGCCATAGACGGAGAGGGGATGGGTGGGCGCATCCTCCCGGTACGGCTCGCGGGCCGTGCCGTCGAATACATAGTCCGTCGAGACGTGGACCAGCTTCGCTCCGGCGCGCGCGGCGACCGCCGCGACCTTGGCGACCGCTTCGCCGTTGACGGCGAAGGCCCGGGTCTGCGCCGTTTCGCAGCCATCGACGTTGGTGAAGGCGGCGCAGTTGACCACCAGCTCGGGACGGAAGTCGCCGGCCCAGCCGAGCAGAGGCTCGGCGTCGCCGGCGACGTCGGCCTGGGCGTGAGACAGCCCCAGCGCGGCCCAGCCGCGAGACGTTGCCTCCGCGACCACCGCCTGGCCCAGCATGCCCGTTCCGCCGAAGACCAGGCAGCGCATCTAGGAGATCCCGACCTCCGAGTTGTCCCCCACCATGAAGCGGTAGGCCTTGGGCTTCTGATCG
>Ga0134121_10001442_pt1 | contig 22383 bp, 16 predicted proteins | sample KB301_FD_96463 | JGI IMG/M metagenome (GOLD analysis project Ga0134121, IMG submission 96463) | Terrestrial soil microbial communities without Nitrogen fertilizer from Kellogg Biological Station, Michigan, USA - KB3-0-1 | ecosystem: Environmental > Terrestrial > Soil > Unclassified ... | reverse complement strand
TCGGTGCGCCGGGTGGTCGCGCGATCGTAGAGCGATATGCGCGCGTTCACGTTCATCGTCTTGTGGGCTTCGTCATTGAGGTGCGCGACACTGGCGAGCAACAAGGCACCGGCACCGATCCCGATGACGCCAACGCCGGTCTCCGTCCACCCTGCTGGATCGCGATACCAGGGTTCGCCGGGTACGAGCCTCGTCGTGATTTTCCCGGACACAGCCGGCGGTGCTGGTGGCGCCGAGGCTTGCGGCGATCGGGGCTCACCGCCCGAAGCCGTGTCGCTCGGATCTCGGGGCGGTGTGCGTGCCTTGTCCGCGGCTTGCTGCTGCTCGGCATCCTTGATGAAGCCTTCGACCCGCTCCACCAGCGCCGGCTCAGGTTTGGCGCGATCCAGAAATCGACGATAGACCCAGATGGCATCATCCCAGCGATGGAGGAAGCGATCACACTGGCCGATGTTGTAGAGGAAGATTGCGGCGTCCTCTAGCTGCAATCCCTTCTTGTACTCTTCCAGGGCCTTTCCAAACTCCTTTGTTCGGTAGCGGGCATTCCCCGCGACGATGTGGGCGTGAGCTTCGGGGTGCTTCACCTTGGGGAGCTTCGCGAGGAGCTCGTCTTCAGCATGAGCCGTGGTCGCGATCAGGAGCACAGTGGCCACTAGCCATGTCCTCACGAGTACACGCAGGATTCGATTCTTCATCCCATCCTCAGCTGGCGAATATGCCGTTATGTACAGTTTTGGATAGTGAAGAGGTCTGATCGCGTGCTTCAAGGGGTGGTCCGCAATTTGTGCGCGATCGGCGAGATCGCACCGTGCTCGATCATGTGATCTCAATAGCTTGAGCAGGATCGCTGTTGCTAAAACACCACAGTCGTGGGTGCGAAATGGTCCACGCACCCCTGAAAAGCGCGTGTAGTTGGACCACAGCAATGTAGGCAGGGACGGGCGTTCAATATCTTGCGCGAGCAGATCGCCTCTCAACCAAAAATATCGAGTTGATCGCGGACCACCCCTTGATTGCTTGATCGAAATTGTGGTTCCTGCTTCTGTGGCGGAGCCTTCGAGAACAGAAACGATTCCTGAGAGCCGGCAAGAGGGCGTCTTCACGGGCTTTGATCTGGTCACGGCCCTGCATATTCGGGGGACGGAGATCGAGCATGTCATGCTGGCCGGTAGATCGAAGTTCACGTTCGGCACGGCGCCCGGTTGCGACATCTGCGTGGAGCGCCGACATGTCTCCTTCTCGCACGCGCTCCTGGAGCGTCGTGCAGATCGGATCCTGGTCACTGACCTGGAGAGCAAGAACGGCATTGTGTTTCAGGGGCGCAAACGCAAGCAGTTCGAGATCGGCCCCGGGGACGCGTTTTCGATCGACAAGACCGTGTTCTACGTGCTCAACGACGAGATGCGGCTCGCTCGCTCGCTTGTGGCCGGAATTCTCGGTCCCCAGCGGATGGACGCTATCGATGACTTGTTGATGGAGGCGGTGCAAGGGCGGCATGTGTTCCTGCGGGCCGAACCCGGTTGTGATCAAGAACGGCTCGGGCGCGCGATCCATCGGATGTCGCTTCGGCGCCGCCATCGCTTCGTCATCGCGCAACCTGGCGCCCAGGACTCGGTACCTGTTCCGCAGTTGGTCACCAACGCGCGCAACGGGACGCTCCTGCTCCGGCTCGATGCGACCGGCGCCAGGCTCGACCCCGCGTTTGTCGAAGCGCTCTTGAGTCCCGAAGCGAACGTCCGGATCATCCTCTGCGCGCGGTCGCTCAAGGAAGCGATCGACAGCGTCACCGAGGCCCTGGCGAGTAGCGCATACCGGGTCGAGATTCCGCCGGTCCGCGAGCGCTCGGGAGAGATCGCGGCGGTCCTGGAGAGCTGGTTCATCGATCGGCAATCTCGGCTCCGGTTCTCCGACTTCACCGATGAGAACCAGGCCGCGCTTCGCGCCTACCGCTGGCCCGAGAACCTGGAGGAGTTGCGCGAGGCGGCCGACCTCCTGATCCAGCTCGCGCCGCATCAGTTCGAGCGCCAGGCCGCGCAGGAGGTCAACATCCCGCGCAGCAACGTCAAACGGTGGCTCGACGCGCGCAACCTGACGTTGCCGCTGCTTCGCGAGCTGGCCGACAAGCCCAGCAAGTAGTCGCTTACCAACGACCAACGACAACGCGACGTACGGAACGCGATCTATAACGCTTCACGAGAGGTGCGGCGATGGCGATCGATGCACGCGCACGCGCTATGTCCCGGCCTATTCAGCAGCACGAGAGGAGGCCATCCTATGGGTGGGAATCGCAAGGACACCGAGACGAAGGAGCGCACTCCGGACGCGGTGCTCAGCAGGGCCGCAACGCACCCTCACAGCTCCGGGGCTTTACCTGGCAAGCGCACGCTGGTCGAGTCACTTCCGACCGGCTGCAGTACGGGGGAATCATTGGCAGTCTGCCAGCGTGCTGTCACCGAGTGCTACGATCTGGGATCAGCGCCGACGCATGCGACGGTGACGCTGGTCCCTGTCGTCTATCAGGCCATCGAGCGCGCGCAGAAGAGTCAACGCCGGTTCGGCGACGAGCTCGGCGTGGTTCCGAGCCTCGCCATAGCCCTCGAACGGAATGCCCAGACCATCAACCCGACCGTGATGCGCGATGCGCTGATTGCCGGCGCCACGATGATCGGTCGGTTCACCGGCCAGATCGAGACCAAGGGTCAGCGAGATCCCGCCTCGGTGACATTGGACGACCTCGTGAAGCTGCTCGGCGACGTGTTTCAGAGCGCCGAGCTGGAAGCGTACGGCCTGCCGGCGTCATTCGGCAATCAGCCTGCGATCGAGCCCCTCGTCAACGAGATCGGCGAGGCGTTCGACCAAGTCGTGCGGAGCGCCGCGATGATTGGCCACGACGCCAGGGCGATCAATGCAGCGGTCGCGATGGCCATCGCCAGCTATCGCGAGAAGATCGAGGCGGCGATCGAGCAAGTCGCCGGTGCGTGGGAAGATCCGATGGACCTGGTCGATCTCGAGCTCAAGGGCGCGATCACCAAGCTCGTCGCGCTGCGTGGCGAGCTGGCGAACGCCAGGCCCGCCCTCGCGCAAGCAACGATCGGCGGCAAGATCGCACACCTCGCGCGCTATGTGCTGCTGCTCAGCGACAGGCTCGGCGATCTGAAGCAGCGGATCCAGCGCAAGGCTCGGCCTGGTCCAGCCGCCTCACTCGACACGATGCGTGGCGCCGCGGCGACCATCGCGGGCGCGCGCGCAGCGATTAGCTCCGAGCAACAGACGCTCGAGGAGCTCGGGAATTCGTCGGAGTTGCTCGGCGAACATCGCGTCACCGCGGTTGATCCCACGACAGCGATATCAGTCTCGGAGACCGTGCAACCCGAAGAGGCATTCGCTCACCACACCGATCAATTGATGGCGCGGAGCCAGCAAGAGATCGAGTGGCAATCACGGCGCCAGGAGCGCGAGCTGGCGCAGCGGAAAGCCATGCTCGCGCCGGAGAAAGTTACATCCTACGCGCAGTTTGTCCCGGTCTACGAGCGCTGGTTCGGATTCTTCAGCCGAGCGGAGCGTGAAGATCAGGTCGGCGGCTTCATGGCGCTCTACACGCAGGCCACCAACCTCATGCCGCTCGCGGGCTGGTCGGGGCACATGGCGCGCTTCGGGACGCAACGGGCGGTATCGACCGGGCTCGCCTCGTCGGGCGGGAGCGACGACTTCGTGCGCGAGCCACGGGCGATTCCGCTGACCCGCACGGTCGATATCACCGGGCAAGCGACGCGCGACGGCAACACCGACGTCACCTACCGGTTCAGGGAGGACGCGCAAGGCCATGACGGCGGCGATGAGACGTCATCGCGTAACGGCGCGGTCAACGAAAGGTTGAGGCAGCGCAGGGCGGCGATGGACAAGCTCTATGCTGCCGAGCCTGGAACTGCGCGTGATGCGGCCATCGTGCAAGGTGGGCTCGTTCCGGGGCCAGCACCGGGCGATCCGCAGCCGCAGCTGTCGCTCTATTCGGACGACGACTACACCGACGGACGCGACGGCGCGAAGGTGGGCTGGTACTACCTCCTGATCGCGAACATCGGCCAGGCAACCGGCCACCTCGAACAGGTCTACGAGCACAAGGTTATGCGCGACGACGTCGCACGCTACCTCGTGGCGATGTCGCAGCACTTGCAGACCTTGACGCGGAACCACGAGCTCAAGGATCCCAAGCGCGCGAACGCGCCGCGGCTCGGCGATGCGGCCGGACGAGCAGGCGACGTGATGGGCAGCACCGCGAACGCATCGGCGATCTACGGCGATCCCCCGGATCGCAAGGCGAGCGAGGACTCGCGCGCGGCACGTGCGGCGTTCGCTTCGGAGAAGCAACGTGCACTTGAGGGCGGCGACCGGGATCGGGCGATGGCCCGCGCGACGCGAGATGTTCGCACGAGCCTCGAGCATTCGATGGACGGGTTCTTCTCGGCTGCTGGCGGCGGAGAGAAGCTCAAGGCGATCATCCTCGACATCGCCGTCAAGGAGCACCGGCTCGATGCGGCGATCTGGCAGCACGTCGAGCCGGAGGCACTGTGGGAGTTCGCGAAGCAGGCGATCGAGATGGCCGCGATCTTCTGGGCGCTGGAGCGGCTGGGGCCCATCGGTCAGCTCGCGTCGGCGCTGTTCCTGAAAGTGATGTTCAGCCAGGACAAGCAGCGGTTCATCTCGGCGGCGATGGCGTTCGCGGCGTGGCTCGACGGCGCCACCAACGCACGGTCATTTCGCGAGGCGCAGGGCTGGGCGTTCACGTTCGTGCCGATCGCGGATGGCTTCGCGCAGACGCTCCGCGATTGGGTCGCGCAGAAGCTCGGCCACGGGATCGCGAAGCAGATCGGCAACGCGTATACGGCCGTGCGCTCCGAGCCGCGAACCGTCGGCGAGATGCGCAAGCAGCTGGCGCCGATCCTCGCGGATGCGAAGGTGAGGCACCAGGTTGCCCAGCAGATGGAAGCAGAGCTCTCCACGCGGCTCAAGGAAGGCAAGGCGCCGACCACCGAGGATCAGCAGTTGCTTGCGATCCTATACGCGGTCGACCTGGCGGCGCACGGTCGCGTGGCCGGCAAGTTCAAAGGCGTTCCCACGCTCACCGAGGCAAGCCTGCTCTCGGACGAACCGACGCTGTCGGCGCACACCCCGCTGCACCTCGTCGCGGCGCAAGTCGAGGTCCGGAGGCACATCGACGAGCATCTCGAACATATCCAGACGATCCAGCCGTATCGCGTCGAGGTGCTGACGCCCACCGAGTTCGCGAAACGATTCCAGTCCCAGAAGGGCCGCTCGATGGTCACCGCCGTCGAGGACGGCTGCGCGGTGGTCTACGCGCGGGCAGACGCCAGACCAAGAGACTTCGCCGATGAGGCGATCCACCTCGCGCAGTTGAACGATCCCAGGAACCCCAGGCTCGCCGAGCACATCCGCACGCTCAGCGAGGTGACGCTCCGACAGTGGGAAACGTTCGATGTCGAGCTACGCAAGCAGCTGTTCGAGCGCAAGCTCGCCGTCGAGGTCGATGCCAAGCAACGCCGGCTCGCGGAGCTGCGGCCGGGTGATCCGGACTGGAAGCTGATCCACGATGAGCTGACCAACCTGCAGGCGCTCGAGGCCCAAGCGAAGGCCATCACCGACGACCAGCTCCTGGCGATGAAGGCCGGCGGTACGCGCCCGGCGTTCCTCGACGACCCGGCGTGGTTGTTCGCGAAGGAGACAACGACAACGGTAGGCGCGAACCTCAGCCACGCGGGCGCCGATCTCTCGAAGCTCGCCACCAGGACCGTGACGGACAGCCCGGCCACGGGCTTCGGAGTCGTCAAGCAGGTTGGCGAGCCATGGACGCAGGTGACGGTGATCTTCGCGACGAACGCAGGCAAGGTGAAGATCGAAGGTCACGCCATCAGCGTGGATGGCCGCCGCTACACTTTCGAGGAAGGCTCGGAGCTTCACGTCAAGAACGGCGCAGCAGTTCAGTCTGGCCAGTTGCTCGCGACCGAGCCCGGCAGGCGTTACCGTCTGGTCAACGTGGAGCTGCCGAACGGCACCGTCGACCAGCGGCTGGAGATCTACTCGAGGAGACGCGGTAACCGCTGGGTCCAGGCCGGCGAGCACTCCACGCGGCGCGGCGAGCGGGTTGCGCAAGCCGCTCGCAACCAGCTCCATGACGAGCTGACTGCCGAGAAGCAGGCGGCCTCAGATCCACGCAACCCCAGGTCTAAGGATCCGAATCGGCTCGTCGAGTTCGTGCGTGTCGAGAACCAGACGACGCAAGGTGGCGGGTTCGACGATGTCTTGATCGAGTTCCGCGGTGTTCCGCCGACGGCGATGATCCGGATCATCGAGGTCAAGGACTACCCGAACCGCAACGTGGCGATGGGCGAAATGACAGCGATCCGCGAGAACCGTCACCAGAACCTGCATCGCCTCCGGGCAGAAATCGACAAGGCGGTGCGTGCCCGCACACCCGGCGAGCGTCCAGCGCGGTATCGCAACCTCACGACCGATCAGATCGATGCACTCGAGCTAGCTTCAAACACGAACAACTTCCGCGTCGAACTTCGCCTGGGTCCGTCGACTGGAATCGGCGACGAGAACCACAGCTCGACTACGATCCTCGCGAAGCTGCGCGCCGAGTTGAAAGCGTCCCCTGACTTCGGTGGACGCGACGTCCTAGACAAGGCGCCACCCAAGCCCATAGACCAGAAGGCGATCGACGCGATTCCGCCTGAGGTCCGTGATAGGGAGGATGCATCGTGACCTGGACTGCGGTTCGCAAGCACTACGATAAGCTGCTCGATCGATACAAGCTCAAGTTGTTCCGGGACCTCGTTCCCCAACACATAGAGCAGTTCCACCAGGGATCCGCAGCGGCCGCCGATCAGCTGGCGTTCTCGCTGTCGCTGATGCTGATCGCGCGCGGCCCCGCGTTCGTGCGCCGAGAGTTGGAACCACTCAAGCACATCCTGCCGCAGTCGGTCACCGCCTACACACGTGACTGCACCGGCAACTACACGCTGTCGGCGATGCTCCTCGAGTACGCGAACGCCACGAACATCTTCGAGATCGTTGGCATCACCGTTCCCCCGGAAGTACTCGCCTTGTTTCGCCCGTTGCTCGTCCGGGTCGGGACCGATCACGACGACATGCCCGCGAGCCACTGGACCAAGGCCCTGGTGTCGCTCGCGCTCGGTGAGCGCCTCGGGTGGATCGCGATCGCCGGGTTTCTTCCCACGCAGGACGTTCCGTTCGTTCCACAAGCGACGTTCGAGTTCAACATGCAAGGTCTGATCTCCCATCTCGGAGGCGCGGTCCTCGCAGGGGCCACGCTTGACGACGTGTTGCCGGCCTGGCACCAATTCATGGTCGTTGCCATCACACTCATGGATGTAGGACAGGTCGACGAGCAAGTGATCCTGTGGGTCGCGCGGGTCGTTTTCCATCACATCGGCAAGGAACCGCTGGGCACGGTCGGCAACCGTATCTTTGAGGAGATCAACAACCTCGTCGCGGCGGAAGCGTGACGTGAGCACCGCCGATCTCGGCTCGTTCGAGTGGGTCGAGACCCTACCAAACGGAATTGCGGTGTGGCACCACGACATTGCGCACGGTTCCGCTTGGCTAAGCTCCGATTTTGGATGACGATCCATGCGACAACGAGGCAAACGATGCGTCTTGTTCTTCTGATTCCGATGGTGCTTGCGGGTGCCGATCCAGCCTGCATTAACCATGTCAACGTGCAGTGCGGGCTGGACCCCGATTGCAACCTGATGGCTGGAGGACTTTGCACGGCAGCAGCCGGAACCAGTGATCGATGGTGCGCGTACCCCGATCTGAGCTGTGGCCCAGACGGCTACCGGTACTCTACGCTTGATGTAGGCGACGGTGTGGCGGGCGTCTGCGTGCCCCCGGTTGACGCCCCTCCTCCTTCCTCGATGGCAAGCTGCATAGCACTGCCCAACACCTGTGGTGCTAGCGTGAATGACAACTGTTGCAACAGTCTCGATGTGCCTCAAGGAACGTACTTCCGTAGCTACGACGTAGCTGGCGACATCTTTGACTCCGGCGATATGAATTCGCCAGCTACGATCAGTGCCTTTCGCCTCGATAAGTACGAGGTCACCGTAGGTCGATTTCGCGAATTTGTCGCGGCGAACCAGGGAACGCAGGTACACCCCCCCGCCGTGGGGGCAGCAACGCATCCAAACTTGGTGGGGAGTGGTTGGCAAGGTGGGTGGAACACCGAACTGGTGGCGGACAAGCCCGCACTCGTCGCAGCTGTGAAGTGCGACGCGGCAACGCAAACATGGACCGACATGCCGGGGGCGAACGAGACACGACCGATGAACTGTGTAACCTGGTATGAAGCGATGGCATTCTGTATTTGGGATGGAGGATATCTCCCAACAGAAGCAGAGTGGAACTACGCAGCGACCGGAGGTGATCAGCAGCGCGCATATCCCTGGTCCAATCCAGCGAGTTCACTCACCATCGATTCCTCTCATGCGACCTATGGGTGTATGCCGAACTGCTCGATAACCAACCTACCGCCGGTCGGTACCCTGCCAGCCGGAGATGGGCGTTGGGGACACTCAGACCTTGCTGGAGGCGTTACGGAATGGGTGCTTGATCTGGGCGGTCCATATCGCACGCCGTGCATGGATTGCGCAAATCTCGCACCGTCCCAAGAGCGCATCGCTCGTGGTGGTGACTACGAGTATGGCACAAATAGACTGCGCACCAGCTACCGAGATTACTTTTCTCCACTGGCACGCTTCGCTGACATCGGCATACGTTGCGCTAGGCACCCATGACGATCGTTTGCAATGGGCGTTAGGCACATGAGGAACGCGGCGATTTCGCTCTGCACAAACTCGAGTCGTACAGCCCGCTTCTGGTGCGTGGTTGGACCGATCACCGTGAGATGCCGGAGAGCGGCTCGAGTGGATCGCGATCGCCGGGTTTTTCCTGGGCAGAACGTTCCGTTCGTTCCACGCACGGCATTGGAGTTCAACATGTAGGGGCTGATCGCCCATTTCGGTGGCGCGCTCCTCGCGGGGGCCACCCAGAAACGGCCGGGGACCTCACTTCGGCGTGAACGTGACGTCGTGCATGGAGTTGTGCCAGGCGACCCGACGAAAGCCGATCGTACAGAATGGAACGAAGTCCATCCCTGGTCCAAAACATCGAATACCATCCTCGGCTGTTTGCGCCACCGCGAGGGTCCAGAGATGGTAGTGGTCCGAGAACAGCTGGCGTATGAAGGGCCGTGGCAACACCAGGGGCTTTGTGAGGTCGAGGAAGACGGTGCCGCAACCCGCTTTGGTGCACAGCGCCTCGATCTCCGTGTCCGACGTGGGAATGCTGTTGACCTGCGTGAATGGGAAGTCCTTCCGGATCGAGTGCTCGTGTATCGTGCGCGCGAGCTCGAGGACATCTTCTGGACGCGAACCGTGCAAGATGATCGGGCGTCTCCAGAGGATCGCCGCCAGCGCGGCGTCGACGTCGTCATGCGCGCCGAGACCACAATAGGCCGTCAGCGGTTCGATGAGCTGATAGGTTGGCTCATCGAGCGCGAGAACCATCATGCCCCTCACCGTGAGGCGATCTCCGACGATGCCGGGAAGGCGTTCGGCGCGGTTCGGAGTGACCATGATCTCGCAACCGCGCCTGAACACGCGCAGCGCCACGATAGGACCACGCGCGGGATGCGGGGAAAGACCGCCGATGCCTACCGGGGCCTCTTCGGTCTCACGTCGCTGGCGGCTGGGAGGCTCGGACATTGCGCGCGATCATCCTCGAAACAGCGCGCGCTGCAACATCGGAGAGCTCCTTCCACCACGGGCCACCACGGGGATACGGCGAATGTAGCGTCGGTGTCGTTCTAGCATCGACGCTGTTGGCAGTCCGAAGGATACGGATCAGGTCTTTTGCGTCTTCTTGCCGGCCTTCACCCAGCCGAAGATGCCCTCCGGCATGATGTAGACGTTGGTGTAGCCGAAGGTCTTGGCGCGCACGGCGCCAACATGGCAGGCGTGTCAACCAGGGTCCGCGCAATAGAACACGAGCTTCGTGGTCTTGTCGGCGGGCAGCTCGCTGGCGGCGTAGCTCGCGTCGTCGGTGACGAGGATCGCGCCGGGCACGACGCCCATCTTCTTGCGCAGGCGTTCGCCGTTGCAGTCGACGGCCTTCGCCTGGTTGGCCGCGATCGCGCGATCGACCTCGTCGACCGTCATCGACGGCAGCTTGTCCTCGGCCTTGTCGGCGGCCGGCTTCGCTGAGGCCTCGTCGGGCTTCGAGCAGCCAGCGACGGACATGATCGAGAGGGCGGCGGCGAGCAGGAGGTTGCGCATGCTCCAAGAATATACGGAGAAGCATCCGAAGCCACCCCAGCGCTGACGGGAGCTCAGGTCTTCGCGCGCTTGTGCAGCGAGCAGAGGGGATGGAGCCGATCATCTGGATGGCCGGGTGCCCGGTAGAGCCGCCACGTCCAGCCGAGTTCGCGCAGGCGGAGCCGCTGGGCGACGCGCTGAGACGACAGGTTGTCGGCGTCGGTGCTGTAGAAGAGGTGGCGCCGCGGCGATCGGACGAGCGCGACCCACGCCGCCGCGGTGGCCGCTGCGTACCCGTGGCCTCGAAACCGCGGGTCTGTCCACACGCCGCATTCCGCGGCCCGCTCGGTGAGGGGGCCTGGCGTGTGGCAAATGGAGATCGCGTGGTCACCGTCCGTGGCGATGGCCCACGGTCCGAGCTGCCCGCGGAGCAGCTCGTCCCACTCGACGGGGTGCCAGTTGCCGGGATTGGCGTTGCGCAAGCGGTCCACGCCCGAGCCGCCGGAGCGCTCGATGGCCACGCCGGCATCGAACCGCGTGTCGGGCGCGATGAGATAGCTGGGACCGCCTGCGCGTTGCATGAGGCCATCGCCGGACGCGAGGAGGCGCTCGCAGAGATCGAGCGCGGGCGGGGGATCGGTCGGCTTCATCGGCGGCGACGCGCGATCGAACGTCGCCGTCAGCTCGGTTGCCACCGCATCCGGCACGCCAGCGCCGATCCAGAGCGCGTGGCCGTCTTCGCAGCTCGCGATCGTGACGCCGTAGCAGCCGATGATGCGGCCATGACCATCGAGAGATGCCTCGGCCTGGATGCCAAGAAGCTCGAGGTTACGAGGCTGCGACGACAGCATTGACGCGGGATCATTATCCGAACGAGATTGCGCGCGGCGGCGCGCGGTGGGCGAATGAACAGCTCGGGAGGAGCGGACGGCCGATCCCGGTTCAAGGAGTGTAGGAACGCGAGATGGTTGGACATCTCGGGCTGGCCCTGGTCGGAGTGCGATCTCCTTCGCCTCGGATCCCTGCAGGCACGTCGCGGTTGATCGGGTGGTGGAGAGACCCGGCTAACGTACGCGGGCTTTGCAGGAGACGAGGCATGGCGCGGGGTTGCGGGGGGGCCTTCTCGATGCGACCCACGCCATAAGAGGTGGCAGTGATGTGCCAGTAGCCGACCAAAATGCCCCAGGTTTGTCGAAAAGCTGACAGTCGATTCGAGGGCTAAACGTCGAAAAACCGACAGCGATCGCCCAGGCCCCGCCACGGCGTACGGCGGCCCAGACTCGGTGTGCGCCGGTTCTTGCTTCTGTCACCAAATTGACCTACTTCACTGCCGAGGCAGACGCATGACCCGTCCACTACAGGGTGCCCCCATCGGGTTCGGATTTACTGCAGAGAAGGGCCATGTCCCGGCGTACCTCGCCGCGCCTGACCAGCTTGCGATCGTGGCGGTCGCGGATGTCTGCGCGGCCCGCCGGGAGCGGGCGCGTCAGGTCCTGCCGCACGCGCGGATCTACCCCGACACCAAGACGCTGCTGTCGGCCGAGGGTCGCCAGCTCGACTTCGTGGATATCGCCACCCCGCCGTGCGATCACGCGGCGATCGCGCATGCTGCGTTCGAGCATGGGCTCCACGTGTTCTGCGAGAAGCCGATCGCGACCAGCGCCGCCGACGCGCGGTCGATGCTCGATCACGCGACCCAGGCCAAGCGGGTGTTCTTCCCGTCGCACAACTACAAGCACGCGCCAGTGATCAAGGCGATCCGCGGGGTGCTCGAATCCGGCGAGCTCGGGCCGATTCACCTCGTCACGCTCGATACCTTCCGGACGACCCACGCCAAGGGCGTCGCCGAGTGGCAACCCGACTGGCGGAGGTCGCGCGCGACGTCGGGCGGCGGCATCGCCATGGATCACGGCAGCCACACGTTCTATCTCGCGTTCGACTGGCTGGCGTCGCAGCCGACCGCGATCACCGCCAAGATGTCGAACCTGTCGACGTTCGACACCGAAGACAACTTCAGCTGCACCGTGACGTTCCCGACCGGGATCGCGGTGGCGCAGCTGACCTGGAACTCGGGGTTCCGCAAAGTTATCTACACGATCCACGGCGCCAACGGCGCGATCAAGGTCGAGGACGACGACATCGAGATCCACCGCAAGCGCGCGGGCGGGCAGGTCGACGTCGAGCGCCTGTCGGCGGCCTCGCACTGGATGGATGCCTCGCACGCCGAGTGGTTCAAGGCGCTGCAAGGCCAGTTCGTGCAGGCGATTCGCACCGGTCAGTGGATCGGCCAGGAAGCGCGCGACGCGGCGATGTGCGTCCAGCTGATCGAGACGGCGTATGCGTCGGCGCGCGCCGATGGCAAGCAGCTGGCGATCGGCGCGGAGCGCGCGGCCGTCGTCAAGGCTGGCTGATCGCAGTCTCGTGCGGCCCGACATCTACTTCTCGTACGTGACGGGCGGCCTCTGGGTGGTGGCGCTGACGCTGTACGGCGTGCGCATCGCCTCGCGCGGGGTGTTTCACAGCGATCGCGTGGCGAAGATCGGCGGCACCGCGCTGGTCGGCCGCGGGATCATGGACGCGACCTACTGGGCGATCGAGCCGGTGGTGCGCGGGCTCGCCGCGGTCGGGGTCACGCCGAACGGGCTGACATGGAGCGCGCTGGTGCTCGGGGTGGGCGCCGGCGTCGCGCTGGCGTTTGGCTGGTTCGGCGCAGCCTGCCTGCTGGCGACGATGTCGACGATCGGCGACATCCTCGATGGCCAGGTCGCGCGGCTGACCAACAGCGGCTCGAACCGCGGCGAGTTGCTCGATGCCGCGGTCGATCGCTATACCGAGTTCGCGTTCCTCGCCGGCCTGGCGCTCGTGATGCGCGATTCGTGGTGGCAGATGAGCCTGGCGCTCGGGGCCATCCTCGCGTCGTTCATGGTGAGCTATGCGAGCGCGAAGGCCGAGGCGATGCAGGTCACGCCGCCGCGCGGCCTGATGCGGCGTCACGAGCGCAGCGTGTACCTGATCATCGGCATCGGCCTGGTCCCCCTGATCGGGCCATTGTTGGAGGTGCGCGGCTGGCCATACGCCACGCCTTGCCTGGTCTCGCTCGGCATCGTGGCCGTGGTCGGAAACCTGGCTGCCGTACTTCGCCTGGTGCGCATCGGCCGTGCCTTGGGGTAAAAGACCGGCTCCATGCCGCAGCCTGCGAACCAGAACCGCCAGCTCGTCACCGCGATCCCCGGGCCGAAAAGTCAGGCCATGCGTGCGCGGGAGGATGCGCACCTGGCGCCAGGGGCCCAGGGCTACGCGCTCCTGGCCGGCGTCGTGGTCGATCACGCCGAGGGCACGCAGATCACCGACGTCGATGGCAACAAGTTCCTCGACTTCATCGGCGGGATCGCGGTCGGCGCGCTCGGGCACTCGCACCCGACGTGGGTCGAGGCGATCCAGAAGCAGGCGGGGCGCGCCGCGGTCGGCTCGCTGACCAGCGAGGCGCGCATCGAGCTGTTCGAGCGGTTCGCCCGGCACGCCCCGGCCAACGGCGTGCATCGCCTGCAGATGTATTCGGGCGGCGCCGAGGCGGTCGAGAGCGCGCTGCGGCTCGCCAAGTCGCATACCGGCAAGTACGAGTTCGTGAGCTGCTGGGGCGGGTTCCACGGCAAGACGATGGGCGCGCTGTCGCTGATGGGTTCGACGTTCAAGGACAAGCTCGGGCCGATGGTGCCGGGCTCGCACCAGGTGCCGTACGCCGACTGCTACCGCTGCCCGGTCGGCGCGAGCTATCCATCGTGCGGCATCGCGTGCGCGGAGGTCGCGCGCAAGTACGTCAAGGTCGCCACCGCGGGCGAGGTCGCGGGTATCATCGTCGAGCCGATGCAAGGCACCGCCGGGAACATCGTGCCGCCCAAGGAGTTCTTGCCCGCGATGAAGTCGATCGCCGAGGAGGCGGGGGCGCTGTTCATCGCCGACGAGATGATCACCGGGCTCGGCCGCACCGGCACGTGGTGGGGCGTGCACCACACCGGCGTCGTCCCCGATATCGTGACGATCGGCAAGGCGGTCGGCGGTGGGTTCCCACTGTCGGCGCTCGCCACGACCGATGCGATCGCCAGCGCCAAGCCGTGGTCGAACTCGTCGGGTAGCTCGTCGAGCTACGGCGGTAACCCGCTCGCGGCGGCCGCCGGGGCGGCTTCGCTGCGCATCATCGAGGACGAGGGCCTGGTCGAGAATTCGCGGCGCGTCGGCGCGATCATGTTGCGCGAGATCGAGGGCTGGGTCGATCGTTATCCGTTCGTCGGCACGGTGCGCGGGTCGGGGATGTTCCTGGCGATCGAGCTGGTCAGCGACAAGGTCAAGAAGACACCGCTGGCCCGCAAGGTCACCGAGCGGATCTTCGGCGAGTGCCTGCGGCGCGGCCTGCTCACGATGAGCTACTCGGCAAGCTTTCGCATCCAACCGCCGCTCACCACCGACGAGGCGACCGCGCGCAACGGTCTCGCGATCATCGGCGAGGTGTTCGACCTCGTCGATCGCGAGGGCTGGTGGAAAGCCTAGGGTTCCTCGAGTCGCTGATCCGCGCGCTCGGTCATGGCTGGTCGGCGCGCTACGGCCTCATCGCGCCGTACGGCATCTTCGGCGTGACGCTGACCAGCGATGTCGGCGGATGGGTCGAGGTGGTGCCGTCGCTGGTGCGCGGCCCCATCGTGATCTGGAGCCCGTTCCCGTTCGCGCGCGGCACGCCGCACTATGACCTGTACACCGACGACGAACAGCTGACGCGCACGGCGGTGCTCACCGACGCGGTCGCGCGGCTCGACAGCTGGCGGCGGGCCCGCGATCCGGCCGGTCGGGTGGCCGCACGGTTTGTCCGCGCCGGGACCAAGGGCCCGCGGCGGACGGGGCGAACCACCGAGGTGGATCTGCCGCGCATAGCCGCGAGGGCGGTCGCCGGGGGGCGGATCGCGCCGGCGCCGGGAGCGGTAGCTCCGGTGGTGAAGGCGCCCAAGGCGCGAGTTTCCGAGGCGGCAGCGCCCCAGGCGGCAGCGCCGGGAGCCGGGGCGAGCGAGTCGCTCGCCGATGCATTGCGCGACAAGAAGCTCGGGCGGATCGAGCGCGCTCGCAAGCTCGCCAAGGCGCGCGATCGCGACCAGGCCGCCCGTGAATTGCTCGCGATCGCCAGGCGCGCCAGCGGCGACGCACGTGCGAACGCGCTCGACGTGCTGGCGGCGGTCGGGCGGCCCGAGGATGGCCCGGAGCTCGCGCGTTACCTCGATGATCCCGAGCGCAGCGTCCAGAGCGTCGCGATCGATGGCGTCAAGCGCACCGGCTACGTAGCGGCGGTTCCGGTGCTCGCCACGCTGGTGCTCGGGCGCGACGCCAGGTCGGGCAGCAGTCGCACGCGCCTCGCGGTGGAAGCCGCGACCGCGATGAAGGCGCTGTCCGGAAAGCGGGGCGCCGCAGCGCTGACCGGCTACCTCACCTCGGAAGATCCGCGCGTCCGCGAAGCCGCCTGCGTTGCGTTCACGATGTTCCCCAACCCGGGCACCAAGGTGGCTCGTCCGCTGCTCGAGCGCCTCCTCACGGACGGCGACGCCGGGGTGGCCAAGGCTGCGAAGCGCGCGCTCGCCACGCTGTGACGTCAGGCCGCACGGACGGCGCGCCCTGCCAGCAGGACGTACAGCACGGCGGAGACGAGGAACCCCGCAACGATACTGATATCCGCTCCGCCGAGAACATTGGTTGCAAAGGGCGACTTGAACATGTCTGCCGAGGTGCACAGCACCGCGACCGCGACACCGGCGAGCCACGCGAAGTACCCGGCCACGTGCCAGCCAGAGCGGTAGCGATACTGATCGCCGTCCACGGAAACCAGGTCTGCGCCATTGTACGTACCTTTTCGGAGCCAGAGATCCGCCGTGTAGACACCGGCCCAGGGGGCAAGCCAGGCGACCATCAACGACAGGAATGCGATAAAGGTGGCACTGAAGTCGTGAAAGAATACGGCGTAGACCGCCGCCGCACTTGCGAAGATTGCATCGATCACGACCGCGATCGGTCGAGACACGTTGACCCCGGCGGCCAGCAGCGACAAGCCGGAGCTATAGGTGTTGAGCAGGTTGTTGGTGATCGTCCCGCCGAGCACGACAACCAAGAACAACTGAAAGTACCAGGGCGCGAGGAGGGGCTGAAAGCCGCCGACCGGATCGGACAGATTGGCGGACCTGGCGGCGACGAAGCCGATGATCATCAAGAGCACCGTGGGGACATACCCGCCCAGAAAGGTCCACCACGTGATGCTCGAGCCGCTCGTTGCGCGTGGCAGGTAGCGCGTATAGTCGGCGGGGTAGTTCACCCAGCTAATCGGTAGGGCGGCGGTCAAGCTGAAGGCGAGACAGAGCGTCGCCAAGGAGGCGCCGCCAGCCGCATCCGTAGCGTGCGGCAACGATGGCGCGGCCCAAACCTGGGGGATCAGCCCCAGGATGATCAGTCCCAGTGCCCAGGTGAAGACGCGCTGCAGGACAAAGATGGTCGCGTGACCGAGGATTGCGACGCCGAAGGTGAAGGCGGCGAGCAGGATGAGCGCAATCGACTTTCCCGCGGTATCGAGCGGAAAGCCCAGACTGTCCGCCAAGGAAAAAATGGCAAACGCTCCCAGCACCAGATTCACCGCTTCCCATCCAACGACGGTCAGCCAGGACAGCACGGACGGAACGATGTTGCCGCGCCGTCCAAACGCTGCGCGGCTGATCACGAGGGTTGCCGTGCCGACGCGAGCACCAGGAAGCCCGCCGTAGCCAACGAGCAGAAACAGCAGATTTCCGGACAGCGTGACTACAAGCATTTGCGTGTAGCTGAGGCCCATGGTTGCCAGCAGCGAGCCCACGATGATGTTGATCAACACCAAGTTGGCACCCGCAAACACCCACATTAACCCTCTCGGCCCGCCTTTTCGCTCGCTGTCCGGGATCAGGTTGATGCCGTTTTGCTCGACGGAAAACGGCTCGTTGGTACTGGAGATGACAGGTGCTTGCGTCCCGCTCGCCATGGGTGGGTCCTCCGCGTCCAGTGCTCGAGTGTACGCGTTCGCGCGGGCGGCCAGGCGTTCTGTGTGCAGTTCGTGACCGTCGCGCCTCCGCCACCGCTCACGACGATGGTCGGTCGGGTGGTGTGGATCTGGCCCGTGCGGGGCGGCGCTTGCGGCGCGGCGCCTGCATCATAGCTGCCATCGCACGCAGCGCCGCACCGATGGTCACGAGCGGCGCGCGGCTGCGCGATACCTTGGCGAGCAGCAGCGCGCCTTCGATCGATGCGAGCGCGACCGTGGCGAGCTGCTTGCCGACAGGCCTTGCGATCCCGAACGTGACGAGCCGATCGGCGATCGCGGCCTCCCATGCGGCGTAGTGGGCGGCGACCGTCTCGCGCACCGGCTCCGACGTCGCCTCGAGCGCGACCGCGGCGGCGGGGCACCCGTGCTGGTATCCGGAGGCTTCGAGATCGTCGGCGAGCAACGTCACGATCGCGTCGATCGCCGCGCCGAGATCCGCGGCGCCTTCGACCGCGGCGGCGATGCGCTGGCGCCATTCCACGCCCGAGGCGTCGAGCGCTGCACACGCGAGCTCGTCCTTGCCGCCGGGAAAATAGAAGTACAGCGAGCCGCGCGGGGCGCCGCTCTCGGCGACGATCTCGCTGAGGCCGGTCGCGTGATAGCCCTGCCGGCGCAACAGCTCGGCCGTCGCGGTCACGAGTTTTGCCCGCGAACGCTCGCCCTTGGTGAGGGCCGCCGTCATGGCACGGCTCCCAGAAAGTTCGCCCGCATGCCGCGCCACAGCGCCGTCCATGTGCCCAGCCCGAGATCCGGCTGCCGGCCCTGGGCGAGCTCGTGAATCTGCGCCTGGAACCACAGCGCCTGGAGCGCATCGTCGACGAGCTTGACCCGGCTGCGAACCTTCACCGCCGGTGCCTCGGCGAGCGAGCCATCGAGCAAGCGGCGCGGCAGCTCGGGGGTGTGTGTCATCGGGCGCGCCAGGCCGATCACGTCGACCGCGCCCGAGGCGAGCGCGGCCTCCATCGTGGCGCGGCTGCGCATCCCGCCGGTCAGCATGATCGGCATGCCGACCACCGTGCGGATTCGCTTGGCGTAGTCGAGGAAGTACGCCTCGCGCTCGCGCGACGACTGGCGCTGCGCGGAGCGCAGCTCGCCCGAGCCCATCATCGCGGGGCTCTCGTAGTTGCCGCCCGATACCTCGAGCAGATCGAGGCCAGCCGCCTCGAGCGCGCGCGCGACGTCCATGGCCTCGTCGATCGTGAAGCCGCCGCGCTGGAAGTCAGCCGAGTTGAGCTTGACGCCGATCGGAAATGCCGGCCCAACGGCCTTGCGTACCGCGCGCACGATCTCGAGGACGAAGCGGCTGCGCCTGGCCGCGTCGCCGCCCCACGCGTCGGTGCGCTGGTTCACGCGCGGCGACAAGAACTGCGAGATCAGGTAGCCATGCGCGCCGTGGAGCTCGACGCCCGCGAACCCCGCGTCCTTGGCCACCGCCGCGGCCGTCGCGAACCGCTCGACGATGCCTTCGATCTCGGGCTCGGTCAGCGCGCGCGGCGTCGCGAACAGCCGCCCGGCGCCGCCCTGGAGCGCGACCGCGCTCGGCGCCACCGGCTCGCGCGATAGCTTGCGCGGCGCTTGCCGGCCCGCATGATTGAGCTGCATCCACAGCCGCGCGCCGTGCGCTTGCGCCGCTTCCGCCCAGCGCCGCAAGCCGGCGAGGTGCCGGCCGTCGACGATCACCACGTTGCCGGGCTCCCCCATGCCGGCGCGATCCACGATCACATGGCCGGTGATCAGGAGCCCCGCGCCGCTTCGGCCCCAGCGCTCGTAGAGCCGGACCAGCGCATCGGTCGGCGCGCCGGTTGCCTTGTCGCCGAGCACCTCGGACATCGCCGCCTTGGCGAGCCGGTTGGGAAGCGAAGCACCCGAACGAAGCGATAGCGGCGCGGCGAGGAGCGACATGTCGGCACTATTATGCCAGTCGGTATATTTGGCAAGAAAGATTATGTCGATCAGTATATTTTAGCAACTTCGGCCACTTGCCCATGGCTGTCGGCAAGAATGAGCGGTGCGCACCGGGCGTTACAGCGGAGAGTGCCGCCCAGCGTCACCGCCCAAAGCCGGGGGATGATCCTGTGGCTCATGTTCGAGGCCGCGCAGTGCTTTCGTTACCTGGCCGCGGTCGTCGATCCCGCCAAGCAGTGAGCCGCGCCGCGAGGGTTGCCACGCTGTGTTCGGCGCACTCACGGTGCCCGCGGGGTACGATGGCGGACCATCGATGGCTCGTTCGTTCCGACGCTTTGCGGTCCTCGCTGGCATGCTGGCGCTGGCGGCGTGCAAGCGCCACCGCGATGCGCCACCCGCGCCACCGGTTCCGCTTGCGCCCGGAGAGGTGCCGGTGGCCCGCGAGCCGATCGTCATCGACGGCGAGCTCCACGAGCGCGACTGGAACCAGCTTGCGCGGTTCGCCGTGTTCACGGCCGATGGTGGCGAGGCACGGCCGTACTCCCAGATCCGGCTCTTGCGTGATGCCGAGACGCTGTACGTCGGGCTGTACGCCGCCGATCAGGACATCCGTTCGAGCGATGCGTTCGAACTCGCGATCGGCACGCTGCGGCTGTCGATCGATCCGCGCGGCCGGATCACGCCGCCGATCGCTGGAGCTCGGGCAGCGGCCGATGTCGACGAGACGCTCGACGATCCGCGCGATGAAGACGAGGAATGGGTGATCGAGGCCGCGATCCCGATCGCCGCCGTGCCGCCTGGCGCAGCGACGATCCACGCCCGCCGCTGCGACACGCCGAAGGACGGCCACAAACGGTGCGGCTCGTGGGATGGCCCGCTCGCGCTATCTCGGGCCGCGGCGGGCTCAGCGCCACCGTAGACGGAACGCTTGCCATGTACCCGGAGCGCTCGGATTGACATCGCGGCGATGTGAATTCGTGTCCCAGCCAGCTCAACGCGTCCCGTGCCGCTTGCGATCGATGGCGGTGAGGCCGCGGGTGGCGCTGTCGCGGACCTTCGGGACGGGGTCGTGCTCGGCCTTCTGGAACAGCTTCTCCGCGACGTCGAGCTCGCCGGCGTCGTAGAGCAGCCAGCCGAGTAGCGCCGAGGCCTCCGCGGCGCGGCTCGAGGTGGGGAACCGCTGGACGAACTGCGAGAGCGCCGCGCGTGCGGTCGCGGTGTCGCCCGCGCGCTTGGCGGCGGCGCCGGCCCAGAAGCAGGCGTCCTCGCCGATCGCGTCGCTGTGGACCGTCTTGCACGCGGTGGCGAAGGCAGTCGCCGCGGCCGCTGGGTCACCGGTACGTAGCGCGGCCCAGCCAGCGCGGAACTCGGCTTCGCCCGGTGCAGCCGGTAGTGGCGAGATGGCAGCGGTGCCGTGCGCGTCCTGGACGCCGCTCTGGGGCGTGCAGGATCCGGCGGGTGGCGGATTCTCGAGGTGATTCGCTTGGTCATTCGATGCACGGTTGGGCTGCGGCGCCGGCCTCGACGCGTCCACTGGAGCCGTTGTGGTCGTGTGATCTGCGGTGCTCGCGTGATCCGCGTTGGTTGCGTGATCCGTGGTGATGGCGGAGGTAGCCACGTGATCGGCGGTGGTCGCGTGTGTTGTTGTGGTCCTGTGATTGGCGTTGGTTGCCTGATCGACGGTGGCTGCATGAGCCCCAGTAGCCGCATGATCAGCGGTGACTGAAGGAGCGGCGGTGACTGATTGAGTCGCGGTAGCTGTGGTAGTCGCGTGATCGGCGGTAGTCGTGTGATCGGCGGAGGGGACCTGATCACCGGGCGGCGATAGATCCGGCGTGCGCCCCCGTAGATCGGCCTGGTCGCGTCGCGCGGTTTGTACGGGCGCCCAGCTCTCGCCGGCCGACAGGATCACGACCTGCTGATCGGTGCGCCGGACCTCGACGCGACCGTCGTGCACCGCGACCGAGGTCAGCCGGCCGGTCTCGACCCCGACGTCGAACTTTGTCCCGCGGACCTCGATGTCGGCATCGGCGGTCTTGACGCGGAACCGCTCGCCCGTGGCGAGCTTACCGACCTGCACGGCGAGCTTGCCGTCGTCGATGCGCACCATGTAGTCGGGCCAGTCCGCGACGCGCTCGAACCGAGCGATGCCGATCGGCGTGATGAGCTGCCTGGGCGTTGCGGCGACGGGGTTCGCGGGCGTCGAGGTTCTCTCCCCGCTGTGGGTACCGATCACGAGGACGACGGTCGCGGCGGCAGCGATCGCGATCCCGGCGGCGACGAATGGCACGGCCGAATACCGCGCCTTCTGCTTGCGCGTCGCGGCGCTCGCCAGGATGGCGGTGCGGATATGCTCGACGCGATCCGCGCTCGGGGCATCGGCGTCGAGCGTGCGCGCGACCGCGTCGAGTTCGACGTCGCCCGGGACCCAGCGCGCGGTCATTGCTGCATCTCCTCGATCGCCGCGCGCAGGGCCTCGCGCGCGTCGGTCAGCCGGCGCCACAGGCTCGCCTCGCGAATCCCGAGTGCGCGCGCCGCGTCCTTGCCCGGGACCTCCTCGATCACGCACAGCACGTACGCCTCGCGCAAGGCCGGCGTCAGCGAGGCCACGGCGGCGGCGAGCCAGCGCCGCTGCTGCTCGAGGGTGATCGCCTCGCCCGCGCTCGGACCGGGGGTGGGCGCGGTGGTGCCGAGGAGCTCGAGCGCGCTACGCTTGCGCTGCTCGCCGCGGAAGTGATTGCGTACGAGGTTCGCGGCGATCCCGAACAGCCATGTCTTCACGGCCGAGTCGCCGCGGAACCGCGGCGCGGAGCGATGCGCTTCGAGGAACGTCATCTGCACGAGGTCATCGATATCGGCGCCGCGCGCGAGCCGCGCGAGGAACCGGAACACGTCGCCGGCAAACCGATCGTAGAGCGCGCCGAGCGCGGCCTGGTCGCCCTCGGCGACGGCCGAGACCAGCGCACGATCGGACAGCTCGTCGACGCGACCGCTGACCCGCCGGAACGGCAGCAGCTTGCCAGAGGT
>Ga0134121_10001441_pt1 | contig 22409 bp, 28 predicted proteins | sample KB301_FD_96463 | JGI IMG/M metagenome (GOLD analysis project Ga0134121, IMG submission 96463) | Terrestrial soil microbial communities without Nitrogen fertilizer from Kellogg Biological Station, Michigan, USA - KB3-0-1 | ecosystem: Environmental > Terrestrial > Soil > Unclassified ... | reverse complement strand
GGTGAAGGGTTGCAGAGAGAGATGACCCGCACTTCTGGAATGGTAGCGAACAACCAAACAATTACAGCGAGACGGATAGCTAAATATATCAACTCCAACCCGCATGTAATGGAGAAATTACTAGATTATGGAAGCAAAATCAATCAACAAGCTGGTGGCGTCAAGAACATATTTGAGAAGATTAGCACCAGCGGTGACCGACCCGGACACGAGTTATCTGAAACAACTACTCCACGAGATGCTACAGCAGGGGCTACCAGCGGAGAAAGCATACAGCGCAGTGATACGGCCCCTGAGCAGCGTGAAGAAGTTCCCAACGTTTCAGGAACTCATGGGGCAAGTGAAACCGACGACCTAACACGGTATAATGATTTGATGAGCCAGATGAAAGAAGCCGGGAAGGCAAAAGATTATGAGAGGTTCTACAACTTACAGTTGGAGACTGAAGCGATTAAGAATAGGAATCCAATAAAGACTGGGATGCCCCCCACTGAAGAGAGTGTTAGGATGCAACAAGGTGAACCTTCAGAGGGTAGTAAGTTTTCCACTGTGGATGAAGAGATGGGACCCTCAGAAGGTAGTAAGTATTCTACATTCGCCCGCTTCAAACCAACTGAACCCGCGCTGGATAAAATCAAATCGGATATCGATAATCCTAATGGCCACCGTGTTAGTGATACGTTGAAGAAGACATTTCAGGAACGCCAGAACCTATTTGGTAAATGGTGGAATCCAATAGCTGAGAAGGCCAAAGGACTAACGGATGCACAGGTTGATAGAGTGAGGGATACGTTGAGAAGGGAAGTGAACGATAAGAGCTTTTATCGGAGCACGTTAAGGACATTAGGTGAGCGGGAACTCTATGATGAGATACGTCATCAACTCCTGGATAGTGCCAACTACCGTATAGCGATTGGGGAACCTGTTTATAGGGATGGTAAACCCACCCCCGCACAGATTGACCCATACTACTATCCCACAACTACTGACCCAAAAGTTGCAGATACCTTTCGGCAAAACACCAATCAGGCCAAGATAGATGAGTTAAGCCGGGACTTTATCCAACATCAGATGAGACATGGATTTAGTAGGCCGGATGCGGAAACTAACCTAAAGGATATGGTTGATAGTTTCCAAGGTAGTGTTCTCCATAATGCAGCGGACAATCAAAACTTCTACAATGCAGCCCGTAAAGCTCAGGGGATACCATTACCTGATAGTTGGCAACGACAAGATTTATTGAGGAACTTGGAAGCTTATCATCGTCGGTTAGTGGCTGATGTTGCGTATTATCATAATGTGGAAACCAATCCTAAGGTTATGGCCGCACTGGGTTATACCAAAGACCCATGGGGTAATGTGGTCAATGAGCCTACGGTTAAAAATATAGCTGGAACATCAGCGGTGCAAGCAGTCACTAACCAACTAAAAGGTGAAAGTAGTGATATAGCTAGTAGGACAGAACACGCTGCTGAAACGTTCGCTACTGTTAGCATGTTGGGACCCTTAACAGAGGTTCATAAGACATTCTCTTCGTTGGCGCAAGTTATCGGTGGTTCCACGGCGGGAGATGTTATACCCACGTTGGTTCACGCAGTTAGTAGTATAGGAGATAAATGGGGAGATGTTGTTAAAACAGGTTATCTCCAACATGATGCTTCTAAGGTGGGGGACCTAATGAATGGTCAACTGGCAGCTTTTGAGCGGTTACGGGGTCTATCCAAAGCGGTCAGAAACATCTACTCATTAAATGGGTTCACGGAACATTTTACTAAAGCTTTCCTACAAGGTGCGGGGGAGTATCAAATCCCATTGAAAGCAGAAGCCGCCACCAATGGAGATATCCAACAGCAAAAGTTCTTAAAGCATCTCGATCCAGATTATACGGTGGGTAAACGTTATACTGGAGATGCTCTAATGAGGATAGCCACCGAGTTTGCTAATCAGATTCACGGCACCAAGGATGCGAGAACGTTACCTACCTGGATGTTGAAAGACAATGAGGTTAGTGCATTCTTCAAACTCAGTAGTTGGAATATCGCACAAACTAATAACTTCATGCGGAATGTTATAACCCCGCTACGCAGTGGTGATTTCCGACCATTACTAATGACTACATTGGGAACTGCTCTTGGGGGTGCGGTTATTAAAGAGTTACGTGAACAACTCGCCAATAAGAAATCCCCCATCCCATCTTTGGAGGAGATTAAAAATAGTAGTCGTGGATATGAAGGTAACGTGCCGGGGATAATATATAACTTGGCCGCGATGACCAGTTATGCGGGGTTCGCAGGTATCATGTCCCAGGCTGCTAAGATGGGATTTGATGTTGCATTTAAAAATACTCCCTCGGGTTTTACCTTCCCGGCTGATGAATTACTATCCAACACTGCAACCACTGCTAGAAATATCGCAGAGGCTCTAATCAATGACCCCGATGCTGATTTTATTACTGTGGGAACCAGAGGATTATTTGACCTTGTTAAACAAAACTTCCAGACGGGTCGAGTTGTTATGAGTCATTTGGCCTCCCATGATATGATGACTGAGGAGGAAAACTACAAGAAGCAACTGAGTGATAAATTAGGGGCGCTACGCAGATTCAAGATGGCCGAAGGAATGCCATATGAGGCTCAGTCAGCGGTAGAAGGCAATCCCTATATGTTCATGGAACAGAAATCTTATAAACGTGAACAGGATATTGGAAAGGCAGTGGCTAAACTTCCTGAGTTGGTTAACCACATCATAGCTAATTATGGTAACAACCCAGAGGTTATGATGACGAAGTTTAGGGCATTGAAACAAAATCAATATGAAACGTTCCCCTCTATGGATGAAACCCCCATGGCCTTTATGAGATACCTTAGGTTCCTCAAAAATACCAGAGGGGCTGAAGAAGCTACGCGGGAGATGATGGATTATGTTCACCATCAACTAGTGAATGAGGCCAAATCAGAAGTTGTTCCGTAGGGAAGATTCATACTCTTTGGCTAACTCATATGCTGATTTACCATAGCGATTAAACAACATCTCTGCATACTGTTCGTAGTCGTAGATATCAGCACCATCATTACCACCTTGTTCTATACGGTTCATTAACCGTTGGATTTCCTCGTATTCTTCTTTGGTCATAGTAATTCTCTAACTTCAAATTTATACTTCTCGTAGGCTTCCATAGTCCAAGGAAACAACTCTACGAGAAACTTCTTGATAGCTTTACCATATTGTTGATGTTCCCACTGAGCATGAGGGTCTTCACGTAATGTGATAAAATGGAGCAGGTTCTTTAAGTCCCATGCAGCATATATCTCGGTGTAAATACCTACTGGAAGAATTAATCTAGCCATCTCTTTAGCAACACCAGAAGCTAATAACTTCTTATAGGTTTCATATGCTGCATCATATGCGTTCTCCAACACACCAGATAATTGCTCATGATTAAGGTTAGCATCCACACTACCTTGTTTGTTTTTGGTATCCTGTTTGCGCCAAAAAAGAGGAACATAAAACTCATCTGGTAGTTCGGTGTATCTTGCTGATACTTCGTTCACCGATTGCATACGATGGCGGATATACTGTCTCATTACAAAGATGGGCATCTTGATGTTGAATGTCACCGTAACCATCTCGAATGGTGAAGTATGTCGGTTTTTCCAGAGGTAGTGTAATAGTTTTTTATCCCCTTCATCACCTTTTGAGGGGGATTTGTAACTAACGCGGGCGGCTTCTACAATACGTTTATCATCTCCCATATGGTCGATATAACGCACGAAACCACGTTCTAGGACTGTTATTGTGTCACCTTTTGTTATACTCATGTTATGTTGTTATTTGGTTATGGGTGGTAGGATTTTAAGCAAAGTTTCTCTAGTCTTATCCCTCAACTCTTCCAACGTGCCATCGTTATGGATAATTGCATCACATGGTATTGTTTCCTGCTCAACCTCACTAGAATGATGGTCGGCAACATCTGTGCGAATACGGGATATTCCAACTATCTTACCACCCATCTCCCTAACCATGTTGGCCTCGTTATGAAACCTAACATCGGTGATAACTATCACATCCGCATCCGAGGCAGTTATCTTCATCCTCACCCTATCTATCCAATAGGAGTCACAGAATAATCCCCGCCGGAACTCTGTTCCCCACCATTGTAATATGGTTCTAAACACGGTTTTATGCTGCTCAATATACTCCAATGAAACCCCGCAAGCCTCAGCGATTTCTTGTTTAAGACTATCTGCGAAAGCGTGACGGATAACCAGGTAAGAGGGAGTCTCTAAAAGTTCCCTGATATAACCATACACGGTATCTTTCCCGGATGTTTTCTTTCCAACTAATCCAATAATTTGTGGCGTCATAAGCTATGATAGTCCTGCTGTTGAACGATTGTTATGGCGCAACCTAATCATCTCATGGGCTTTTTCATGCATGGAGGTGTAGTATTTTTCCTCTGCCATGTAAAAATCTTTAAACCACTCGAAATCTTTTTCCCTTGCTTTCTGGTGTTGTAACTTGAACGCAGCAATATCATCAACTCGGGATTCCATAACTTCTTGGAAGGCTGATGAATTAACATGGGAGTATCTTTTGAGATGTTCCACTGTGAAACAACTCCCGCCAACCATATGGAATAACGTGCTACAAGTATCCCAGAACATCGGGTAACCTTGGTGGAACTTTACAGATGGCATGAATGGGTCCACCGGAGAATATTGACCATGCTCTCCAACTGCTTGAGGGTAGGCAGTAATTATCCGTTGACGGAGTTCTTTACAGTCTTTTATCATGAGGAAGGATGTATGGAGACGTTCATAGGATATCGCACCTGCGAACTCATTCCATATGACGGGGACAAATCTCCCACCTAATACTGTGGGGAAATCAAAATCCTCACAATCTTCATAGAAGATGATATCGGGATCAAGTATAACTAATTCCCCGGTGGTTCTCTCTGTCATCAACCTTATCCATTTAGCATGGTGGATACAGTTTTCTAACTTGTGCATCCTATAATCATTATCGTGGCAGTAATCAGCTATTACGGCTTCCGCTTTACTACTGTTCGCATTGTTCCACACATGGACTGTGGCATTAGGAAATCCCTTTCGGAGTGTCTCCAGTGTCAATGTGTTCTCCACTATCTGGTTGTCGTTGGGGACCGTCACTAGGATTACTATATTGTGGTAATACCCCTTGGGTTGGTCCGTTGTTAAGTTCTCTGTTTGGTTGGTGTTGTCCATTTATTTCTATTTGTTGTTGCTGTTGGTTTTTCTTGGAGAGAGAATAATATCCCTCACTAACACTTACTCTATGTGTCTCAACTAACAGGTTGATACACTCTTCAAATTGTTGTTTGTTAAGGTCCTTGGAGAAAGTCCACCACAATTTTTTATGGGATATCTTTTCACTCTCTGCTAGGAGACGTTCTATTTCTAAAGTGGATTCATATAGGATATTCCGCCCCGCCCCAGAAAATGCTTCATGCATCCTCATTTCAGTCTTCCGAAGTATCGCGTAGGCTTGCTTAAGGATATCTAGGGTGATGACATTAGAAGTTATTTGCTCGGCATATAACAATGTCATCGCCAACTTAAACCAGTGGATGTTCTTTCTGCCATAGTAGTTATCTAATCTTGGGTCTTTGTTGAGCCTATCCGCATACATATCACCGGACTCATAAAACTTCTTGTGATACTCAGAGGCTTCAGGGGATAACACCACTTCGGTAAATACGTTGGTAAGAGCTTTGACATGGGTGATTAAATCTTTTAATGCCTGCTGTTGGGTGATATCCAAGCCGGGGAACTGCCTGAAGAAGCGGGGTTTGTCAGCATACACAAACACACACCGAGAGGACATACCTTTTTTAAGTATCTTACTGTTCATCAAATCCCTTAGGCTATCCTGGGTGGTGCCCGCTATAATCGATAACGAGATATTAGTTATCTTATCCTCTCCATTATGTTTCGTCTTATAATGTAAATCATGCCCATCATAACAATGCACTAACACACTAACCATATCGTTGGTGTTTTGTGCAAATAGAACTTCTAACTCCTCGATTAAAAACGAACATGGACAATACCCATATCCTTGTTTGGTTCCCGTTTTAGGATGTGGTCTAACTGCAACTTTTACACTCTGCGCTATATGTTGGGTTAACGACTCCAGTGTGGTTTTGTCTGGGTTAAAAGGTATCAGGGGAAGTTTAGTTTCAGGGTTTAGGAGTTGGTTAGATTTGATAATTGCGCTCTCCTGTGATATAACCCGCCCCTTTCCAGTAGATGGAGGACCCACCAAAATAATATACTCCCCCGGATACAACGAGAAGCTACAGGGTAAAAATGTCTCCGCATCCGAATACATCCACACCCTACGCTGTAAGGCAGATTGTATCAGGTGATAAAACCCCCAGTCGATATATTCATCGGGTGACTCTATATCCCTCATATAGAGCCGCCACCTAGCTAGGTTTGTCATCAGTCAGTAAAGTAAAGGGTTCACTAGTGATGACTAGAAACCTATTAGAACTATATAGTGGGGATGTTTGTCGGTTATTTCGATGGCTTGATTTTCACCAATTAGTGGCGGGGATAGTTCCCTGATAACCACTTTCTTATGAGGATTTCCTACAGCTACACGTTTTAACATTTCAATAAGTTCCTCAACGGTTGTGTAGCTTCTTGTCGCGTGTAGTGGCATATGGTTCTCACAGTTCGATAATGGTTTAAGTCTACCAATGTTAAGAGATATTAGTTGAGCTTTAACTCTTTCATCTCACCCCAACTCTCGCCAATTTGAATCTCTGATTTCATAAAGAACTCTTCTCCTCTAGGGGATACGAGTTTTCTATTAAAGTGTTTCCTCATCTCATGAGCTACGGGGATATAATGGGAAGGGTCATTCCAACATTGCACTAACATACTATCATGGTTGTTCTGCATTACGTCAACCCCCGCCGCATTAAGTAGTTCATCCCCACTGGATATCCGTTCCTGGAACTCAGTAATCGCGTAATTAGTTATCTGTCCCACGGTTGATTGAGGTTTGAAAGCATAAAGTTCTTTGTAGGTGGATTCCTCTATCCTACCCGTTATAACTCTAGGATGGCCAAATAAATTACGGAGGATATTGGTTCGCTTGGCTTCAGTAACTATCTCACTCCACCACCCTTGAAGTTCGGGGAACAACTTAATCCGGGTATCTATAACTTCTTGGGACTGATCGATAGTTAGGGCCACGGCACCATCGGATTTTTGTAATGTGTTTAGTCGGAAGGCACGGGCTTTGGCATCGTAGTTTAAACTATGATTCCCCTGTTTGGCGATGAAGTAATATCTTTTATCACTATCCCACTCATCACTGGCTTTAATCACTTTAGCTAGTGGAGGCCAATCCTTATGAGTAGCGAGTTGTTTAACTGTTAGGGGGATAAGGTCCTTTAAGTTCCGTCCCATCACATCCTCAAACTGTTGGCGGAAAACATGTAACCCCAGGAAGCAATGGGGATTCATACCGGATAAAAATATATCCCTCAACTGACCAGCCCTACAAAGATAGGCTACTATTAATGCCTCTGCTCCTGATTGGTCAATTTGTAAAAAGATTTTTCCCAAATCAGGAATGATAACCTTCCGAAGTAACTTCTCCCAGTTCTGTAAATTGTCACCCCATCTCCGCAATAGCTTGGAACTTCCCAGGCGCATTGTAATGGTTTTTCCAAGACGCCAAGATGTTGTAATGCGTGGCTCAAGTGATTCGCGGTTGAACACTCCAAAGTAATATCTAGGAGGAGCTTTTTTTGTTTTAATACTAACTTTGCTGATACGCTTTTGATTTCCTCTATACTTGAGTATGCAATGAACTGGTGGCACATCAGTTTTAAGGAGGAGTTGTAAAAGTGTCTTTTCAGCCGTAGGGTCTTTATCTGGTTTCTTGATTCCAAGGTCGTCATATAGGTATTTGCTAACCTGCTGCCAACTATTAGGATTGAGTTCCCTCCCAGTTGTGATACGCAAAATCCTAAGGAGTTGTTCGTTCCATCTAGTGTGATAGGATGCTACCTCTTCTATCTTCTTGGTATCCAACCGTATGCCCTGGAGGGTCATAGTAAGGTATGGCACCACCATCCTATTAGCCAACTCCACACTTTCCAACGCCTTAAGCCTAGTGGCGTGTTCAATAATCTTGGATTTAATCTGAATAAGGGAAAATACATCCTTGCCGTTATACTCGTAAAGTTGTTGGGTTTGCTGATAACTGTGGGGTTCAAATACGCCTTCATTTTTATGGTAGGGTAGGTCTGTGTATAAACTATTACAATGTCCTAAACTTTTTTCGACCTCAATATAACATCGATTATGTGCAAGCATCGTATCGAACACGCGCCCACTAATCGGGATACCATATCGGTAAGCCAACACAAAAAGATCAAAAGAACTGTTATGAATGACAACAGTATTATCGCGCAAAGCAATAGCCAGCGCCGCAATAAGTCGATAGGTGTCACCATAGTAGTATTGCTTTGGGTTAAGGTATGTCTGAAGCATTGGCACGACATATATGTCAGGCACCTTACTAGATGGATTGGACTGCTCATTAGGGGGGTAGAAGGAAAAACCGAAACATGTCATCTGGAGATTGTTATCGGTTTCGATATCAAAATATAGGTCCGTGTTTTTAGTAGTTGTTAGTAGATGAACTACCTTATCTATCTCCGGCCAGAAGTGATAATTAGGTTGAGGGATATTAACTCCACCTGTTGCTGTAAGTCGTGACGCTTTCTTAATATCCTGTCGCATCCAGAATCGCCAATTCTTACGTTGGGTTTTCCCATGGGTAGTTTTTCCTTCAGCCGTTTCACTATCATCCTTCTCCTCCTCATCATCCTCTCCACTGAAATAATCTCTTCGGTCATCGGCATCTTGTGGTGCATAGGTAGCAACACATGTTAGGCCACTGTGATGGATAAAAGGTGCACCACGTTGTTCATCGAGTGATACACCACGGTTGAATAGTGGGAGAGTTTTATCTCCCAATAACAACAGGGTTTTCGTGCCGTTCAAAAAGGGTTCATGAAAACTATCAACTGTGCGAATCTCTATAGTTGCACGATGGATGGAAGAATATCCACCGGCGGCAAGAGAACTATCAAAGTAGGCTCCAGATAACCCACTGATAAGTTCATTCCTATCGTGGCGACCCCTACGGTCCAAGATGGCCGTTAACCCTGAGTAGGTTAATGTGGGGAGTTGTCTCATATGGGCATTGAGAACTTAAATGGACTTGATCCAAAATCATCTGCTGAAATGCATAACTGCACAGCACTACCAACTACTACCCATTTATATATTCCATCTTTAATCACACTTTTAGTTTCAATTACCGCTTGTCCCATATAAACATCCATCAAGTCAACAAGAGTAAATAGTTGTTTATCTGGCCAAATGGCGGTAGGGAAATTAGTATTGATGACCCATTGGAAATAACGTTTAAACTCTGCACTACTAACGATGTTATTAAGCTTCCTAGCAATCTCAGGATTTATATCTTTTGCTTCTACTACAGGTTCTTTTGACATATCCTAAGAAGGGAACCACCACAGGACTAAGTTCCCATGGTGGCCCCTTATGTTACCTAAAAGGCCACGCTATCACTCGCCATGGTGTGCTCAAGGTCAGCAGAGTTGAATCTGCCAATCTTGTAGTTGTTGGTGGTTATAGGTTTGTTCTCGTCATCCAGAATTGGTTCGTTGGTGTTATCATCTTTCAACACCGACGTTTCTGTTGACATACTCACCTTAACCGCTTTCCCGATATAGACTTTGGTATCGGGTTTGCTACGGCTGATAGTCATCGGAAGCTTCAGCGTTTTGTGGAGCGCCTTCAACTTCGGAAAACCATTATCCGTTAACACTATCCAATCGGTCAACTGCAAGCCGGTGATCTTAACATCTTTCCCGGTGGTGCCGTCTTTAACGGATTCAGGTGAACATATCTCCCATTTGAAAACCAACATCGGATTACTCTTCTTCGATGTTTGTTTTTCGCATGATAGACAGCGAACAGTATATGACCCACTCTTCAGGAATGGCCTTCCGCTGGAAGATACTTCCTCCAGATTAACTACATCATTCTGCGTTTGAACTGCATCACTCATAACGTTACTACGATATATGGTGTGACTGTTGGTAGTGACGATACCTGCGTTTGTCTTCCTCCATATCACCTATCGTGGTGAAGGAAGGAAGCAAATTCTAATAGTTGATTACCGACTGTAGGAAGCTGCTAGACTAGCCCTAGCTTATCTTTTACGACGTTGGGTAGAAGGTTTCCAACCCGTTTTTCGTAATGACCCATAAACATAAGCGTTGAGGCGCTCACCTTTTAATCCCTTGTCTTTGGCTTCGCGTGTTAGTTTTCGTTCTAGTTTGACTGGCATAAATCAAAAGGTGGAACTAGCAAGCAGACAGAAAGGGCACCCCGTGATGAAAGCGGGATGCAACAACAACAAACCACTTGCTAGTCCACCGAAAGTTAACACGCCACCCCGGAGAACAAAGCTCTTTGGCCAATACCGTGGAGGATATTCACAATAAAGGCTCATACAGGATAGCGTGTTAAAGTGTTAATCTTGAAACTCAACAGTGGGTTTCTTCTCTATGATAGCTTCTGCCACTGGATGACCAACCTTCTTATCCTTCCGTTGATGTGCTTGTTCATCCGTGTAGTTGTGTCCCTCATATCTAACTCCTAGCTTCTTCATATTGTGTTCCAGAGTATCCGCTCTCGATATGTTACACCCCTGTCTAACACCCTCCATGTAAAACTCAAGGTCCCCCAACTCCTCAATGATATTCTCGCGGTCCAAAGGTTTGTTGTAGGCCACCCACTTTTTAATCCCATCGATTAACTCACCAGCCTCGCCCGCCACTCCTGTGGCCATATGCCATAGATGTGCTTTTTCGGGAGTCATCTGTTCTTTGATAACCTGTCCCGGTTTAACTAACTTCCTTACCATCGCGCTATGTTGGTCTTGTAGTGACATAACTAGTTGTTACCTTTGGTTATTGGTGTTTGTTGCTTATCCAAATCAAATCGGTGTTCTCTTCTCTGAGAGATTCTATGTTACGCTTGATATAGCTAATCACCCTTACCCCCTCTAGGTTGTTGGGTTTGCACTCATGGAAGAACCAATGAAGATAATTGACAGGAACATTCTCCATAGTTTTACCTTTGTGTTTTCCAAAAGGCATAATGGAGTCATCATGTAGTGGGGCGGGGTCCTTACTATTATCATCTCTGGTGTTGTTTAAATCAACTTCATCATTAGGAGGAGGATATAAAATATTCCCATCCCCCATCAACGTGCATGTTTCATATATCAACCATTCTTTAAAAGATTTAAGATTCTCAGCACTACTAATTTTCAATTCATGCCCTATTGCTACAAACGAACTACTATCTCCCTCCACAAGTTGTGCTCTGTTAAAAGCATACATCAGGAACGCACTCCCTGGTGGTAATGTTAGTTGTGCGATAGCGGCTAGTTTCTTTAATGCATTTTCTATCTGTTCTCTCTCGGGTGTTATTTGTTCAACCGTTAACTCTTGTCCTCTCGTTGTATCCTCTGACGACATATTATATCCTCCATAACTTTTATTTGTTCTTTAATGTGTAGTAATCCTCTGCTACCCTAATGACCTCTGCCATGTCATTAGGTATCAATCTCTCACTAAACATTTCCATCGGAGTCTTGGCAGATGTTAGACCGTCGGTATTGGTTTGAAAAAGGTATTGTATCTTACCGTCCTTATCCTTCCTTGGATCAGTAAATAACACCATCAACAACTCCTTCTCTATCTTCCCCTCCCACTCTTTACCACCCACCTTAATCCTTCTGGCCGCCGACTCACTACCATCGGGGGAGGGTATCTTAACTATCTCATCGATGGCAGTTAGTATGATGATTGCACGATTGTTTTTGATTTTATCCAAAAAACTACCTATCGTCCTATTGTAGTAGGAGTAGATATCGTAGCCTTTAAAAGTAGTTTGAGAGAATCTAAGAAGTATCTCGAAGTATTTAGTGAGGCTCTCCAGAATGATTATCTTAACAGCGGGGTCTGCTAGACATGTTTTGAAGTGTTCATCACACTCAGCTATAGAGGATGCTGGAAGGATTGTGAAGTTGGATATGTTACGGAAGGGTAATCCTTTCCGTTCCATATCAATTATCCTCGTTGTGGTAGGGTCCAGGTTACGTAACGAAGTAGACTTACCTGAACCAGATGGGCCGACTATACCTATTAAGGCTTTGTGGGACATAGTTAGGGACTGCGTTGGTTAACTATCGTGTTGGACAGCCTGGACTATAGAGCATTTTCTATGCCAATTTATTTATCAATGTCAACCTACAGGTTTAGCTAATGGGGAATGGAGGGTTAACTTCTCCAGCACCATATCAAACATAAGACCCTCATAACAATGGTCCACTAGTTGTTTAACGGATGCCCTGGCGCACTCACAACACAGGGAGATGAGTTTATACTTACCCCTGTGGACCACCATCATATCGTTGAATACCATCCGTTGATTGGGTAGACCACATTTGGTGCAGACTAGAGGGGGAGTTTTAACTTTTCTTTTTACTTTTCTTTTGTGTTGGTGTTTCATTTTGTTCAGTGGTTGGGAACAGTTTTACCATGGGGATTTTAAATGTTTTACCCCGTTGACTACAAGTGGAACAGGTGCAAAAGTTAGCAGTGACGGGGTGAGTGACTGTTTGTGTTGTAAGAGAGAAGTTCAATAGAACACCACACTCGGGACAAACGAGTTGAAAGTTGGGGAAGATATAGGCTAGCATATCATTTTTGAAACTGACTGGGATCGTAGGTTTTTAACTGATAATGATTCTCCACTATCCCCTCTATACCATCATCACTACCATCCGCCAAGCACAACGGTAGATACTCACACAGCCCAAACTTTCCATCACACTCGGTATAGTTGGGGATGAAGAAATCATCCACTATATCCTGTCCCAACTTACCTTGGATACGGGAAGCTAGATATCGGGAGAATCCCTCCACTATATAAACTATCGTCTTGTGTAACTTATTCTTGAAGTGCTTCATCACAGATGGGGGGAACTCAATAGGCAGTGAGCGGCGAAACTCATTCTTATTAGACTTACGTAGAAATATCCCATTCACCATACACTGAACATCCTCGGCAGGGAACAACATTTCCCATATCATCTTATACATCATCAGTTGGGGGGATATACAATAGCTGTCCAAAAACTGTTGTGCGTAGTAGGAGGAGGTTGTCTTGTGGTCCACAATAACCGGGATAGAATTACCAAACAGTCCACGGAAATCTATTGTCCCACATAGTAAAACATCTACCAGTGGGGTTGAGTAGTAAGGATAGGCGAATGAAACTTCTAGGACGGGCTTACCGTTACGGATTAGCGGGGATAATGTTTCACCTTCCTTCTTATAGTAATCAACATACTGCATGAAGCAGTTAACAAGGTGAGACAAACTCCTATAGTCATCATCGGGAATAAAGATATCAGGTTGGCCATAGTGGTCAAAGGCAACCTGGGTGCATTGTTCTATGGAGGCGTGAATATCACTATACCATAACGCCAACGCCTTATGGAATGCAGTCCCATACTCTATCTTGAAGTCCCTCTGCCCCTCACCTTGAACTAGTCCCCTCAACAATTTAAACCACACATATCTTTTACAGTTGGACTTCTTATATAGGGAGGCATCATATTTAATGATATACTTCCCTGACTTGGTTCGTTGAAGGAGGAGGTCCATAACTTATCTCATCATCTCCTCTCTAATCAACTTCTCCAACCTAGCATCTCGTTCATCCAACCACTTTAGAAGTTGGTCTTTATCCTTTTGTAAATTAACTATATCATTCTCCAACGTGTTGGGGGTTTGCTGTTTCTTATATTGGTTGTTCATCTTAGTGAAGAGGTCCATGGCACATGCGATTAGGAATATCCCACCAACCATTGCTATGACTTCGTTAGCAGTTTTAAAAAAGACATTACCTATGGGGGGTTCTGGTGTTGGTAGGGTGAGGAGGTAGAAGAAAAACTCTGCTTGGGTTGCTCCCCATAAGATGCCGCCAATAGGGATTAAAAAATACTTGGGTTTGATAATAATCATAGTGGTGGTAGTTTCTTGTTGGCTTGTATAATCTCTTCCTCAATCCCATGGATAAACTTATACTTATGAACATCCTCCACAGTTATCCATGCATACTCTGAACACTCTGCGGTGTCGAGTTCTATACTCCCCGATTTATAAGGTGCCATATAACTCAACACCAAAACATGAACCCCGCTAGGTTGGATAAATACCAAGTCGGTTATTGGTTGTAGTTCACCGGCACACAGTTTGGTTTCCTCATACAACTCACGGCGCATAGCAGTCTCTATTACTCCATACCACTGTGGATGGTTGTATAGTCTGGGTTCACCCAAGTAGTCCTTATATTCTAATCCACCGCCGGGAATAGTCCACAAGCCGGGAAACACAATTTGATGGTTAGAACGTTTGGTTATGAGGAACTGATACCTACGGGGATTATTATTCAATTCCTCATATATAGTATAAACAAGGATTGTTCCTACTACGCGGAAGAGTGATTTTGTAGCCATAGTATAGCTATTTAAGAAGTTCCGGTGGAAACTCTGTATCCTTTAAGGCTTTAAGAAAGCCTGAAAATGTTTCAGGATATTCTTGATTAGTTCTCCAATGGTGAGTGAGAATTTTATTAATGCTCCCATGAAGATGAAATCCTATTGCCGGTTGTTTGCCCGCTTCCAATTCCTCAAACAGTTTAATTATTTCGTCAAGTGTCATAGTTGTAATTTAGTGGTTTACTATTTCGGTATCTTTGTTGGCAAATTAATATCCACCCCATGCAACTTAGCTAACTCCCCTAGCTCCCTTATTAAATCCTCACGGTTATTTTTACGGGTTGCGGTTCGTTTTGCGGTGGTTCGTTGAACTTGATTGGGAGCGCCGTCCAATGATATAAGTTGGTCTTCCTCTTCTTCTTCAACTTTAATCGTAGCAATGGTAAGATAAGGCTCACATCTTTTACGGAGATCCTCTTCACTAAGCTTCTCAAGTTCATCGGGTCCAATACCTATGAGGTCTTTTATGGTAGCCATGATGATGGTCTTCTCACCGCATTAGCCGGAACCCATTAGTTTGTAACTCCAACTCCACATCTTCTCCAAGTTGCGTGGCAATAGATGTTAGCCACTCCTTATCTTCTGGAGATATCAATATCCCTTCGCGGGCAAATATCTCCATCGGTTGGGCGGATTGTAACCATATGGTAAGTTCTTCCTTCCATCCCTTATTGGTTTCCGCTGTCATAGCAGCGCGGGATATTTGATTAATAGATGCCTTGAAGTATATCAATATCCCATATTCCGTTCTGGTTATTGCCACCCTACTTCTCAACGAAGCATAGTCCCCTCCTCTTTTAAGGTCACATTCCGCTAACCACTTCAACGCATCATTGGCTTTGATATACAACGTTGAGGGTTTTAGGTTCACCATATCACTATGTATCTCTTTGGGTTTGTTATTAACTATCATCTCATCAAACACTTCACGAAACTGCTCCGCGTTAGTTGGTGTATAACTTCCTCTGGTGGGTAGGTTCACCTTGTTATATTCTTTCCTTGGTGGAGGGTTTGGCGAACCCGCATCTACAGATGTTATCTTACTCATTTGATGTTAACGTTGATTTGTTTGTTTGTGTAAATCTATGACATCCTAAAAATAGGTAGCAAGGTGGTTGACTAGGCCACCCTGCTACCCCAACACACTAACCTAACCATTACCTAACTACTCAGACAAGACGGTTGGTATGTTACCATAATGCTACTGCCATGAGAGAGAACGTTATAACCTATGAAACTTCCCATAGCAGTAGTTGTTATGACAACCTATCCGTTGTTAGGCTGCCAAAGCTTTACCCGCTTCAATAAGGAACTGTTGACCCTTCTGCAACAATGCGGCGCGGGCTTCCGGGTTCTGTTCTTTGTTAGCCTCGGCAAAAGCTTCCTTGGCTTTCTTGAACAGTTGATTGGGTGACAACTCGCGAACTTCAGGACGCCACGCTTCAGCATCCGTTTGTGTGAATAACACACCGCCGGGATGCTTCTGGAGTAGCTCCGCAGTTTTAGCTGCAAGTGCTGACCCGGTAAGTTCTTTGGGCAATCCGTTCTTGACCTTGGTGCGAATACGCGCATCAACTTGTGTGTTGAGTAGGCTCAATACCTTCTCAGCACCGTAGGTTGTGATGGCTGCATCAAGGGTATTGAACACAGGCACCGTGAACTTGAATCCCTTGAAGTCTCCTTCTTTGAACTCGTTAACTTCAAACTCGATAGGGGCACCATTGGTTGCGGGGGCCACTTCGTTAGTAGGATTCTCTGCGACTAATACTTCTCCACTCATACTTTGTTACCTTTTGGTTTGATTGTTTATTTAACTGATTACTAGCTATTCAGCCGGTTAACTACTACATAGCATTTTTCATGCCAGCAGGGTTACGAGATAAACTCCCCACCTACATCATAGAACCCAGGAGGATAATAACTATTATAAATGCTATCTGAAATCGTGGGAAGTCCCCACCGTGTTGTTTGTTCCATTGCGTGTCTAAGTTGTTGGCTGCTCCCCACAAGATGGCGAACAGAACAAGGATAGTTAGGAGTCGTTGGATAGTCATAGATGTTAGTGGTTATTCTAAAAACTCTATCTTGATAGTCCTGATATCTCTGAACTTAATAAACGTAACACTAACATGGTCATCAGGGTCGTGGAACACTATCCTATCCAACATGATTCCAAACGATGTGCAGTTAAACGCAGGCGTTCCCACACCGCTGGCTAGTTCGATTGTTATTCGGTATTTAAGAGGAGGGTTATTCATATCTTTCTTATCAGTTGATTTTTAACATCAATTGGTTGTTGTTGTTGAGTTTTCATACAAGGTCCTCTTCAATAATATCCTCTATCCCAAACGTGTCGTATTGTAGTTTAAGGTTCATTAGTTGTCTGACATTCCCCGATAGTATCCATGAACCACTTTGGATGCCATCAAGTTTATCCGCGAACTCTTTACCCACATATAGTGGGATATCATTTACCCTATTCCGTAATGGTTTGATACGAAGCTTAAACACCTGGAGGCGTTCGTATAAATCTAATCTGAATTGCTTCGATGTTATCATGTTCTTAAGGTCCCTATGAGTGGCGGCAACAAACCTACACTTAACTTTCTCATCCATATTACCACCCACCTTCCTAAACGTTCTATGTTGGATAGTTCTTAATAGCTTGGCTTGTAGTCCCAATGGCATATCCCCTATCTCATCTAAGAACAACGTGCCTCCCTCAGCTTGTGCTATTAATCCCACTCTATCTTTTTCTGCTCCTGTAAACGCTCCTTTAACGTGTCCAAACAACTCACTTTCAAACAGCGTATCAGTTACAGCACACATGTTAACAGCTACAAAACAACCTTGTCGTTCGCCGTGGATGATATTAGCAAGTAGCTCCTTACCTGTTCCGCTTTCACCCAGTATTAGAACAGGTTCATCCCGTTTAGCTAACAACGTGGCTTTATCTTTTACCCGTAACGTATCCGGGTCGGTGGTCTTGAATGCTTTTAAGGCTAGACGGTAATTCATTACAGCCGGGGGTGGTAACATACCATTCATAACTAATGTGTTGACCATGGGAGTGCCTTTGAATTGTTCCCATAGTCTATCCTGTTCATCAGGCGAGACATTAGTTGCTAGGTGAGGCGGTAAGGGGGGTGTTGGTGTTGACATAATATAATAGGTTAGGAGGAGGGGTTGGTTGATTCTTTATAAAGTTTATTAACCACAGAGACAAACTGATTAACGTTGGTATCTGCTTCCGTTCTATTAGGTGCTATCTTAGTCATTGTAAGTAAGGTAACACAGGAGATTTGCATACCGGATATGAATGCATGTTCTGCGACAGCATACTCATCAGGAAGGATATGGAATAACTGTTTATAGTTTTCCACGAACCGTTCTATTAAGGCGCGAACTTCTATTTCAGATGGTGTTGACATATAGGTTAGGTGGTAGTAGTGGTCATACATTCCTTGCTCTCTTCCAATGTTAAGAACACACATAACAGATAACTCCCTGTCTTGTATGCCTTCCACAATCTATGACTCCCATCAATCATTATCTGGGTGGACATATCGTGGTGATAGGGAACCATTATAACAGGGAGTTTTAAGTCACTTCTCATCGCTAGGTCCTTATCAACATCTAGTAATAAGGCATCATCACCTTTTTCTATCGTCTCCTTTATATTACTCCATGGTATCAAATGTATCTGGCGGGGTTTGGTAGTGCGGATGATAGCTTTAGCCTCATCTACATTCCATGTTGTGTGTCTGTTCTCGTGGTCGAGAAAATCAAACTTCTCCATCATCAAAGGATGTTTACTTGGGAACATCCAAGGTTGGGACCATTTAAGAATATCATTATCTGAGTTCATCTTAGTTAGTTGTGTTGTTGTCGTTATCTGTTAGGCCGCGAACGTATCAGGGTTGGCGAACTTATTAAGTATTCCCCGGAACTCCTCTAACATCCTGGCGGGGTCATGTTGATTAACAGTGGCCACCCATATCGGATTGAGATCCATATCCTCAGGTAAGGCTATATCCTCTACCTTATCATCCCCTATCGGTAACCCATATGATTGGTGTTGTATCCCGGTAATCTCCTCATCATCCCCTTGCTCCTGTATCGAGAACATGAATCTCCTCAACATGAAGTTACTACACAATGCGATAGCTAATTTGTTGGTATCAAACAACTCCCCAAACTCCTTCACCTTAACATATATCCTCTGCCTCCAACCACCATATACAGGAGCCACATTATTAACTACCCACAACTCCGCAGAGTATCCACAGTTCTCCATGTGTTCTATCATCGAGAACGTATATGCCCCCCGGTAAAAGAACGCATCCTCATCGGTAAAACTACTATTGGCTATATTCATATATATCGATTGCAACCTCCTCCCTGTGGTTATTTGATTCCCCTCCTCTATGGGAGCTTTCTCCGTAACAAATGTCTCAGGTGTTGCTCCTGTTAGATGGGCGGGAACATCTACTGCACCCCCGGCGATATCATGTCTAAGCTCGGGCTTATAATCCTTTACTGGCATGATACAATCATATAGGTCAGGGGGTATTCCACGTTGGAAGTTACGCAACCTCTTAATCCCATCATCCCATCCTTTTTCTAACCACCGTAGTGCTTCATTAAAATCATGTGCACCACTCCATGGTTTAGTTTGTGCCCATTCATCCTTCCTAGAGGATAATGGTGTAGTAGCTCTCTCATTGGGTGTTCCATGTTTAACTATCTCCATGAACTCTGCCCAAGTATCATAACGATGAACTTTGTTTTGTATGGTCATAACGTTTGTGTGTTGTTGTCTCTCTCGAATATTAGTTTATATAACTCGGTTACCTCATATTGGTCAGGTGGTGGTAGAGGGGTTAAAAAGGGATATTTACCTCGCCGCCCTTCTTAGTGCTAGCTCCTACAACACTAGGACCACTATCATCCCTCCTAGTATTAGATGCATCCTTACCCCATATATCAGGACACTCTATCCGTTTGATATCCTCATTCTTCAACCCCCTGTAGATATCCATACACAACACCTTATGGATTCCCCACTTGGGATTATCCAGTAGCTTCTTAGCTATATTAATTAGGTTTCTCGTGGATATCATCACTCTGACCTTCTGTTCTTCTGCCTTGCTCCTCATAGCTATTATCATGCTATGTAACTTTTGCATATGGCGCTCTGTATATTGGCCGGGGTCTTTATATGTTTGGAACAGGTTAGCCAACAACGACCACTCAAACTCAACATCATAGTCCCACTCCACAAAAGAGAACTCGTTAAGCAACGCAGCATCTTGTGCCATCCTACCCACATACTCTCTAGTGGCCCCTGTTCCCCAGGTGTTCATGGTGGCCATAACAAGTAGACTGGGATTAACATCTTGTAGCCCATAGGGCATCATTATCTTCCCAGTCTGTAGTGCTTTGATAATCATCACAATGTTCTCGTTGGAGTTATCCATCTCATCCACTATCAACAACCAGGGTGTAGACTCTACCTTGGTGGGGATGGACCCCTCCTTATTATCGTGGCGGTAACCCAATATCGCATCTGTCCACGCTCCACTACGGTATTTACCGTTCGCATCCATAAACCCTATCAGGTCATGAGGAGCAATTATCCTGGTCATCTGCTTTATCGCGATGTTATCTATCTTGGCCATCTTCGCATACTGTAATGCTCCCAATGTCTTACCGCTCCCAGTGGGACCAACACAGCAACACCAACATCCAGCTTTGAGTATCCCAAAAACATCTGGCATCTTATTATGAACAGGTTCCCGAATATCATGTAGCTCGGCGGGAGTCTTCCTTTTATCCTCTATAGTAATCAGTAGTCTCCCCTGTTTAGTGATTATCCCATTGACTATCTCTTGAACCCGTTGTTCATCTACCTGTTGTTTGGGTAGATGGGATATCACACGGCCAACTATATCATTGACCATCATCTCATAGGGGTTGGCGGCGGGAACAGTAGTAGGTGGTGGTGGCGTTATGGGTTGTTGTGGTGTAGTCATATTTTCTGGTAGTTTAGTTTCAGGGTCAGGTGGAACTGGTGTTGGGGTTGGTTGTTTAGGTTTAGTCTTCTCATCTGGTAATATGTGTTTGTTTAACCAATCAATGAACATCGAAACTATCTCATCAGGGAGGGTATCAGGTGGATTGGTTACACATTCCTTATCAAACAATGCGGAGTTGTCAGGGAGGATAGTCATATCCTTATCCTTGGCATCGAACAGGATAGCTACCCCCTTATCTATCTGTCTGTGTTGTTTACTAGCTGGTAATGGCATCCCATACCAATGGAAACCCATTGTTAATGCTAGTGCCTGGAGTCTTCCACTAGTGTCGGGATTTATAAACCTAGCTTTGAATTTAATCCTACCTAGGTCGGTCGTGTTAATATTAACATCTGGTGTTGGCATATGTTGTTTGTTGTGTTGTTGTTATCTGTCGTTAAAGTTGGTGGAATCGGATAGGTGGCTAGCGAATATCACAACACCAACCACCTACCCTATCCACCCTAAGTTGTCATCATTTAGCGTAGTAATCAGGAAGTTTATCCACGCTATCCAATCCCTCTCCTGTGATACTTTCCTCTCCACTATCTGCTGAATCCAGGTTGCTATCACCCTCGTGTTCTTTACCACGTTCTTCAGCTATTACCTCATTGAGTTGATCGGATTCTTCCATATCAACATCATCACCACTTTCCTTTTCAAACAAGGTGATAAACTGCTCCTTAGCAGTGACCGATTTGGATATACATTTGGTTTTCCGTTGCACAACCTCTTTAACCCTATCCTCCACTGTGCCACTATACCAAAGTATCTCTTGGGTAGTTGGTGATAACGATGTTAATCTATGTCCCCTCCCTAATGCCTGCACCAAATCAATAGCTGACCACGTTGGTGGTAGTATGATATGGCGGGGTTTAGTAGTTGGGCGGTCGTGGTGTAGGGATAATCCTACCCCTCCGCTTTTCATGGTGAATAGTATAATATCCGCTTGGCCGCTTTGGAACTTATCCACATTACCCTGGCGGTTGGTGTCGGTTTGTTTACCGACGATGAAAGATATTTTCTCCTCAGGGAAGAAATGTTTCTTTACCAATATCCTCCATACCTGGCGGAGTGTCTCAACGTAGTTGGAGGCGATAATAACTTGTTTACCCTCTTTAATCCTTATGATAGCCCGGTCAGCCATCTCTCCACAACGTATAAACTCCGCTTTCTGTTGGAACTTCTGCATTGCTACCCATTTCTTAATCACTCCATAATGTTCCTTGCGGATATGTTTTATCTCCCACAACTCCCTAAGATAATCCTCATAGGCTTTCATATAAATAGCCCGCTCCTCAGGGGATTTAAACTCGATGGACTCACAGTTGGTCTTAGTGGGAAACTTAAACCTAACGTTCTTCAACTCAACGATATAGTCCTCTATATTCTCACGTAGTCTAGCTACCGCCGATGGACTATATTCATCTGGTCGTTTAGGATATGAGATATCCCGTAACAGCGCACTAACTATCCCCTCTGTGCAAGGTAGGGCATTATGATTAGTCACCACCCCACACCTAACTAGATGAACCGCACTATCCGATGGACGTTGCCACGGTGTTGCGGATGCTCCTATCCATTTAACAGTTTCGG
>Ga0134121_10001440_pt1 | contig 22456 bp, 21 predicted proteins | sample KB301_FD_96463 | JGI IMG/M metagenome (GOLD analysis project Ga0134121, IMG submission 96463) | Terrestrial soil microbial communities without Nitrogen fertilizer from Kellogg Biological Station, Michigan, USA - KB3-0-1 | ecosystem: Environmental > Terrestrial > Soil > Unclassified ... | reverse complement strand
GAGGCCGTTGGTGAGCGCCTCCCATTCGTTTCCGCCCGACTTGCTCCGGTACACGCGCAGCTTCCCGTCGAGGGGAAAGTGCTCTCCGTCACTCTTGATTGGTACAACGTAAATTGTTTCCGGCTCGTGCGCGTGAACATCGATCACAAAACCAAAATCAGTCGGCAGGTTGCCGCTGACCTCATGCCACGACTCGCCCGCATCGTCAGTGCGCAGTACGTCCCAGTGCTTCTGCATGAACAGCACGTTTGGCTTCGACGGATGCTTCGCAATGTGATGAACGCAGTGGCCCACTTCAGCGTGCGGGTCGGGAATGTATTGCGAGTGCAATCCCTGATTGATCGGTTTCCACGTCACGCCGCTGTCGTCACTACGAAACGCACCCGCGGCGGAGATGGCGACATAGATCCTTTCGCGATTGTCCGGATCGAGAATGATAGTGTGCAGGCACATGCCGCCCGCGCCCGGCTGCCACTGCGATCCGGTGCCGTGACCGCGCAGACCCGGAAGCTCCTGCCACGTTTGACCGCCGTTGGTCGAGCGAAACAAAGCGGCATCTTCGATACCGGCGAAGACAGTGTCCGGATCGTCGAGTGAAGGCTCGAGATGCCAAACTCGCTTGAACTCCCACGGATGCGGAGTGCCGTCATAAAACTGGTGCGTCGTGAGCGGTTTGCCGGTTTCCTCTGACGTGTCGTAAACAAATTTATTGCTCTCGCCCATCGGCATGCCTTCGGGCGTCTTCATGACCGTGCCGGCTGGCGTGCCGGGCTGGAACCACGTCTTGCCGCCATCGTCAGAGCGCTGAATGATCTGACCAAACCAGCCGCTCGTTTGCGACGCGTAAATGCGGTTCGGGTCCACGGCCGAACCCTTCATGTGGTAAATCTCCCATCCGGCAAAATGCGGCCCACTAACGTCCCATTTCTCACGTTTTCCATCTGAACTAAGAATAAATGCCCCTTTGCGGGTGCCTACGAGTACTCGTACATTGCTCATCTTTTCGTTCCTTCTTTAGTGGTTATCAGCAAATTCGGAATTCCAACAGTAAGTCGAATGACGATCGTCGAAATCGACACATCTGCCGGAAAATTTTTGTTTACGAATGCGCGATGATAGAGGTTATGAAGGCGAGTTGTGAAGAAGCGAAAGGCTGGTTTATAAAATTTTCAAAAAATAGATCGCAACGGTAAGAATTATGAGTCCAATCACTACAGCGATGACGATGGTCTGAGACCAGTTTCGCCCCACCTGTATTTTCGTCATACCGGATGCACTCTCGAATTGACCACTCATCTGGTAATCAGTCTTACGCTGGTCCATCAGGTCTGCATTAGCCACGAAATTCGCAATGTCTTTCGCGGCATTCTCATACTTGATCTCGCCGCGTTTCTTTTCCGCGACGATGCGCATCGCTTCCTGAGCAGCTTTTGCTTTCACCTGACGTGCCTGATCTTCATCGAGGTTGCTGAACACATCGTCGAAGATGTCGTCAGCCGTAGGCTTGAATAGGCCGGAGTTGTTTTGTTTGACCAGATCCGTTTCGTTGTTTTCGTCGTTGGCCATCTTGTGTCTCCCTGAGATTCTCAGCTCAATGTTTCCGTACGGCAAGCTAATCGTATGCGTGATCTTCGCTGCTCCGTGTACGCGTGTCAGAACCTCCTCGAGATCGCGCATCTCGTGCTCCAACAGTCTAACAGCAACTGCGCCTTCGAGAGCCTGCGAATGAGACAGAAGCCCGCGAGCGACTTGCATGTCTCCACTCGATAACCAAGTCAATCGTTGTTCAACTATCTCGGGAAGATTTGACGTGTATGCCTTTTCAACGATCCGCTTCACGAGTGGAACCAGTTGCGACTTCCAATCATCAACCTTCACTTTGATGGAGTGATGTTCGCGTTTACGGTGTCGCTCGCGTAGCTGTCTCAATAACTCACATTTGCCGTCGAAGTTTAGAACCTGAGGCAGTTGGTCCAGCAAACGATTAATCGTCTGCGCACTGGGACTAACTACTCCCGCCTTCCACTCGCCATAAACTTTCCGTGCATAGCGTGCTGCGCCATCTCCATATTCAGCTTCGTAGATGTTGAAGAGCCGGGCCAACTGGTCAGCGGAAAGCGTGTAGAACTTCTCGACGACGTCCAGATCAAAACCGCCGACCATCGCTGACAGCGTATCGCGCTGGCTGCGATGGCGATGTTTCCAGAATACCGCGTCACGCGAGGAAAGTAGCCGAGCCACGTGAACATTAGACATAGGCGGACCCCGGCACGTCAACATGAATATTTGGCCGGAAATGTAATGGAATTGTCAGTTTCTCATAAATAGTGTGAGGCCCCCGATTGAATGGTTTTAGAAAAAAACTCACGGCAGCAGTAGTCGTACTGGCTTCTGTAATCCTCGTCCAGGCTTGTCGCACCGTTAAGCCCGCGGAGTCGGTCAACAGGTCAAACTCTAACGCGACCGTAGCTGCTGCCCCACTGCCACCGCCGCAAACGCCGGCAGATTCGCAGTGTGATCCGAACTACTCCCCGTGCGTTCCGATAGCGAGTGATGTCGACTGTTTTGGTGGCAAAGGTAACGGACCAGCCTACGTGAAAGGCCCCGTCAGGGTGATCGGCAAAGACATCTATAAATTAGACGGAAACCATAATGGCATCGGCTGTGAATAATTCATCTGTGTTCGCCCGTGGCTAAGGTGAAACCAAGTCCGAATGCCGATCCGATAATCAGGAAGGTCAGAATAAATCCCAGCGCTTCACTCAGGACCATCTTTCGATCAACCAAGGCCAGCAGAAGAATGATGAGGGGAAGATTACAAAGCAGGCCTGTGAGCAACATGAAATCCAGCCGTCGATTCACACCACCGCGACGTCGTTTCAACCAGTAGAGACTCGGCAAATACAACACCAGCATCAACAGCCCCGAAGCCACAATCGCCATCACGCCGAATCCGGTAAGATCCGTTATCGTGAAATCTGCGCCATCGTTCGTGAAGTAAAGTAGTGCCGCGATGACCGCGATCCCCAGCGCCCACGCGACGATTGCGTTCAAGAGTAGTTTCAGGAGTTTCATATACTGATGGCTTAACGTTACATTCTCAGCGTTATTAACATTCGAGATGCGCGCGACAATCATCCAGATCAAAGTCAAACCCAACTCAAGAGTGAGTCTGCTTCAGCAAAACGAAGACGGAACGTGGCTGGCCCAGATCAAGTCGCCACCAGTAGACGGCAAAGCGAACGAGGAATTGATCGCGCTCGTCGCCAAACATTTCGGGCTTCGAAAATCCGAAGTCTCCATAAAATCGGGCGGCTCCAGCCGCACGAAGCTCATTCAGATCAGCGAAACTCGCATATAACCGATCCGCCCGATCCGCGGCTGAATTTCTTCGGAACTTTCTCCGCTCGTATACGTCTTCAAGGTCACGATCTACTCAGTCGTTCGAATCAATTTGTTGCCAATTAAGTAAGGAGAACCACCTATGCTCAACACCGTTTTTCGTCTGGCCATCCTTTGCTCACTCGCATTCTCGTGTGCCGTCGTGAGCTTCGCGCAGCCGGAACAACCCGATCTCACCATCGACGCCGCTACGCGAACTCAAGTGATCGATGGAATTCTAAAACGTCTTAACGACTCGTATGTGTTTCCCGATGTGGCGAAGAAGATGGAGCAGTCGATTCGCGAACGCGTCGACAAGAAGGAATACGATCAGATCACGAGCGCGAAAGAGTTTGCCACTAAGCTGACGAACGACTTGCAAGCGGTCAGTCACGACAAGCACCTGCGTGTGCGCTATTCAAACCAGGCGATTCCCGAGCGTGGACAGCGCCAGGAACCGACGGCAGAAGAGCGCGAACAACGAAAGCGCGATCTGACCTGGATGAATCATGGCTTCGGTAAGGTTGAGCGACTCCCAGGCAACATCGGTTATCTCGAGTTCTTCCAATTCATGGATGAAGAGCTCGGCGCCGACACAGTCGCCGCAGCGATGAACTTCTTAAACGGCACTGACGCGCTGATCATCGATATGAGAAAGAACGGCGGCGGCAATCCGGCGATGGTCGCACTTGTTTGTTCGTACTTGTTTGGTCCTGAGCCGGTCCATCTTAATGATCTTTACTGGCGCGAAGGTAACCGCACTGATGAGTTCTGGACGAAGAAAGTGGTGGCCGGCAAGCGTTACCTGAACAAGGACGTTTATGTGTTGACGAGCAAACGGACGTTCTCCGGCGCGGAAGAATTCACTTACAACCTGAAGAACCTCAAGCGCGCGACGATCATCGGCGAGACGACTGGCGGCGGCGCTCATCCGGGTGGCGGCTTCCGCATCAATGAGCATTTCGGAATGTTTGTGCCAACTGGGCGCGCGATCAGTCCGATCACTAAAACGAACTGGGAAGGCACAGGCGTGACGCCTGACATCAGCGTGCCGGCGGATCAGGCGTTGCACGTCGCTCGCATCATGGCGCTCAAGAAATCGGTTACGACAGTGAGTTCAGATTTCAAGCCAGGTGTTGAAGAAGAGATTAAGAAGCTCGAGTCAGAGCTGGCGGCGATGAAAGCGAAGAGCTAGTAAAACATGAAACGTCTGGTTCTTTTAGTTCTCTTTCTTTCATCGATAACCGTCAACGCGCAGAACTGGCCCTCGTTTCGTGGTCCAAACGCGTCGGGCGTTGCCGAGGGCACAAATCCGCCCGTCACCTGGGATCTCGAAAAGTCGCAAAACGTTCTCTGGAAAACAAACATTCCTGGTCTTTCACATTCGAGTCCGATTGTTTGGGGTGACAACATCTTTGTGATCACTGCCATCAGCAGTGAAGCAAAGCCCACTTTCGAGGCGAAGGATCGAGGCATTGGCCTGGCAAACGACAACGTCAGTCACACCTGGATGATCTTCGCTTTGGACAAACGTAACGGCCGCGTGCTCTGGACCGAGAAAGCTTACGAAGGCGTGCCACGAGCTAAACGTCACGTCAAGGCGACGCAGGCTAACTCGACCCCAGTGACCGACGGCCGTTACGTTGTCGCGCTTTTCGGTTCCGAAGGCCTCGCCTGTTACGACCTAAAAGGCAAGTTGCTGTGGAAACAGGATCTCGGCGTGCTGAATCCGGGACTCTGGGACGACAAAGAATCTTCGTGGGGACACGCGAGTAGTCCGATCATCTATCGCGACCTTGTGATCGTTCAGGCAGACGGTCACAAGCAGTCGTTCATCGCCGCGTTCAATCTCAAAGACGGGAAACAAGCATGGCGCGTCGAACGCAACGAGATCACATCCTGGACCACGCCGGCGATCTATCAAGGCAAGAATCGCGTCGAGTTGATCGCGAACGGTGGTCGCTACATTCGCGGTTACGATCCTTTAACCGGCAGGGAACTCTGGCGCTTTGCAGACAACGACACGCAAGTGAAGATGCAGGCGCCGCTCATCGCCAACGATCTCATTTACATCACGGGCGGCTATCCACCGGGCCGTGCGATGTACGCATTCCGTCCCGGCGCAGTCGGCGACATCTCGCTCAAGCCAGGCGAAAACAAGAACGCCTTTCTCGCCTGGACCACGAGCAAAGGTAGTCCTTACACACCAACCCCGATCATCTACGGCGGGGAGTTTTACGTTCTTGCAGATAACGGAGTCCTCAGCGCCTACGACGCCAAAACCGGCGAGACCATCTACCAGCAGCGCCTCCCGACTTCTTTCAGCGCCTCACCAGTTGCGGCAAATGGGAAGTTGTATCTATCGAGCGAAGACGGTGACGTCTTCGTGGTGAAAGCCGGCAAACAATATGAATTACTCTCGCGCAACACAATGGGCCAACCCCTGATGTCCACGCCCGCCCTCTCCGACGGCATGCTAATCATCCGCGGCGAAAACACCCTCTACGCCCTCGGCGAACGCAAACCAACCCGAAATTAGTTTGCGCCGAGAACGTTTGAATATATATTCAGTATGTATATACTGTGCACGGATGCAGTTTGAGTGGGACGAAGATAAGGCTATTAAAAACGCGCAGAAGCACCGAGTTTCATTCGAACACGCTCAACAGGTATTTGACGATCCCCGCGCGGTTCCCTTCGAAGATTTGAAGCATTCACACAACGAGACTCGATACGAAATGATCGGGATGTCCTCAATTGGTCTACTGGTTGTCTCATTCACATATCGCGAGGCCGTTGTGCGTCTCATCTCCGCCCGCCGTGCTGAAAATTGGATGGTGAAGATTTATGAAGACGAAAACTAAGCGAGTGTCTAGCCCTGCGGCACTCGATCCAAAAAAATTCAAGCGGTTGCCCCGAGGATCTTTTCTGGCCAAGAGCGGCGAAACCGGGCCTCGAAACACAAAGGTGCGCATTTCGATTCTGCTCGATCTTGACGTTTTGAACTTCTTCAAAGACAAAGCATCAAAGGCCGGAGCCCTCGCCTATCAAACACAGATCAATCGAATTTTGCGCGCACACATGGAAGGCAAGGAATCGGTTGACGCTAGCAAGCTGGTTCAAGATGATCGATTTATAAGAGCGGTGGCTAAGCGCGTGAAACAATTAGCGCCCAAGCAAAGCAAGAGCGCGTGAGAGCGTATGACGCCGACGAAGATAGGTTCAGAGTTCAAGCTTTAGCTTGCTGACTTAAAGCCCTGGATCGCAGCCTAAACGCTGAACTCTGAACACGGTTTAGGGTTTGCGGCGGCCTTCGTAGAATTTGCTGTAACTGGCTTTCAAAGAGGGATTGAGGCGGAAGGCGGTTTCGAAGTCGGCGGCGTAGTCTGATTTTTTAAGTAGGACTTTGACGACGCCGCGGTTTGCATAGGCTAATGCGTGCGAGGGGTCGAGCTCGATCGTTTTGGTGTAGTCAGCGAGGGCGCCTTCAAGATCGTTTTTCTTTTGTCTTGCCGAGCCACGACCGTAAAAAAGTGAGGCGTCGTTCGTTTCAAACTCGAGCGCGCGACTGTAGTCAGCGATAGCTCCGTCAAGATCACCTTTTTCCAAGAGCGCAACCGCACGATTGATGTTTGCTTTGTGAAAGTCAGGACTCAGTTGCAAGGCGTAGTTGAAATCCTTGATGGCGGCGTCAGTTTGCTGTTGGTTTTGCAGTGCGATTCCGCGGTTGTAGTAGAAGGCGGTGCTCTTCGGTGAGAGGGCGATCGCGATTGAATAATCAGCGATGGCTCCGGTCATATCACCTTTATCACTGCGAGCATTCCCGCGATCGTTGTAGGCCGCCGCGAAGTTCGGCTGGAGCTCGATAGTTTTACTGAAGTCAGCTAAGGCCGCGTCGAGGTCTCGCTTGTTATACGAGGCGATGCCACGATTGTAGTAGTTCTCGAAATTCGTGGGTTGTAGCTGGATCGCACTGCCGTAGTCGGCGATCGCTGCCGCGAAATCGTTCTTGGCCATGAACGCATTCGCGCGGTTGTTATAAATAATCGCCATGACCACTGGTATCGATTTGAAAGAGAGCGCTTTCGTGTAGTCGGCAATGGCGCCGTCAAGGTCGCCGCTACTCTGTCGATTGAGGCCGCGGTTGTTATACTCTTCGGCTGTTTTAGGATTCTGCGGTTCAGCCAGAACCAGCGAGTTGGTCCAACTGATGAATAGCACCGCTAGAGTTAAACTCAGAAGACACTTGATTGTTTTCTTCATCGAAAACATTGTACCGCAACTCCTCGTCGCGGTTGCCGCAGTCGTCTGCTTAATCGCCAGCGCCGCGTATCAACCAGCCGTAGCTCAGGCTCCAACTACGTTTACGGTTTCGGGAACCGTTAAAAACACAACCGGCGCCGCAATGGCGGATGTGATGGTGATCGTGATCAGCGACGTCACCGGCACCCAGATCACTTTTACTGACCAAAACGGAAACTACGTTCTCACTTACCTGGGCGGCGCGAGTCACAACCTAAGTATTAGGGCGTCGAAGTCGGGCTTTATTTTCAATCCGCTGCTGATGATATTCAGCACTTCCGGCACCGTTAGCGGCGATAAGACAATAGACTTCGAGGGAACGCCGATACCGATTGTGCTTTCAATCGCACACGCGCCAATCGTGCTGACGCAGGAAAATTCGCTGCGCGCACTCGCGCTGGATTCAGTGACATGGACCAGTGAGCCTTTCGGCGTCGCGGGCGATCACAACTTCAGCACCGATCAGCGCACACGCGTCTCGTTGTTTGTAGTGAACTTAGAGCTAAACCAGGGTGAGCCACTCTCAGCGATCACGGCTCAGGCGGAAAATTCAACCGGACAGATCTTTCCGTTAACTGTCGAGTATTTCGGCGCGGTGCCAAACTTCACCTGGCTCAAGCAGGTCATCGTAAAGTTGCCGTCCGAGATAGCCAATGCCGTCGACGTGAAAGTGACTCTCAAAAATCACGATACGGCGGGAAACACGGTGAACCTGAAAGTGAATCCGTAAAGACTTACACTCGTGGAACGTGAAAGGTCTCGTCCATGTAGCGATCGGCAGCCGCTGCTGCTTCCTCCGAATTGCTGCCGTTCTGACGCGCGCTCAGATATGGCGCGTACCAGTTCCACCAGTCATGCCTGGCATGCGTCTTCTCGTAATGGTCGTGATGCTCTGACGTCTCGTGAAGTAGCTCTGCAAGCGTGGCGGTATCGGTAGTTCGTTTCCACTCGCGACCGGGAAGCCGCGTCGTGATCTCCTGAAGCTGCCAACTATTCCCGTCTGGATCTTCAAACGAGGCAAATGAAAAATAAGAACGGCCCTCCGGGTCGCGACCGCTGACGCGCGCGGGTTCCACGGTGTTGTTAAATGGTCCACCTGCGTAGTGGAAGACCTCGCTCATATCGACGCCGCGAGCAATCAAGTCATTGCGAGCGGCGTCGACGTCATCGACAGCGAGGACCAGGTTTTTTCCGGACGGTACTCCTTTGCCAAAAATAATCGAGGCTTCCGAGTTGTTCGGCGTGATCTGAACGCCGCGAAAGTCGCCGCCCGCAATGTCGATGTCGACACGCCAGCCTAGCTTCTCGTAGAACGCCTTAGCGCGGTCGACATCTGAAACCGTGAGCAACACGACTTCGAGTTTCATGTCGACGGGTCCAGTCTTTGTTGCCATAAACTCCTCCTCGAAATCATTTACTTAGTGGAACGATCGGAACGAGACGCGAATCTCGTCAGTTAAGAATTGCGGTTGTTCCCAGGCCGCGAAGTGCCCGCCTTTCGGCAGCCGGTTGTAATGAATCAGTTTGGGATACGCTTTCTCGGCCCAACTCCGCGGCGCTGCATGGATGTCAGTAGGAAAGACGCTGACAGCGACCGGAATGTTTACCTGTTTCGGAACAAAGAAGGCCAGCTTGTTTTCCCAGTACAGACGAGCCGACGAGACGCCGGTGTTCGTCAGCCAATATAGCGTGATGTTGTCGAGGATGTCGTCTCGCGAAAGGCCCTCGGTCTGACCGTCGAAGACGCGCGCGATCATCTCGTAACTTCGGATATCGTGATCGATGATCCAGGCAGCGAGGCCGACAGGCGAATCCGCAATTCCGTAGAGCGTCTGTGGGCGAGTTCCCATTTCCTGAGCATAGGCGACGTCTCGCTTAAAGAAGAAGTCGAGCTGGTCCCACGCGTGCTTCTCTTCCGCTGAAAGCCCCGGCGGCGGTGGACCACCAGTCGCGAGGGCCTGTGAAACGTCGGCTGGAACCGTGCACGGCATATTCGTGTGAATAGCGAGCAATTCGGGAGCCGCCTGCACGCCCATCTGGTCGACGATTATCGCGCCCCAATCGCCGCCTTGCGCCACAAACTTCGTGTATCCGAGTCGCTTCATCAACTCGACCCACGCACTTGCGATTCGAACGGGATCCCAGCCAGTCGCGGTCGGCTTGCCTGAAAACCCGTAGCCCGGCAGCGATGGAATCACAAGATGGAACGCGTCAGATGCGCTTGCGCCATGGGCCGTAGGATTGGTCAGTGGATCGATAATTTTGAGCTGTTCGACGACCGAGCCGGGCCAGCCGTGTGTAATGATCAGCGGCAGTGCGTCTTCGTGTTTCGAGCGAACGTGAATGAAATGGATGTCGAGGCCATCGATTTCGGTAATGAAGTTTGGCAGGGAGTTAAGGGTCGTCTCGCATTTACGCCAGTCGTAATCGGTGCCCCAGTAGCGCGCGAGCGCCTGAGCTGTTTTCAACGCGACGCCTTGGGAGACATCGTTTTCCTGTTCGGGCCATCGCGTCGCGTTGATGCGCCGGCGCAAGTCAGTAAGCTCTGCTTCGGGAACGTTTATGTGGAACGGGCGAATCTCAGTAACCTTTTGTTGTGCAACTTCAGCCATGGTTTTGAACCTCCGGTGAAAATGGGACCTGTTGATCTGTTCTGGTTGTAGGTTTAGAGTGATTATTGATCTTTTGGACCAGGGCGACATCCCAAGAACGATCAATCAGGACATACCTCAAAGGGGTTAGTCTGTATTTTTAAGGAGAAACTTATGCCGACGCTGTTCGACCCGTTGCGGATCGGAAACATAGAACTCGACAACCGGATCATCATGGCTCCGATGACGCGCAGCCGCGCCGATGACGAAGGAGTCCAGCCGGAATATGCAGCCACGTATTACGCTCAACGCGCTTCCGCGGGGTTGATCATCACCGAGGCGACAAACGTCTCGCCAATGGCGAAAGGCTATGTCCGCACGCCCGGAATCTACACTGACGCGCAGATTGAAAGCTGGCGCGCGGTCACGAGATCGGTACACGCGCGTGGCGGCAAGATCTTCATGCAGATATTTCACACTGGTCGCATCGCGCTGCCCGACTTTCTCCCGGGCCATGCACAGCCGGTTGCGCCGAGCGCGGTGCGAGCTAACGGCAAGAACTACACGGACGAAGGGATGAAGGAGTTTGTCACGCCGCGCGAGATCACGCGCGAGGAGATCGCGCAGACTGTGAAAGACTTCGGTGCCGCCGCGGGTAATGCGATCACGGCCGGTTTCGATGGTGTCGAGTTGCACTCGGCAAGCGGTTATCTCGTCCAGCAGTTTCTGACGACGAACGTCAACTTGCGTACGGATGAGTACGGTGGCTCGATCGAGAACCGCACGAGGTTCTTGTTTGAAGTGTTAGAAGTGATGAGGAATGAAATTGGGGCAGAGCGGCTCGCGGTGAAGTTCTCGCCGCAGATCGTATTCAACGACATCGAAGAGCGCGACGCGGACGAGGTCTATCCGTTCATTTTCAGGCATCTGAATGAGATGGGACTAGCTTACGTTCAGGTGACTGATGGCACGAGCTCGAACTGGCATGCGAAGTTGCGTCCGCTTTACAACGGCGTCTATTTCGCGAATGCAGGCTTCACGCGCGAGAGTGGCACACAGCTCTTAGCGCGAGGCGGCGCCGACGGGATCGCATATGGCACAAAATTCCTGGCGAATCCCGATCTTCCAGAGAGGTTCAAGCGCGGCGCAGAACTCAACGAACCGGATAAGTCTACGTTTTATTCACCCGGCGAACGCGGCTACACCGATTACCCAACACTCTAGCGGTTGATCCGCGAAGATCCGCGGCTAACCAACGTTTCGTAGATGAGCGTGTGCGTTGGAACATCGATCCCCGTCTCGCGGGCCATTCGCACGACGGCTCCGTTCTGTGATTCAAGCTCGGAAGGTTTTCCCGCGGCAATGTCACGTTGCATCGAGCTGGTCGCGTCTTCTGGCAAAGCATCAACAGCGCTCATCACGTTGTTTACTGAATCCGGCGGCAGTTTGATTCCGCGCGCATGGGCCAACGTGTAAATTTCCTCCATCGCCTTGAGTATTTGCGCGCGCCACTTCGGATCGTTGCGAATAACACCGGCAGGCGCGTCAGCCATCGCGCCCACGCCGCTAAACGACGCTATGAACAGAAATTTCGTCCATAGCGCGACCTGAATGTCTGCCGCGATCGTTATTTCCAACCCCGCACGCTTGAACACCTCCTCGATTTTTGTGATGCGCTCAGTACGTTGATTATCGAGTTCACCAATGATGATCGACGGCTTGAATCCGGCATGTCGAATATGCCCTGGCTCGATGACAAAGCTGACAATCCGGCAAAGCCCACCGATCACGTTCTCCCGGCCCAACTCAGCAACGAGCTGCTGCACCGCCTCAACGCCGTTCTGCATCGGAAGCACCGTCGTCTTCGATCCAACTACCGGCTTGATCGCCCGCCCGGCCTCCGGCACCTGCCACGCCTTCACGCCAAGTATCACCAGATCCGTCTCGCCAACTTCGCTAACATCCTCCATCGCCCGGGCCGGATAGATCACAAAATCGCCATCAGTACTATCTACCCTCAGCCCCGTAGTCTTGATCGCATGCAAATGCTCTCCGCGAGCAATAAACGTAACATCCTCTCCGGCGCGCGCCAGTCGCCCTCCGAAATACCCACCCACGCCACCTGTTCCAAACACAGTTATTCGCACGGCTTTGCCTCAAATTCAGATCTTGGTTTCAATGACGGGCGGCCACAGAGGGCCGCCCCTACAGTTGTTAACGAGTAGCCACTTCATTAGCGGTCGCGATCCGGAACTTCCAATCTTCGATCGATGTGCCCTTTGTCTGCAAGTTCGAGGTCAGGTAGTAGAGACGTTGGGTGGCGGGGCCGGTTGGGGCCTGGGTGAAGCGATCGTTTAGGAAGTATGGGGGGATTGATTGGTAATACAGAGTTGCGGTGACGGTTACGTTGCGAGTGGGAAACGCGCTCAAGGGGATCTCGTAGCGCACGATGTTTGTGCCGCTTCCGTCTGAATAAGAAGGATCGCCGCCGATGCTGACTGGAAAAGTTTCGTGGAGATAGTCGGCGGGGATGTAGGGCGTCTTGTCGGCGTTGAGCGGACCCGTCCTGGTCCAGCCGAAGGGCAGGAGGCGGTTGTCTTTTAACTGGTAGTCGCGACGCAGGAAACTCGTGGTCATTGCGCATTGAACGTTGAGGTTGAGTTCTTCGTAAATTTGAACTTGGTCCTGGCGCGTGATTGGTGAGCCGGTGAAGAAGTGCGGCTGGTAATGCTGCGGAACAGCATTGTTGCACGTTGCCGGATAACCGACAGTCGCTGGTTTGGTGCCGTCTTTGTAGGGATCGAATAACTCGGATGGCAATCTCTCATTGCCATTCACGATAACACCAAGCTCATTCGTACACCCTGAACACCAAACAGTCTTACCAGTATCGTTATCAACTACACGAAACTCCAAAAACGCGCGCCGGAATCCCACGCCGCTCGGAAAGCGATGACCGGTCTTGTTTGTCACCTTCACATCCGCAATCAGTTTTTGACCCGACATCGTAACTGGCGACACTGACACTTCAGCAGTCGAGCTCTGCGCCTGTTGCACAAAAGCATCAACCGCCGTCGAGAGATCGTCGAGCCCTGACATGTAATCGTTTTGCCTGACTCCGAGAACAACGTTGGCAAGGATGTTGGTCCCATTCGATTTATAAGGCTGCATGAACTGCCGAAACAGCTCCAGAAGCGTGACATTCAATCCCTGAAATTGATGACGCGCAAATCCCTTATCCCGATAGCGAACGTAAATCTTCTCATCAGGCAGGCGATTCCCTGTTTGCGGATACTGCGTGTCTTCGATAAAGGCGATCGGCTGTTGGATCAGAGGAATGTTGAGCGTGCCCTTCGAGTTCGTGTACTTCGTCGGCATGTGACAATCCTGGCAAGTTTGCGCTTTTGAGTTTGCGCCAACCTCGTTTTGATAACCACTGTTGAGCCACTCCAGATAAGTTAACTGCTCGAGGTGCGGTTTATTCAGATCAGCGGACGGATTGTCCATCAACGGCAGGTTGATCGTGTGGCAGTTACCACACATCCGCGAGCTCTTGATGTACGGACTGTGTTTCGGCTTGATCGCGAGCGAGTTGTTCATCGGATCGGTGACAATTTCTTTATCCTCGAATGGTCCAAACAACTCGGCCGGATTGCCGGTCGTGAAATTCCCCGTGATCCTCGTCTTGAGAAACTCCGCGAATGGCACTTTGTCTTCCACGATTCGATGGCACGCCATACAGCTCACGCCATCACGCGCCAAAGCACCATAGACGTACGACTGTTTATCGTTATCGTAAGTCGCGTAAACCAGCTCCGGATCGAAATCACCTTTACCAGCATGATCGTCATCGAGCCGGCGTTTACCCATCACGCCATGACAACGGAAGCACGTGTTGTTGATGGCCTTGATGTTTTCCGCAATCTTCGCCGGATCGTTTTTGAAGAAACTCTTGACGAAAGCAATCTCGCTTTCGAGTTGTGCGTAGAAGATCGGATCGCGCCCGGCCAGGCCCATCGGCGACCAGCGCCACTCACCATACGGTGAAACGTTCATCACCGGAGTCGAACCATCCGGCTGCTTCATGCCGGAATACATCATCACGTTGCCATACGTGCCGGCGCTGTGACAGCCCATGCATTGATCGGAAGTAAGAAACTGGTTGGGATTGGGAGACGGCGTCGCCGTGCCGATGTTCTGCGGGTAAATATGATCGAAAGTCTCGCCCGGAAACTTCTTCACCTTGTCTAAAGGAACCGGAGCTATCGACTTATAAAACGACACGAACTTCGGATCGGTCGTCGCCGGTCTTACTGACACCATCTCCCGGAAAATTTCCTGTTCCTGCACGTCTGTCGCATCCGGATTGTGACCCGCGGTGGGAACAACGCTATCGCTGTCAGCCGGTGCGCCACACGGCTCGGCCGGCGGTGGAGCATGACCGCTTGCGGGAGTTGACGGCCAAGACAGATCGACGTAATAAGAATCCGGATCGCCAGGGAAACCCTTAATGTTTTTTGAATAAGTGAACGTGTGTTCTTTCTCGGCCGAAGCATGGCAACGCACGCAATAGAGTCCGAAGCCTGCATACGGATACGCAAACGGAGGCTTGTTATTGTCGACGCATTGCGCGTCCCAAATCTCGGCCCAGTACCAGCCGTCCTGCGATCCCTTGCTGTCTTTAATCATGATGGTCCAACCGTTGATTCCTTTCGGCGGCTGGAGCTGGTACTTCGCTGCCGGCGGAGAATATTGCTCCTTGATAATCATCGCTCCATCCGGAATCGCTTTGCCTGAGTCTCTGTGCAGGAGCCACTCGATCACCTTAGGCGAGTAATAAATCTTGACGGTCGGATGAACACCGTAGCTGACGCCGTTGACAAATGGTCCTGTGTCGCGCAGCTTCTTGTCTTCACACCATTTCAGAGTGCGATATTTGCCGCTGCTGAGAAACGATTTGAGTTGCGCCTGAAACTCCGGAAGTCTCGAAGGAGGAAAACTGCTCGGCAACGGCAAGCCGCTTTCATCTCCGTTGGCGCACGGGGATGTTTGTACGGGCGCGGTATCAGTTGGATTACTGAGAACGGTCGTCGCGACGACGAACATCGAACCAACAATCAAGCATAGGACCAGAATGTTACTCAGCAATCTAATCTGCATGTTGTAGCTCCTTAAATAGGTGCGCAGGAATGCTTGCCGCGTGTCTTGTTGAAGAAGAATGCTGACCCTGAAGGTTTAAGCCGCAGGCAATGTATCTTCACGGCAAAGGGCGCGTCAAGATTTTAGTCAAAAACCTCTCGCTTTGTTTCGACGGGAGTTGTAAGTTACCGGGTGCTTTGATCGACTAATACACAACACTATGAACAGACCAATATTCATCCCCGTGATTCTCGGCACCGTGCGAAAAGGCCGGGCCAGTGAAAACGTTGCGAAGTTTGTTTATGGGCAACTGAAAAAACGTCAAGGTATCGAGACTGAGCTGATCGATATTCGTGAGCTGAATTTTTCCGGAGACGACGCGGGCGAGCAGATCAAGGACGCGAAATTCTCTGCTACCTGCGAGCGCGCGGATGGCCTCGTCATCGTCACTCCCGAATACAACCGCGGTTATCCCGGCATGCTCAAACACGTGCTCGATTCCAATCTCAAAGAATACATTCACAAAGCGGTCGGCATCTGCGGTGTTTCAGCCGGAGGTTTCGGCGGCACCCGCGTGATCGAAAACCTCTTGCCGGTCATGCGCGAGCTCGGGCTCGTCACGATCTTTTGGGATGGAAACTTCTCGGGCGCGCAGCAACTCTTCGACGACGCCGGAAACATGAAAGACCGCGAAGCGCATGAAAAGCGCATGGACAAGTTTCTCGGCGAGTTGATCTGGATGAGCAAGGTGTTACGCTACGGACGCGAGAACATCTCGATCTAAGGGGTTTCCGGTGAAAATCATTTCATTAAATGTAGGGCTGCCGCGGCTCGTGTTGCGAAACGATGAGCCAGTCTCGACCGGCATCTTCAAAGAGTCCGTAACGGGACGCGTGATGCTGCGAACGTTGAATCTCGACGGCGACCGGCAATCGGATCTGTCTGTTCATGGTGGACCATTCAAGGCGGTCTATCTTTATCCGTCGGAGCATTACGAGTTCTGGAAACAAGAGCTGCCGGAGATGGACTTGCCGTGGGGAATGTTCGGCGAGAACTTCACGAGCGAAGGGCTCTTTGAAACTGACACAAACATCGGCGACAGGTTTCGGATTGGCTCGGCTGAACTGATGGTCACGCAGCCACGCATGCCTTGTTACAAACTCGGAATTCGATTTGGCCGGACAGACATCATCAGGAGATTTCTCGCGAGTGAACGCACCGGATTTTATTTTTCAGTTTTGAAAGAAGGTGAAGTCGGCGCCGGTGACGAATTCGAGCTGCTCGAGAAGAATGCTTCGGGTGTAACGGTCGTGGATGTCACGCGACTGTATGGCAGCGATAAGGAAAACGTCGAGCTGTTGCGACATGCGATCGCAACCGAGGCATTGCCTGAGAGTTGGCGCGGATATTTTCAAAAACATCTTGAGAAACTCGATCATGAATAAAATGATTTGCTCGAAGTGCGGACATGAGATGAACCATCACGCCATGAAGATCGACTACGGCGTCGATGATCCCGCCCTGTTCGATCCGGATCTCGACGGTGTTCTTGAGGAAGTGCACACGTGCTCCAACTGCGGGCATATCAGCTTGCGACACGCTTGATCAAAGACTGAACTTCCGGTCCATTTACCGTTCGGGCTGGCAATCTGTTACGCCCCAGATGTAGCCGGAGGACATGCCCCAGTTCAAAGCAAGCGAATACGTGTACCCGAGCCACGCTTCGTCTTTGACGGTCGTAAATAAAGTGGCCGCGACTTCGCCGTTGCAGAATAGATACAGCGATCCGCCGCTGTATCTTTGAAACGCTTCCACCTTTTTCTCGCCGATGTATTTCCACCCGAGCCGGGCGAGCTCCGTGTCGTAATACGCCTTGATCTGATCAGGACTCTGCTCACTCTTATAAAAACCGATCTTGCCGCGATCAGTCTTGTAGATCTGATTGAGCTCGGTGGGAACTGAGCCGGGCAGCTTCTGAATCGTTTCAAACTGGCGCTCGAGTGCGGCCTGCTTAGCTGGCCCATCAGGCTCGCCATACAAATCACCAAGATCGGGAATCACGTTTATGCCGTAGTAGTCGTGAACACATTTCGTCAGCCAAGTAATCTTTGGATCAACTGCAATCTCATCAAGCGGCGCCCAGTTGTGTTGTCGGAGCACGACCGCGTAAGGCAAGCCCTGCGACTTCGCGCGCTGAATCGCCTGTTCCCTTTCATCCCAACGTCGCGCATAACCTTTGAAGAGAGATCGCTGCTGCCACATTTCGCGACTGATGTTGGCGGCGAGAATGCCGAACGCCAGTAGAACGATTAGCGGCAGTGCGGCTGCTACTGCCGGAGTGCGCTGTGCGAATGAAACATAAGCGCTACGGGATAACTGACCGGCAATGTACGACCAGCACATTACCAGACAAACGAGAACGTAAGCCGGAATGATGAACGTGCGATAAGCGAGCGTGAGTGAAGTGCCCCACGCCATCGGCACCCAACACGCGAGTAGCAATACGAAACCAACAACCGGCAGCCAAATCAACGTCCAAACGTCGCGAGGCCTCGATCCTTCACGCCGCTGCAACGCCTGCAGACCGAAGATGAAGCCGGCGCAAATCAGTCCTACCCAGATATACCTTTTGCCTGGCGCCAGAACTACCAGGTCGAAGAACTCGTTTAAGCCACGCAACGAGATGCTCAACAATTCAGCAAGCGGAGGCGGAGGTGGAAACGCGCTCTGCCGGAACCTGTTTCCCGGCGCGACGAACATCAGCAATCCGCCCGCGAGCGAGCCTGCGAGTCCCGCAATCAAAAGAAGAAAATAGTTTCGCCTGTTCGGAGGCGCATAACGCTTGAACGCAACGGGAATGACCAGGGCGAATACCATCGCCGCAGTTTGTACAGCGAAGTACGTCTCCGCGAAGCCGACCGCGATGAACGTGAGTAGACCTGACGCGATGAGCAACAGCAAACTGGATCTATCACTCGACTTACTTTTTTTCGCAATCAACGCGACATAAAGGGTGCCGAGTATGAGCGGCGGAACGACTGATCTCATTCCCTGCCCCCAGTACAGAGATTGGCCCACGAGTGGAAGTACATCCAAAACCGCGAATAGGACCATCGCTGCGATGATGGCGCTCTCGACAAGCTCACGCTTGATCTGGTTCACGGCTATCGTGAGCGCGATAAACCACGCCGTAACGACGAGGCCCGTCGCGAACGGAGTCGCGGCTGGTCCAAGATAACCAAACAAGCTGTCGAGGAGATTTGCAGAAAAGCGGCCGTTCCAGTTGAGATACCAGTAGATTGAGCCGCGGAAGATCCCCTGCGAATGCGCCACCGCAGAAGAGCAAAAGTCGTCGGCGATGAAGCGGCTGTACGAACCTAAATAGATGTGAATAACAAGCGGAGCGCAAAACAGCGCCAGCAGTAGGTAAAGGAAGATACGTCGCGAGTAGCGCACCTTGCCGTGCAATATACCAGACTCATGGCGGTTTTATCTGCGTAACCTCTGCGTTCTCTGCGTCTCTGCGGTGATATTAACCGCAGAGACGCAGAGAAGAGTTATGGCGGTGGTCGAATGCTGACGAGGACTTTGTTGCTCTGGAGGCCGCGCACTTTGATACTTACGAGCACGTCTCCGGTATTCGCAAGGTTGCTAGGCAGCAGTACAACTACCTGCGCCATCCAGCTTTGGTTAGGAACGTTGCGGACGTCCACGACTACCAGCGGATAGATCGTATGCTGTGAGTCTTCAGCTTCCTCCAAAATGATCGACAAATTCTCGCCTACCTGCAATTCAACGTTCATCGCAAACAGCACGATACGAGTGCGACCGTCCGCACTGAAGTTACGAGTTGAAAAGACGGAGATAGGATCGCGCAACCAGGTCACGGAATCTAACGCGACTCCGTGGTTCGAGTTCTCTTCGAGCAGTAATACTGGAGCCGGTGTTGGTGTCGGGGTCGGTGTTGGCGTCGGCGTGGGAGTCGGAGCAGCGTTTACCGTCACGTTCCACCGGCGGCTTTCAGTCAACAAGCTCTCCGTGTCTTTCCGCACCAGCAGAGTGTTGTCTTTGACGACCGCATCGACAACATGAGCTCCACTGATCAGATTATTAGCAGTGAATCCTGTTCCGCTCGTTTGCAACACTCCATCAACAAACCAGTCGACCTTGATGGTGTTGCTAAATGTAACCAGCGGTGTAACACTGAAGGACTGCGATTGCCCGGCCATGAGAGTTATATCAGTAACAGTTGGCTGACTGTCGTCGATCGGTGAAACGAAGTTGTAAATACGCTTGACCAGTTGCTCGGTATTGATCTGCTCATAAGGCCGGCCGAGAAAGCGCATCCTGGAACCAGAAGTGGGACGATACAGTCCGGCATCGCAGTAAACCGCGCCCTGATATAAACCCGGCACACCCTGAAGCGTCGATAGAGTTGGTATCGGCGTGCTCGCATCGATCCAGTGATTCCACTTGATGGCCGCGCGGTCGGTGGCCTTCGTTGCGTTAGCAGCAGAAGGCTCGACGGTGTTGTTGCAAGCCGGCGGCGGTGGACCACCGTATTCATCAGCCAACAATCCAAAGCTGTGGCCCAACTCATGAAGTATTAGCTCGATGACCTCCACATTCGTCGAGGTAACAGCAACGCTTCCTCCCGAGCCGCCATATTCCGCATCGTTAACTATCACGATCACGATATCGCGTTGTGAAGGACTGACGCTGTTTCCCAGAATCGTGTTGACCTTTCCGACGTTTACGCAGATCAGTCGCTGGATCAAGTTACAGTCGTAGGTCGCATCCAGAGCCGTATTCACAAACGCGCCTCGCTCAGGATGGTCCGCTCCCGATTGACTACTGACAACGTCGATGCGATGCACGTTGAAGAAATTGCGATACTCGTGAAACGGTTCGTTGTTGAAGAACAACGTCATCGCATTCTGCACGTCGTTCTTGTACTTCTGCATGTCGGCGGAGGTGTAACCATCGCCGAGTATGGCGATGTCGATGCGATTCGCAGCGTTGCCGTTATTGATGATGGTTTCAAACGGCTCGGCTGAGGCGATTTGAGGAAGACAGAGAATCAGTACGACGGCACTCAGAGCCCAGTATGTTTTGAGATGAGCTCTCATCTAGCGAGTCGGCACGACGGCCAGTGGTTTTAAGTCAAAATCGGTTCCATTCCAGACCGGATGATAGAACCGCAGAGTTGCGATTTCCGGATCGTCAGGAAATGCGACGACGAGCGTGACGTTTGAAACGTAGTAGTCCTGGCTGCGTAGTTCTCCAGTGGCAGTCTGAGTTTCAGATCTAACCACCCGTGGATCCTGCATGATGGACCACCAGCGCAGTTTGTTTGACGCGTCGATGGCGGCGACAAACATCAGTGTCGGGGCGAGCTCGAGTGAGCGCTGGCGCGGCAATGTGCCTGAACGTTTTTGGTCTTCGACGACTGAAACTTTCGGAGCCTGTGTTTGTGCTTCAGTTTTTAGTGTAGCGGTGGCTTTCGCGGAGTCAGTCCAGCGAAGTCTAAGTTCGCGATACGTCTGAGGTTGATTGGTCCGGGCCTCATTCTCAGGAACGGCAACATCAACCCCGGACATCAGTTTCCGCAACTGTTGTTTTTGATTTTGACCCAGCGCGAACGGACAGAGGAGTAAAAAGACCAGCAGCAAACGAAATAAGGTTGCAGAAATCATCGTGTGGGAGGCCTCCGACGGGCTGAGTTATACCATATTTCAACGAACTGACTGTAGTCTTTGCTCGATTTCCGGCACGGAGCGAATCTGAAACTCGGGCTCAATCGTCTTCGCGAGCTCGAGCGCCTTTTCATAACTCGCGCGCGCCTGTTGAGGCTGGCCCAACTCGAGAAGGATATCTCCGAACGCCATCTGCGTGCGAATCGAATCGGGCGCCAGCGCAACTGCGGCCTGAGCTTCCTGCAATGCCTGATCGAGTTGTTTTGCCTGCGCGAGGTTCTGCGCCTTCTGCACCTTGCTGATCGCGGCACCTAGCGGCATATCAAACTTACCGTCGAATACAAAGACGCCGCGGTCGATCACTGCTGTTGGTTTGAGGAGCTTAAATTGTCCGTAAGGATCCAGCGAGCCCGGGCCGAACTCGAGACCCGATAAGTTGCTGGCGCTAATCAGCACTGGTCCCTCAATCGAGGTTGGCACATCAATCGGCTCGTTTAGCCAAAGCGTGTTGATGGTCGGCAAAGGCTTACACGGTATGCCGTAGTACTCCGGCTCGGCGACGCCCGCCGCGAAATACACAAACCAACACTCTTTCACTCCACGCGCATCGAGATACTGCTTGACACTCTTCAGTTGCTGGCCCCAATCAGCATTCGAATCAGTTAAATACTGGTGCGTTTGCGCTGGTCCACCCCAAAGCTCGTTTCCATACGCTATATAGTTGGGAAACGCCAGTAGTGATGAAGCTGCGTGGACCAACAGCAACACTCCAACCGCGTAAATCCACTTTCGATTCTTCTGGATCAACGCCCACATCGCGCCGCCGATCAGTACGTACAGAAAGACATAGACCACCAGAATGTGTCGCACGCCGATGTTCATCCCCACAGTCATCGCGATTATCAAATAGAAAACCACGGGCACAATTAGAAACAGGATTTCTCTCCAGCGATCCAGGCGACGAGTAGCCACGACACCGAGACTCAACAGAAACAGCGCCAGCACACCGACAGTTGATTTGATCAGAAAAGCAACGGGAAAGTAGAACCACACGCCGTGCGCATAGACTTTTCCCAGCACGTAGCTCGTGTAGTAATTCGCCGTGAGTTTTACATCGGCCAGGCCGTAAAGGTACGACTCCGGCAGTGCGCGGAGTCGCGCTGCTGTCGAGATCGGCCATGCTTCGTAAGGTTTCAAGCCTTTGACATACTCCGCGAGCGGTGGGTTCAGTTGCAGTCCGTTTGGTCGTGCGGCGTAACGAAATCCATAAAAAGACCACAGGACCACACAACCGATAATCGTGATCAGCGCCAACGCACGCAATGTCTTGAGTGCGCGACCCATCTC
>Ga0134121_10001439_pt1 | contig 22462 bp, 19 predicted proteins | sample KB301_FD_96463 | JGI IMG/M metagenome (GOLD analysis project Ga0134121, IMG submission 96463) | Terrestrial soil microbial communities without Nitrogen fertilizer from Kellogg Biological Station, Michigan, USA - KB3-0-1 | ecosystem: Environmental > Terrestrial > Soil > Unclassified ... | reverse complement strand
TCATCTTCTACCGGCCGAAGAAGGTGTTCGACGAGGTGGCGACGTTCCGCGTCACGACCGGCTGAGGCGAGACACAGATCGGCCGCGCCGTTACTCCCGCTCCGCGGCTTGGGCGGCCTGCCACAGCTCGCCGTACTTCGCGCGGACATACGGGTCGAGCTCCTGCGCTAGCTCGCTGGGGAGCTTGAGGATGCGGATGACCTCGATGACGTCCGCCAGATCCTTCAGCCGGTGCGGGGCCGTCATCCCCGAGGCCAGCTTCAGCTCGATCATCCTGGGAAGGGGCAGCAGGGCGATGTGCTCGCCGCGCACGGCGGCGGCGGCGGGGTCCGGGAACACGACCGGCTTGGGAAGCCCGTCGCCGGGAAACTCCCCAGCGAGGACGACGTCGATGGGCACGCCGAATTCCGTGTCCCGAAGGCCCTTGCTCCCGGCAAACTTCTCGACATAGCCAAGCCCCAGATGTTTCTTCTTGAAGCTCCCCAGCCCTTCGCGAGTCAACAGGAGATCGACATCCACCGTGACCCGCCGATACCCGTACTCGTTGAGGGCCATGGCGCCGATGACGGCATAGGGGATGCCGTCTTCTTCCAGCAGGCGCGCCACCTTGGCGGCTACACGTTGAACGTCGGATTCGCCCATAAAGAACCTCGTCGCCTCCCCCGCGCCCGCCCAGAAGCGATCCTCTCGTTCACGGCTCAGCCTGGGGCGTTTCGCCCAGGCAGCCGTCGCGCGGGCCGCAGTCGATCGCATGGGATCAGGTTAGCAGAGTCTTGGGTACACGGCTCAGCTCCACCCGTGGATCAGGCCGCCGATCACCAAGCCACCGATTCCGCCGAGAATCAGGATGGGCAGATACGCCTTCGTGATGATGGCGGAGGGAAGGCTCAGCAGCAGCCCGAAGAACAGGCCCAAGGCCCATCCTGGCCAGCCAAGGTCCACGCATCCAATGACCACGCCGATGGCCAAGCGGTCCGTGAATGCTCCCAAGAGCGCCGCCCGCTTGTCCGGGAAGGGCATGGGAATCATCAGGCCCACCGAGATAAGGCCAAATACCACACCGGCGATCAGTCCCAACAGAGGATTCGACATCGAATTGTCTCCTTGGATTGAATTGACAGATTATCCCCGCAGGGCAGGCCCCCTGGTCTGCGCGATCAGAAGAGCACAGCGTTGCGCAATGATTCCGAAGCCTTTGGCGCGGGCCTCGGCGGCCAGCTCCGTGGCGAGTTGCCGGGCCTCGCCGGAGCGGCCGCGCGCCAGCGTCAACTCGGCCTGGAGCAGACGGCCCTGGAGCTCGTAGGTTACGAAGCCGCCGCGCCGCGCCAGCTCCAGGCCCTGATCGATCAGCGCTTCGGCGGCGTCGAGCTGGCCGCGGGCGAGGAGCACCTGCGTCCGGACCCGCCAGACCGTGAACGAGCAGAAGGGCTGGCCCGGCGGGTGCAAAATGGCGAGCGCGCGGGCGCTCTCGCGGTCCGCTGCCGCGAGATCTCCGGCCACGAGGTCGGAGAGAGCGAGGCTGGCGCGCGAGCATGCGTTGAGGGATGGATCGCCCTGCCGGGAGGCCATGGCGACCGCCAGGCGCGCGGACTCCAGCGCCTCGGCGCCATGCCCGGCCTCGGCCAGCCAGTTCGCGAGATCAGACCGGGCCCAGGCGATGCCCCCTGCCGTGCCGATCTCCTGCCGCAGGGCCAGGACCTGACGCTGAAGCTCGACCGCCTGCTCCAGGTCGCCGCTCCAGAAGGCGAGGTCGGGCAGGAAGCCCCGGGCCTCGGCGACGCGGTTGCGGTTGCCGATCTTGAGGTTGCGCTGGATCCCTTGATCGATCATGCGGCGGGCCTCGGCCAGCTCGCCGCGGTGGAGACGGTTGGCGCCGACGGCAGTGAGGAAACGCTCCCGGCAGGGAGTCGTCTGCGCCTCGCAACTGTCGAGCGCCTCGCGCATCAGGCTGTCCGCCCCGAACAGGTCCCCGACGTAGAGCCGTCTGCCGCCAAGGCTATAGAGCAGAGCCGGAAGCATGCTCAGGGCACCGATCTCCCGGTAGAGGTCGATCGCTTGCCGGTAAGCCTGTTCGGAGCCGGCCGGATCTTCACATTGAGAGAGGACTCTGCCGAGGTTCTGGAGGACGCTGCCGAGGAGGAAGCGGTCGCCGGTGGCCTCGGCCTGACGGCGAGCCAGCGCGAGATCGGTGAGCGCCGGGCGGCAGTCGGCGGCGGCGGATCCCGCGCGGAGACGCGCGAGCGCCAGGAGGAGCAGGGCGCGCGCCTCGACCTGGACCATCCCCCAGCTCCGGGCGGCGGCGAAGGCGCGCTCCGCGGCGCCTTTTTCGCCGCGATAATCCTCCAGAACGGCATAGGCTTCCGCCTCGAACAGGGCCAGGCGGGCGTCGCCGCTCTCCGCGGGGTGCTCCCGGCGCAGCTCGGCGAGCGTCGCCAGGGCCTCCCGGCCCTGCCCGGCCTTTGCCTGGGTCTCGCACAGCGCGAGACCGGCCTCGAACGCGTGCCGCGAGAGCTCGTATGCGCGGCGTATGCGGTCGGCGGCCTCTGGCAGCCGGTGGGCGATGCGGAGGTAGGTAGCCTCGGCCGTCAACCGCCGCGGCTCCGGGAGCCCGTTCGACCGCTGGACGGCTTTCAGGGCGGCGTCCTCGGCCCGGCGCTCGGCGCCAAGCAACTCGTAGGCTTCCGCCAGGGCGAGCCAGGCAGCGGGGAAGCCGGGGTCGGCGCGGACAGCCCCTTCCAGCCGGTCGGCGGCGTTCAGCGCATCCCGGCGCTGGAGCCGTTCCAGCCCCTCGGCATAGAGCCGCTGGGCCTCGGGGGCAGTATTGGACCGATCGGCGGACCGATCGGCGGGCCGGCCGGCGATCCAGACCCCTGCCGTCGCGAGCAGGACGGCTCCAAGGCCGGCGGCCAGCCAGAGCCGCCGGGGACGGCGCCCGGGAACGGCGAGGACTGGAGCCGCCGGCGGAAGGCTTTCAGGCACCGCATCCTCCGCTTCCTCTTCGGCCGCCTCGACCGTGCCGAGGAACCGGTAGCCGAGGCCGCGGACGGTCTCGATCCAGGTCTCGGCGGATTCCTGGGCAAGAGCCTTGCGGACGGCGCTGACGGTCCAGTGGAGATTGCCTTCCTCGACGATCGTCTCGCCCCAGACGGCGGCGATCAGCTCGTCGCGGGTGACCAGGCGGCCGGGATGGCGTACGAGGTAGAGCAGCGTGTCGAAGGCCCGCCGGGTCAGCGCCACCGGCTTCCCCTGGGCCCGCAGGTCGTGCTCGGCGGCGTCCAGTTCGAAGGGGCCGAAGCGATAACGGTCAGACATCAACGGCAACAGTCTAACCGACCGGAACGCTCCGGCCCCCCCACGCCCGCCGCCGCTTACGGCGCGGTGGGGATCGGCCCGCCGAGATCCGAGAAGACGAAGCTCCATGGGCTGTAGGCGTAGGTTTGGCCGTTGCCTCCCCACAGGATCCCCGCCAGAGTCGCCACCCCGCCGCTCTGGATGAACACCGGCGCGCCGCTGTCACCGGGGCCCGCGCTGGCGGCCACCCGGTCCTGGCAGAGCATGGTGACCTTCGAGAAGATGACGTTGCTGTCGCAGCAGGTGCCGGTCACCGATCCGAAGGTGCCCCCCGTGGTGCGCCCGACCTTGAAAACGATCGAACCGGACGGCATGCTGCCGAACAGGAATCCTCCCACCGGCAGACGCGGCGTGACCAGGCTGGTCTGGAGGGTGCCGGAGCCCACCCCCCAGAAGAGGGGGTTGGCGATCTTCGCACCCGCGGAGAGACTGGCGGAGTCATAGGCGATAAATGCCGCGTCGGAGCGCCGGCACCGCCGTCCGGGGGGGCAGGAGCCGCCGATGGAGGACGGCGGATCGACGATCTCGACGCCGATCTGATTGCCCGCCGCGAAGGTGCTCTGAAAGAAGGTCGTGCCGTCGACGAAGCCAACGGTCGCCGTGCAGTGCGAGGCGGTGATGAACCCCTTGACGCCGGCGCGGAAGGCGTTGGTGCCGAGGGTGCAGGGGCCGGCGGCGCTGGTGCTGATCTGCACGCCGGCGGGAACCGGCCGGATCTTGTCTGTGAGCAGCTCCAGCGGCTGGATGGGCTCGGCGTCCTCGACGATCACCGCCGCGGGCGGCACCCGGGTGCCGCCGAGGAACCTCTGCAGCTCCTCGGTGAACCGGTCGATCGCCTCGCGCTCCACCCCGAAGACCAGGCGGTTGCGCCGCTCGTCGATGTCGAGGTACACCGCTCCCTCCACGGCAAGCTCCGGCCGCACTTGGTCCTTCCAGGCCCGGAGATCGCGGAAATCGTAATCGCCCTGCTGGAACACCACGCGGTCGCCCAGCCCCTGCATCTCGCCGGCGCGGGTGACGTCCTGAAGATAGACGTGGGTGGTGCCCCGCTCATCGGGATAGAGCCCGCCGAAGCCGTGCACCCTCTCGGCCATCTGGGCATATTCATCGTCCAGGCTCAGCGGCATCTCCTGCGCGCACACCGCGGGAACCAAGGACAACAGCAGCGTGGCGACCCACAGAAATCGACCCCAAAAACAAGATTTAGACATGGCATCAAGCTCCCGATCCGCCCGGCGGCGAAACTGCCGCCGTGCAATCCGGACTCTTGCCGCGGCGGGGGGCCAGCCGCCTGTAAGGGACCTGAAAGCCGTCTTAAATCTGTCTTGAATCCCAGATCTGACGGCCTGGGCATAAAATCCTGTAGGCTCTTTTCAAATTCTTCACCCAAGGAGGAGATTCCATGAAAAAAGTCGTCCGCCTGCTCGCGATCCTGATCGTCCTGCTGGCCGCCAGCGCCATCCCCTCGCCGGCGATCATCCCCAACTGCTGGGAGTTTTGTGACTGTGAAAGCAACTGCGACTGGGGCTGCTGGGACAAGGCCACCTCCTCTGGCACGAACTGCGGCGACTGGGGTGCCTGCTCTGACCTCTGTGGCGTCGCCCCCTAGGCGCTCAGCTCGTACGCCTTCGCGAGCCACCCCAGAAGCTCGGCGTCCACCTCGTCCGGCGAGGCCAGCCGGACCTTCTGGTGAAACCGCCGCGCCGACAACCGCTCCGCCTTGGTGACGCGCGGGCTGTCGATCGGAGCCTCCGACTTGATGTTCAGGAGGAAGTAGTCCTTCCGGACCTCGACCCCGGCGAGCGCCGAGGAGCGCACCAGATGGATCGACGTCTTCTTCGGCTCCTCCGCGACCGGGCCGATGGTCCCCAGCGCCGCCAGGAGCCGATCGTACGTCTCGCGGACGGCAGGGGATTTGCCCGCGAAGTGGTCGTCGACGGTGTATTCAGTCGTCATCCTGGAATCCCTTTCTCCGCGATCTGCTCCATCGCTTCGCTGAACCGATCGATCTCCTCCACGGTCGTGTAGACGCTGGGGCTGATCCGCACGCCGCTGAATTCGGGATGGACGATCGGGGTGACGAGGATGTGCTGCCGCTTCCAGAGGTAGTCCACCAGCTTGCGCGTGTCCACTCCGGCGACCTCGACGTTGGCGATCCCGCAGGCCTTACCCGGCTTCAGGCTGGTATGAAGGCGCATCTTCTCGTGGCGGGCGAGGCGCAAGGCCCAGCGGTCGCGCAGATACCGGAGGCGAGCGGCCTTGCGCGCCGCGCCGATCCCTTCATGAAAAGTAAGGGCTTCGGCGATGGCCAGATTCTGGGCCGCGGGATGGGTGCCGATCTCCTCGAACTTGCGGATGTCGTCCGCCATCGTGGCCGGCGCGGCCATCAAGGGCCAGAGATCCCGGATCTTGTCCCGTTTCACGTAGAGCATGCCGGTGCCGTGGGGAGCGAACAGCCACTTGTGCAGGCTCGTCGCGAAGTAGTCGCAGCCGAGGTCGGCGTGATGGAAATCGAGGTGAGCGAACGACTGCGCGCCGTCCACGATCACCGGAATGCCCCGCTCGCGCCCCAGCTCGACGACCCGCTTCACGGGCAGGATTTGCCCGGTGAGATTGATCATGTGGCACACCAGGATGAGCTTCGTCTTCGCCGTGACGTTGCGCCGGTAGAGATCGACGATCTCGTCGTCGTCCTCGGCGGGTACGGGCAGGGAGAACTGCTTGAGGACGATGCCCTCGCGCCGGGCCCGCTGCTCGAAGGCCGCGATCATGCGCGGGTAATCCTGATTGGTGGTCAGCACCTCGTCGCCGCGCTGCAGATCGATGCCGAGCTGGCAGACTTGCAGCCCCTCGGACGAGTTGCGCACCAGGGCGATCTCCTCGGAGCCGGTGCCGAACATCCGCGCCAGCCGCTGGCGGACCGTCTCCCGCTGCGGGTCGAGCACCTCCCACAGCGCCACCGGAGGCGGCATGGAGTTGGAGAAATCGAGGTGCCGCTTGTGGGCAGCCTGCACGACGGCGGGCGACGGGCTCACCCCCGCGTTGTTGAGGTTGACCACGCTGCGGTCGACCGTGAACGCCTGCTGCATCTCGAACCAGAACGCCTCGTCCCCGGCGGCCTCCGCCGGCGCCCCCGCATACTCCGCCGCCCTCGCTAGCGCCGACGGAACGCCGAGCGGATTGAACGCCGCCGCGACGACACCCAGCGCAGCCGGCCGGCCGATGGACCCCAAGAATTCACGACGCGTCATGGTGCCGGGGAGTATATCGCCCGGCGTACGGCTGCATGCCATACTCCATCGCTATGAGCCCTGGGTTATGGAGAAAGTTGTTTTGTATCGTCCTTGCCATCAGCCTCCCGGGTCTCTCGGCCGAGGGCGTCACTGCCGTCGAGGCCCCGGACGCGGGAGAGGTGCGCTGGCTGGCCGAGCACGCCGTGCCGGTGCGTTCGATCACGCCGGAGGACGAGGACTTCTCGGATTTGATGCCCCTGGTGGGATGGATCGGAAGCTCCCGCGTCGTGGCCCTGGGGGAGGTGACGCATGGCGATGGCGCCATGTTCCTCGCCAAGGCACGGCTGGTGCGGTTCCTCCACCAGGTGATGGGGTTCGACGTACTGGCCTGGGAAGCCGGCTTCTTCGACGTTCCCCTGGTCGACGCGGCTCTCCGCTCCAACGTCCCTCTGCCGGACGCGGCAGCGAAGGGGCTCTACAGGATCTGGTGGAAAAGCACTGAAACGCAGCCGCTCTTCTCCTATGTGCGCTCCTCCCAGACGACGCTCCATCCGATCCTGAGCGTGGGTTTCGACTGCCGGGTCTCGAACGAAAAGTCGCGGGCGGAGTTCTTTCCGGCCTCGATTTTCGGATTCTTCGACCGGCTCGATCCGGCACTGATCTCAAAGCAGGAGCGGGCGGACCTGACGGCGATGTCGATCGGGCTGCTGCCGGCCGACGTCTACGGGCACCCCGGCGAGCGGCGCTACAACCGCGAGCTGCCACGCCGGCTGATCGCGTTGATCGATCAGCGGCGGCCGGATCTTTTGGTGCACTCGAGCCCCCGCGAGATCGACTACGTCCGCCAGTCGCTGGCCAGCTTCATGAACATGGACCGCGCCCTGGGCGGACTGAGCGGTACCGGCCACAGCGAAGACGGCTACTCCCGTGACACGGCCATGGCCGAGAACCTCCTCTGGCTCCTCCAGGGGCCGCTCGCGGGGCGCAAAGTGATCGTCTGGGCGCACAACTACCACCTGCTCCGCGACGTGACCTCCGCCAAGTCGGCGCCGGCTCTCAAGATCTATCCCGCGATGGGGCCGATGGGCCTGCACCTCGCGCGAGCTCTGGGTCATGATCTCTACGTGATCGGCGCCCTGGCCCATCACGGCACCAACGGCGAGGCGGGAGAGAAGACCGAGGCCTTGCCGGTCCCGGCGGCTCAGTCCCTGGAAGGACTGCTCCACGCCGCGGGCAAGCCCCGCCTCCTCCTGAATCTGCGCGACCTCCCCGCGGATCATTGGCTGCGCAAGCCGATCACGGCCGGCATCTATTTCTACGAGCCGCAGATCACCGATGTGCCTCGGCTCTACGACGCGGTTTTCTTCCTTGACGAGATGAGTCCGAGCCACGCCGTCAACTGAGTCTTCACTGCCTGCTCTCGCATCCGGGTTTACGTCCGTGCGGGAGCACGAAATGAATTGCAGCCGGCCGGCACTACCCTGGTAAGCTGACGTCTCGATTCTCCAGGAGGTTTCCGCCGATGCCCATGTCCCCGCGCCTGCGCCTGAGTTGCGCCCTTGCGAGTCTCATCCTGGCCACCGCGCTCACCGCGCCTCTTCAGGCTCTCACCGACCCGACCTATGCCGCGCTGCGCGGCGCGAAGCCGGACGGGCGGAAGATCCCGGTCCAGAACCTGGTCCTGGAACGCGACGCGTTCCGGTTTCAGCTCGACTCCGGAGCCCTCTACCTGCTGGCTCCCGTCGACGGGCACACGATCGGCGCGATTTTCGTCGGCCAGGGGAGCTACCGTCTGAGCCCCGCCACTCCCAACGAGGCGCGGCAACTCGCGATCTCCTCGGGGGCCGACAAGGGGGGCTTCGAGGCGCTGTCCGATTCGTTCGAGACCCTGTTCCTTCTCTTCACCGACGGCACCCTGGCCGAGCTCGAGCACCACGCCGCGGTGCAGACCGGCGCTCCCGATCCCCACGCCGTCGACGCCTATAACCGGTGGCTCAAGCGACAGCAGAACGACTTCAAGACCAACTTCCATCTCCGGATTCTCGAAGACCTGCTGAACTCTCCGGGGAGGACCGGCGGCGTCTTCCTGGCCCTGATCGACGGCCGCAAGGTCCCACCCGCGCTCGCCGCCGTGGACCCCGACGGCGCCGAAGCACTGCACCTCGCGCCGCGCTTGGGCGGAGAGTCCACGATCTTCTGGGTCGCCGACTCGTTCAAGGGCGGTATCTGGTACCTCTGTGACCGCAAAGAGGACGTGGCACGCCGGCAGCATCCGCTGGAAAAACGGCTCGTCGACGCCCTCGACTACCGGATCGAGACCGAGGTCAAGCGCGACGCCGACATCGTGGGCCTTACCACCGTCCGCTTTCAGCCCCTGGTGGACGGTCTGCGTGTGCTGCCGCTGTATCTGATGTCGAAGCTCCGCATTGGCGACGCTTCCTATGCCGTGGAGTCGGCGGGAGCCGAGCCCGCCTGGAAACCTCTCGCCTGGATTCAGGAAGAGGAAAAGAAGGACGCCGACGCCGCGGTCGTGTTCCCTGAGCCGCTCCCCAAGGGAGCGACCGTCCGGCTCCGGCTCGCCTACCAGGGAGGCGAGGTGCTGCAGAGCGTCGGGGTCAAGACCTATGTGGTCACCGCCCGCGAGAGCTGGTACCCCAACCTCGGCATCTTCTCCGACCCGGCGAAGTTCGAGATGGTCTATCGAATTCCCGCCGGTCTCGAAGTGGTTTCCGTGGGACAAAAAGTGGAGGACCGCACTGAGGGGAAGCAGCGGATCTCCCTGTGGCGGACGGAAGGACCGGTCCAGGTCGCCGGCTTCAACTATGGCAAGTTCGAGCGCCTGGCGCGCAAGGACGACGTCAGCGGCATCCAAGTCGAGGTCTTCACCGGCGAGGACCATCCCGATCTGGGACCCGAGGTCGGAATGGTTTCAGGAGCCCGGCTGGCCGACAGCGCCGCCGTGGACGGGATCAACTCCGCGCGCATCTTCACCACCTATTTCGGCGCCCTGCCCCAAACCCACGTCGCGATCACCCAGCAGGCGCAGTGGTCCTTCGGGCAGTCCTGGCCGTCGCTCATCTTCCTGCCCTTCTCCGCCTTCCTGACCGGCACTCAACGGGCGGCCCTGGGTCTGTACCGGATGACCGACTTCATCAACCGGGTGGGTTTTCACGAGTTCGCCCATCAGTGGTGGGGCCACCTCGTGGGCGGCGCCACCTACCGCGACGAGTGGCTGGAAGAGGGCTTCTCCGAGTTCTCGGCGGCCCTGGCCGTGCAGCACACGCAAGGGTGGGACGGCTACAACGACTTCTGGCGCAGCGCGCGAAAATACATCTTCGGGAAGTATCCCGGCAATACGATACCGCACGACAAAGTAGGCCCTATCAGCCAGGGCTGGCGGCTCCGCACGACGTACACCCCTTCGGCGCCGCAGGCCATGATCTATTCCAAGGGTGGATACGTCCTCCACATGCTGCGCACTCTGATGTGGGATGAGAAATCGAAAACGCCGGACGCCAACTTCATCGCGATGATGAAGGACTTCACCTCCACCTACGCCGGAAAGGCAGCCACCACCGCCGACTTTCAGAAAGTGGTGGAGCGGCACATGGTGCGAACCTTGAACGCCACGAACGACGGCAAGATGGACTGGTTCTTCAACCAGTGGGTCTACGGCACGGACACACCCCACTACGTCTCCGACCTGAAGGCCGAGAAGACGACCGGCGACGAGTACCGCATTCACGGCCAGGTCAGCCAGCAAGGAGTCCCGAAAGACTTCCGCACCCTCGTCCCGATCCAGATCGACTTTGGAAAGAACGAGCTGACCCGGATCGGGATGTTGGGGCTGACGGGAGAGGCGACCGTGCCGATCGACGTGAAGCTGAAGCTCCCGAAGGCCCCCAAAAAGGTGCTGGTCAACGCCTACGGGGAGATTCTGGCGCGGGACTGAGGAGCGGAAACCTCCCAGCCGCGCCGCTCAGTCCCTGGGTAGGACGGTGATGATCCCCATCATGGGAGTGCCGTGGTTCCCGTCGGGATCCTCGATCCCGCCGTCGGGCCCGGGCGCCACCGGCTGGTTCTCACCGTCCAGATGGGCGTGGAACCGGCAGTAGTAGACGAAGGTTCCAGGGCGGTTGAAGTGGAGTACCAGCGTCCCCGGCTGGCCGCCGTTGTTGTCGGTTCCCTTCAACACGATATTGACGTGGCGGTTGCCGGCCGTGTTGAAAGCATCGTCGCTGACCACCGTATGGTCGTCGGAGTCCATATTGATCCAGCGGACCGCGTCGCCGGCGTGAATCGTCTGGGAAAAGGGGGTGAAGCGATCCTCTTCCGGCACGATGACCTGGTTGTGAACGACCCGTGCCGGCTGGGAAATCGGGTTGGGAGCGGCTGCGGCCAGGAACATGAGAAGCATGAGACCTAGAATCATGATCGTCGCCGGATGGTGAAGCTTTGACCTCATGAGCTGTCTCCTTTCACAGTTGGAACCACGTCAAGCCTCTCGCCGAGCGGATGCTCAGCATCGCCGGCAATTGCAAAAAATATGCCCCAAAACCTGAGCCGCTGGTACCCCTCTTGCACCCGCTGATCGCCCTATGCGCTTCAACAACAGGAGGTAAAAACGCCATGGCACGAAGCGAATCGCAGGGACGGGGAGCACAGACGCTGGAAGAGGAGCCGCAGGTCCAGAACGAGCCCAAGCCGCCTTACCCCAAGCAAAAATTGGAAAAGCCGGGGATCGAGGCGGAGATGCAGCTCAAACCGCAATGGCGGGCGCCGAAGTACAAGGCCGCCGGCAAGCTGGAGGGGAAAGTGGCGCTGGTCACCGGCGCCGACAGCGGCATCGGCCGGGCAGTCGCCTACCTCTACGCCCGCGAGGGAGCGGACGTCGCCATCGTCTACCTCCCCGAGGAGCAGCAGGATGCCGACGAGATCCGCCAGGCCATCGAAGAGGAAGGGCGGCGGTGCCTCGACCTCCCCGGCGACCTGAGGGACCCGCAGTTCTGCCGCGAGGCCGTGGAGCGGACGGTGAGCGAGCTCGGCCGCCTGGACATCCTGGTCTCCAATGCCGCTTGGCAGAACCGCAAGGAGAGCATCCTGGAGGTCACCGACGAGGAGTGGCAGCGCACCTTCCGCACCAATATCGACGCTTATTTCCACCTGTCCAAGGCCGCCGTCAAGCACATGCAGCCGGGCAGCGCGATCCTTGCCACCAGCTCCGAGACAGGCATCATGGGCGAGGAGCGCCTGCTGGAGTACTCGGCGACCAAGGGCGCCATCAATGCCTTTACCAAGTCGCTGGCGCAGCAACTGATCAGCAAGGGCATCCGGGTCAACGCCGTGGCTCCGGGACCCGTGTGGTCGCCGCTGAACCCCGCCGACGAGGGGATGAGCGCCGAGAAGCTCAAGGAGTTCGGCGCCAAGCAGCCGATGAAGCGCGCCGCCCAACCGGAGGAGATCGCTCCGGCCTACGTCTTCCTGGCCAGCGACGCCGACTCCTCCTACATAACCGGCATCGTGCTCCAGGAGATGGGCGGGTTGACGACCGGCGGATGATGGAAGGTCGAAGAGGTCCAGATTGTTCCACGGCATTCACCCCGAATACCGTGGAACAGGCAAGACCTCTCTGGCGGCTTAAAAAAATCGCTACCTCGCGGCGAGCGCGGCGGTTCGATTGGTAATCAAGGCAGCCGCTGCGACCGAGATCATGATGACGCCGAACGTCACGTTCAGCCCGAGCACGATCGCCGCTTGACAAGGCGGAGCGCCTCGGCCGGGTGGCTCCCTTCTGGGGTGATACCACGGGCGTGGCGCTGATCAAGGCGCCGAAGCCGAAGAAGAGGCTCAGAAAGGTCACCGTCCAGGGTCTGCGCATGGGGCGGCTCAAGCCTCAAACCGCAGGCTCGGATCGTTCCGCGCCTTATTGAGATAGTCGAGCAGGCCGCGGGCGAGCTCAACTGTGACCCTCTCCGTCTCCGCCGCCTTCCGGAAGAGTGTCAAAGCCCCCAGCGCCTCGCGGTGCACCTGCTGGGCTTTGAAGATCGGCACCAGGTTGCGGGCCAGCGCCTTCACCTCCTCCACCCGCCCCTCCCCGGCGAGATGGACCGCCAGCTCCAGCGTCACCAGGGCGGTGTCGTAGTCAATTCTGCGCGTCATGAATTCCGCGCGTACCTGACGGAGCAGCTCGATTCCCTTGGCCGTCCGGCCCAGTCCCGCCTCGATTCTCCCTTCCACCCAACGCAGCCGTACCAAATCCAAGGCATTGTTGAGTTTACGAGACAGGGTGAGCACTGAGGGCAGAAGAGCCTCGGCCTCTTCGAAACGCCCCAATTTGCTCAGGTAATCTGCCAGGTTATGCCGCAGGCAAAGCATGTTCCGAGGATCGACCTTGGGATCTACGAAGGGCTCCGCCTCTTGGAGCAAGGCGATGGCTGTCGGCAAGTCACCCGTCTCTTCCACGATCTTGGATTTCTTGATCAGTAGTCGGCCACGGTCGGCTTCAGTAGGCACCAACAACAGCGCTCTATTAATCAGAGCACAGGCAGCTTCTAACAGCCGTTGGTCCCGCTTTAGGGAAGATTCGAGATCGAGGATACGGGCTTCGTATCTGGGAGTGCCCCCGCCCTGCCGTACAGCTTCAGACCATAGTCTATCGGCCTCGGCGAGCACCTCCTCGGCTGCTGGAAGCGTGCCCTTTGCCCGAATGGCGTTCGCGAGGTGAGCGGCTGCGTAGGCGCGAAGGGCTGGGTCACCCCCTTGCTCCGCAGAGATCTGATCAGCGAGGAAAACAGCGTGCTCCGCCAGGGATAGCGCACACTCAGGGTGCCGTGCTGCCTGCTTCTCGCTTTCTTGGCAGAGCCGCTCGCAAAAGCGGCTGTGCCAGAAGCGGCTATCCTCCTGAAGAAGCTTCCGCTGCCGAGCACTCGGCTTCCTTTTCAGCAGGGTCCAAAGCTCTTCGGCCTGATCTTCCTCGGAGCCCACTGCCGCCTGCGGGGTCGCCGACTCGGACGCATCGCTCAAGTTTGTCAGAATCTGGGAGAGCCCGGAGACGAGCTCGGCGAGCAGGCGCTCGGAGCCTTCCTGATACAACGCCACTAGCGTGCCGACCTCTGGGGGAACGGCGTTGCTCGGACGATGCGGCACCATGACGTTCGTGGCCGGCCGCCGGGCCGCTTCCAACCCTTCGAGGAACCTACCCGTCAGCTCCAACGCAAAAAACGAAACGCCCATGGCCTCTAACAAACGCTGAAGTGTGGGCAACTCAGGCACACTGAGGCCCTTCTCATAGTCTGAAAGGGAGCTGGGATGGACACGGGCGGCCCGGGCGAGTTGATGCTGCTTGAAACCCAACGCATTGCGCATCACCGCCAGGATGCGGCCCAGATTCTTAACGGGCAGGGCCGGCGCTTTCTCCTTCATCCTTCCCTCCATTCTCGCCTGGTTGGGCCTCAGCGAACCACAGGTCCGCGGTGTAGCGCGCCTGCCGCAGGAAGACGGCCAACTGGTCCGCCAGCTCGGCCGTGAGAGTCTCCCTCTCCGCGGCTTGCACGAAGAAGGCGAGAGCGGCCACGGCCTCGCGGGGCACGTCTTGCGCCTGGAAGATGGGCAACGTCTCCCAGGCCAGCGCCTTCACTTCCTGCGTGCGCCCTTCCCGGGCGTGAAGCGCCGCCAGCTCCAGATTCACGAGAGCAGTATCGTAGCTGATATTGCGCCGCGAAAACTCTTCGCGCACCTCCTCCAAAGAGCGGATCGCCTCCGCCGGCTGCCCTAGACCGGCGGCGATCCTTCCCCGCGACCAAAGAAGACGCACCGCGTCGAGCGGATTTCCCAAGCTTTCCGAGAGGCGGGTCACCTCCGGAAGCAAAGCCGTGGCGTCTTGGAAATGGCCGGCCTTGCTCAGCGTGTCCAGGAGGTTGTGCCGCAGGCAGAGCTCGAGTCGTGGGTCTCGCTCGGGCTCGACGAAGGTCTCCGCCTCTTGAAGCAAAGTGACTGATTTCTCGAGATCCCCCATTTCCTCATAAGTCTTCGCCTTTTTGATCAAGAGCCGCCCAATCTGCGCTTTGTCCCCTCCCTGGCTCAGCTCGATTGCACGGTCGAGGAGCGCCAGGGCAGATGGCAGGCGCCGCTGGCTTCTCCGCAGAGAGGCCGTGAGGTCGAGAATTCGGGCCTCATATTTAAGGACGTCTCCCATGCTCACAGCAGCCTCCCACCACTCGTCGGACCTGGCGAACGCATCCTCGGAGCTCCGCAACTCCCCCAGTACCCTCCGGGAATTGCCGAGGTGAGCCCAGGCGTAAGCGCGAAGCTGGAAGAGCCAGAGCTCTTCCGCGGGCTGGTGCTCCTTGAGTCGCGAGCTGATGAGAACGGCCAGCTCCGCCACGTGCACGGCCATTGCCACGTCGCTCGTGGCCAGCCGGACGCTTTCCTCACACAAGAGCTCGCACAGACCCCAGGAATGGAAGCGTTTCGCGGTCTGCACCAGATTTTTCCGGCGGTCGGAGGAGAACGATTTGAGCTTCTCCCACAGGGCGGGGGGCGCAGCCCGGGAAAGCTCCAGATCCACGTCCAGGGAGGAGAATGACGGCTGCAGGACGCCGTTTTCGAAGAGCTCGAGGAGTGGCCCTCCGGCAGCCAAGCAACCAGGGCAGACCGAGAGCAGGTGGAGAAGGATCTCGTTCTCCTCCTCAGGGCTGTACTTCTTTTCCAGAAAGCGGCGGAGCCGGCGGCGGGTGAGGTGATGGCTTTTCACTGGACTCGATTGCATGCGGAGAGCCTCCTCGTAATGATGGAAAGAGAGAAATCGTCCTGTACGGGGGAGTGCTCGCCACCTCGCGAGGCGCGCCACTCAGCGCGCCAGGGAAGAACCGAGCCATGCCGCTTGGCTATGAATGGAGTTTTTTTCGGTCGCGGGCGACACTACCTCTCCATAGAGGCAGTGCCCCGCGGCCAGACCGGTCCGGTGCGCGACCGCCGCCAAGGAGATTTCGCCATGACCCGCTCCACTCTGCGCCGCACCGTCGCATCCTTCCTTTTCCTTCTCCTCAGCCTGACGGCTCTGGCCGCCGCCACGCCCGTCCAGCCCATCGCCGGTCCGATGGCCGGGCTCGTGAAGAGCCAGCCCATCTTGGCCTTCCTTTGGAACCAGATGATTCGCCTCTGGGAGAAAGAAGGCAGCTCCCTGGACCCCGACGGAAAGCCGCAAACGACAAGCCCGCGGACTAACGAGGGAGGCAGCCTGGACCCGAGCGGGTTCTTGCTTGACGGCGGAAGCTCACTCGACCCAAGCGGAGCGAAGTAAAGACACGCGCCCTGGCCTCTTCCACCGGGAGGCCAGGGTGGTGAGGGAGCGGTGAGGGGGGCGGGCGGCACTGGATTCAATGACGGGCGGTGTCCCGCGGCCAGACCGGCCCGGTGCGCGACCGCCGTCAAGGAGATTTCGCCAATGACCCGCTCCGCTCTGCGCCGCACCGTAGCATCATTCCTTTTTCTGCTCCTCAGCCTGACGGCCCTGGGCACCGCCGCACCTGCCCGGCCCACCGCTGGTCCGGCGGCCGGGTTCGTGAAGAGCCAGACCATCTTGTCCTTCCTCTGGCACCAGATGATCCGCCTCTGCGAGAAAGAAGGCAGTTCCCTCGATCCCAGCGGTAAACAGCGGCCCGACGAAGGAGGCAGCCTGGACCCGGACGGGCTCCTGAATGACGCCGGGGGCTCGCTCGACCCGGACGGCGCGAAGTAAGGGCTCGGACGCCTGTCGCCCTCTCCGTTCGGTCCGGCGCGAAGCGGTATGGGTCTCGGCGTTCCGCGCTGGCCCGGCGGCCCCTCCTTGTTTAAGGTTGCGGCATGGAGAGCCCTCCCTTCTTCGCCGAGTACAGCCCGGTCATTTCGATGCAGGCTGTGTTCCCGCTCACCGTAGGCGCGAACGGAACCGCCCTTCTCCCCGGCGAGGTGCGCTGGGCGCTTTCGCTCAATCCGGGAGATCTCCTACTCGCCGAATGGGACCAGGTGATGCTCGACCGATTCAAGTTCCAAAGCTATCTCGAGAACATCCGGACGATCGCCGGCGCCTATACCCCGCCGTGGCCGTGGATCGAAAAACTGCTCGCGATACCGATGGCGGCCGTAACCGCCGAGGGCGGCCTGCTGCTGCCCAAGGCCGCCGCCGTCCTCCTTGGCAGACATCCCGGAACCCGGCAGTTGCTACAGGCCGGGGTTCAGGCCGGACGACGTTGGTTTACCGTGCAGATGCAGCAGCCGGATCAACGGCAGAGGCCTGACGAGATCCACTTGGAAGCCCGCCATGCCCTCGACGTCGAGCCCGGATTCCGAGTGACGCTGCCGGCCGACGTGCTCTGGGCGCTCGCTCTCTCGGCGGGAGACGTGCTGGTGTGCGAAAGCCGTCTGGCCACCGCGGACCTGCGCGCACTGGCCGGGCAGCTCGAAAAATCCGGGGGAAAGCTCGCGGGGCGCCGGCTGATCGAGATCGAGCCCGGCGGCAAGCTTTCGCTTCCGGATGCGGTCCGCGTACCCGCGATTCTGAAGCCGGGTGCGCGGATCAATCTACGGACGACCCTTGGGAAGGATGAAGCAAGCCTCCGGCTGACTCCCGCCATGGAGATGTGATGGCTCAGCCCCCTGACAAGCTCGCGAGTCCGCTGGATTACGCCCTATGAGAAGACCCGATAAATCGATCAGGGCCGGCGCTCTCGCCGGCCCTGATCTCTATCAATCACCACCCATCACTGGCAGATCATGGTGCCCCACGAGGGCTCCTCGTGCGGGCTCGACCAGGACAGGTTGATCGCTCCCGCATCCTCGATGTTCCAGCCGCATTCACAGAGTCCATGCTCCTCGTAGAAATCACCGGGAGACCAGAGGGTCGAGCAAAGCGTCTGCCCCGTGGCATCGGTCTTGATCAGAGACATGTCCTCCGGATCCCCCACCAGGGTGGGATCGGAACGGTTGAAACCGTTGATATAAAATCCCGCGAATCGCGCGAGATCGCCATACTCCTGTACCTGGGAGAGAGCGGTGCCTCGCTCCTCGCGGCCGGCATGGTCACCGAAGAGCCGGCCGGTGCCGGGTACCGGTGTGAGGGTGCTGGCGCTCAAGGCGAGCAGAGCCACGTCCTGATTGCCGCTGATCGTGGCATAACCAGTGACCGCCAGGTCTCCCGCGCTGGCGTAGCTCGTCGGTGCGCCAATCTCCACGAAATCGGCGAAGCCCTCGGTCCCTGTCCCGCTGAAACCATCGCCGATCGCCCGTTCAGCCAGGAGGGATGTGAGAAGCGGCCCGGTCTTGGCGGCGTAGCCTTCGGTCTTTCCTCCTGCGTTCGCGATGTTGCCGACCACGACGATGTTGAGGTACTCCGGCCCGGCCTGCTGGAGCTCACGAATGGCCCACAGCTCGGTGAATCGCTCCAGCGGTCCAGGGTCAGGAATGTTGAAGCTTGCCATGGCGTGCAGAGGAAGAGTTATCCCCCCGTTGGTGCCATCGACTCGTACCGCGAGGCCGTCCTCCCAGCCGGTATCAGCCTGGGCTCCTGCGGCGAGAATGTCACCGACCACCTGGTCGCTGGTGGGCTGAGCTTCGCTCAGGGCGTTGAACCACTCCCGGTTGAGCGGAGCGGTGAGGTACCCGCCCCAGTTGGCATAGGTCCGGCTCCACTTCACCGAGCCCCAGGGATCGGTGCGCACCAGATAGGCATCGGTATCGAAGACTTTGGACTTCACTTGCCGCCGGCTGGAGCCGGCGACGATCAGGTCGCCCTGACGGGGAGAGCCCACTGGGGCCGACGCCCCGGTATCCGCCTCGATCACGTCGTTGGCGACGTCGTCGGTCGACATCCCCAACTGGTCGCTTAGCGTCCTGAGCTGTTGAACCCAGAGAAGCTTGCCGTCGCAGTCGAGCTCCAGCAGAAAGATGTCGCGGTCGGCGCCGATCGCCGGAGCCATCGTGCCGGTGACGACGAATCCCCCGGTGGAGCTGTGGCGCAGCTCGCGCACGCTGGTGCCTACGTCGTCGCCAAAATGGTTGTTGATGTCGATCGTTATCTCCCAGATCATGGCCCCGGTCTCACCGATGTGAACGATGTAGACGTCGGAGTCGGCGCGAATGCCGATGCGACGGCTGAAACCCACGGAGACGTAACCGCCGCCGGGACAGACCTGCACCGGGACCGCCCCTTTGAGCGCCTGCTCGTAGTAGGCGTTGTGGCCGTGGACCTTCTCGAAACCGGTTGCTTGCGCCGAGAGCATGCCGGCTCCAAAGAGGATGCAGAGGAGGACAAGCGCCAGCGACAGAAAGGTTTGGACTCTCATTGGCGAGCCTCCTCAGGGTTGACGTTCAAGGACTTGAGCAGCGACGGCGACGCCGACAAGCAGACCTCGCCCACGAAAGGACTGAGGCCCGTACAGTCTCTCCGGCTGGTCCATCGTCCTCCCGGCTTTCCCGGAGGCTCGGCGAAAAGCACCAGGTTGGACGCAGCAGGATCCAGTATGCCGCCGGCCAGCGGCAGGGGGAGGGCGGTCCAGCGGCCTGCAAGGTCGAGCTGAAGGGTCAGCGGAATGTCGACCCGGCGTCCTTCATCGACGGTCTCGAAATGGAGCACGGCCGCCATTGGCAGGACGCCGTGGACCTCGCCCGAGAGGACATCACTGGCATCCGGCCGCAGGACGGCTTTCGAGATGCGCTGCGTCGCCCGCGGATCGAGGGTCAACGAATAGCGCCAAGTGCCGCAGGTAGTATTGAAGGGTTGCCTGCCGGCCAGCCTCAGGGTTCGAGGGAAGAGACGGACGACGGTAGCGCCGCCGCCGGCCGGAAGCGTCTCGACGATCCCCAGTCGCAAGACCTGAGCCTTCTCCCCCGGAGGGGGAGGATGACATTTCCCCTGTCCTGTTATTTTGCGGGGTAGCGGAGAAGCTTCCGTGCACAAGCTCGCTCCGAGAGCGGGAACACTGAGCGCGAGCGCCGAGAAGGTCGAGTCCGAAATCTCGAGACTCACCTCTCCCGGTCGAAAGGGTGGCGGCGCAGGCTGCCGGGCGGCGAGCGGCGCGGCGAGGAACCAAAGACACAACAATGATCGACGACGCATGACAGATTTCCTCCTTGCTGTTCGAATGGCTTCGGCCTCAAGGGTGATAGTGCCGAAGAAGGACCTGCGATCGGTTCGTGCGAAGACTGGCAGCCATCAAGCTCATTGGCGGGGACGTGCCGGCGGGTGGTCCAACTCGAGTGCTTGTCGCTCGTGCTCGCTGGCCTCCGGGATACGCCCAGCTTTGCGCTCGATCTCGGAGAGCTTGCGGAGGGAGATCGCCACCTCGCTATTGGAGCCCGCGGCCTGGCGCAGCAGGTCGAGACTCTGCCGTGCCAGGGTTTCGGCCGCAGGCAGATCCCCTCGCTGCAGTTTGACCTGGGACAGCCCGCGAAGAACGCTGGCGATGCTCGCGCGGTTGTCTCCCTCCAGCAGCAGGTAGATCTGGCGGCTTCTCTCATAGTTTGCCTCCGCCGCGGCCAAATCTCCCTGCGCCCGTAGGACTCCGGCATAGATGTTCAGTGCGTAGGCTTCCTCGATATCGGGAGACAATCCGAGACTCTCGTGCAGGGCGAGCGCGCGGCGCAGGGACCCGGCGGCGTCCGGGTAGAGATTCTGTCCATTCTGCGCCGCCCCCAGGCTGCTCAGGGTGAGGATCAGGTCCCGGTGATTGATGCCCAGCACCCGTTCCTGGGCGTGCAGGACTTCCTGGTAGAGAGTCTCAGCCCTGGCGTACTCATGCTGCCGCAGCAGAATCGAGCCGAGGTTTCTCTCGACGCCGAGCGTGTCCGGATGGTCGGCACCCAGCAGCGTCCGATCGATGTCCAGGGCTGTCTGATACCCCTCCTGCGCCTCCCTGAAACGCTGCTGTCTCTCGGCCAGGATCGCCAGGTTGTTCAGGCTCACCGCAAACTGTTTCAAACCGGAGTTTCCGGCCCGGTGGCTGAGAAACTTCGCGCGGCTCAAGGACTGGGCCGCGCCTTTTAGATCTCCGTTCTCCATCAACGCGTTACCCTGGCCGTTCAGATCCTCGGCCAGGGCAGGATCCGCCAGTCCCAGTTGCTCCTCCTTGATGGCAATCGCCTGTCGATAGTAGGGCAGGCACTTGGAAAAATCCCCCTGGTTGAGAGCGAGGTGGCCGAGAAGGGTGAGGCTCGCCGCCTCGCCGAGCCTGTCGTCGCGCCCTGTCTTGCCCGCGCGCATGGCGCGGGCGTTGTTCAGGAGATTCTCGGCCTCTTTGTAGGAACCCAGGTCGGCATAGATTTCGGCGACGTCGTTCAGGAGGCTGGCACGCGTCGAGGGATCGAGGGGTACCTCGCCGGCCGGCATCGGCGCCCAGAGCGGCGAGTGCTCTCCGGGATTGCGCAACTGCCTGGCGCCCTCGTCGAGGATCTGGCGGACTTTGAGGTCCTCTCCCCGGCTGTGCTCGGGATCGGCGCTACGGAACAGGCCTTTCAGAAAGCCGGAGAAGGCCTGGGCCTTGCGGCGTTGCTCGTCCGCCTGAAGGCGCTGCGCCTCGGCGCGATCCCGCGCGCGCTTGAGCTCGTAGTTCTGGTACCCCGCGAAGGCGGCGAAGGCAACCAGCGACAGCACCAGCGCCGAAGCCAGCTTCTGGCGCACCAGCATGCGCCCGAGCCGGTAGCCGAGCGTGGGAGGCCGGGCCTTCACCGGACGCTGCTCGAGGTGCCGCTCGACATCCTCCGCCAGGGCCGCCGCGGTAGCGTAGCGCCGCTGGGGCTCGGGCTCCAGGGCCTTGCCGACGATGGTGTCGAGATCGCCCTGCAGGCGGCGGTACGTCCGGCGGTCACCTTCGAGCCCGCGCACGGCCTGGCTCGGCAGACGCGCGGCCCGGCCCGGCCCCAGCAGCTTCGCGACGCCGGCCGGGTTCTGCCCCACTAGCAGCTCATAAAGGAGAATGCCCAGGCCGTAGATGTCCGTGGCCGTGGTCACCGGCTCCCCCGCCAACTGCTCGGGGCTCGCGTAGTCGGGAGTCATGGGCTGGCGGTGGGCTTGAGTCAGCTCGGAGAGCTTGCCGAAAGCCGGGGGCGCGAGCAGCTTGGCGATGCCGAAGTCCAGGAGCTTGGGCTCGCCGTCGCGATCCACCAGGAGGTTGCCCGGTTTGAGGTCGCGATGGACGATCAGGTTCTGGTGCGCGAACTGGACCGCCGCGCAGACCTTGACGAACAGCCGCAGCCTGTCTTCGACGCCCAGCTTCTTGTTCTGCGCGAAGACGGTGATCGGACGCCCTTCGATGTACTCCATGACGAAGAAAGGGCGGCCGTCGGTCGTCGAGCCGCCGTCGATGAGGCGGGCGATGTTGGGGTGGACGAGCGCGGCGAGGATCTTCCGCTCGTGGACGAAGCGGCGGACGATGTCGTCCGTGTCCATCCCCCGCTTGACCAGCTTGATGGCCACCCGCTGCTCGTAGGCCTGGTCGGCGCGCACCGCCAGGTAGACGGCGCCCATTCCGCCCCGCCCCAGCTCGGAGAGGATGCGATAGGGCCCGATACGCAGGCCCGCCACCGCCGTCTCGAGATCCTGGGGCAGATCGGGAACCGTGACGAGCGTGCGGACCTGGAAGATCTCGCCGCCCTCCTGGAAGACGGCGACGAGCTCGCGGACTTCGTTGGCCAGCACCGGGTCGTCGGGCAAAGTCTGAACCAGCCAAGCCTCCCGCATCGCGGAAGGAACCGCGAGCGCGGTGCTGAAGACCTCCTTGATACGCTGCCAGCGGTCAGGTTCCATCGTTCATCTTCGACGGCAGGAGACACGGCGTCGCGCGTGTCTTCTGCCAAGCCTCAGCCTCCGCAGGTGGGCCTGATCGTGGATTCGAATCGAGGGCTCC
>Ga0134121_10001437_pt1 | contig 22480 bp, 11 predicted proteins | sample KB301_FD_96463 | JGI IMG/M metagenome (GOLD analysis project Ga0134121, IMG submission 96463) | Terrestrial soil microbial communities without Nitrogen fertilizer from Kellogg Biological Station, Michigan, USA - KB3-0-1 | ecosystem: Environmental > Terrestrial > Soil > Unclassified ... | reverse complement strand
GATGATGAGCGGCGTGCCCTTGCGCCGGGTGGAGATGCGGTAGAGAAACACCACATCGGCCGTAACGATGGGCAGGTGGTCGCCGTCCGCGCTTAGATCGCCCTCACCGCTGCCTATCGTGAACGGCCCTCCAAACGTCTCTAGCGCGATAACGCGCTCGGTTGAGACGTCCATCGTCTTCAGCGTCGCGCTTTCGGGATCGTGGAAGTAGAGCAGGTCCGGGTCTAGGAGATCCCAGCGAGGCTCTGAGGAAGCGGCGAGCGGAAGGGTCCTGATTAAGCCACCGGCGACGCTATAAAGGTCAAAGTGATCCGGCCCCGCTCCGGCCAAAACGAGGAACCACTTATTCTGCGCGCTAAACGCGCAAACGCTGGAATATTCCGACGATGACCCGTTGTTCGTTACGCGCTTAATCCGCGTGCCGAACGCCGGATCCGTGAACCATTCGCCCACGGCCGGGATGGGGGTTTCGGGCGGGCGGATGAGCTCGGGCATAGCCTTACGGGCTCACGCGCGCCATCTCGGAGTCCGTGGTGACCGCGTGAACCGGCTCAGGCATAGCCAGCACAGCCTTGGATAGCATCTCGGGTTCCGCTACTCCGCTCGTGACGGCTTCTGCAACTACCTTGAGTTGCGCCGTGTTGGTGCGAGCGTCATCAAGTTCCAGGCTGGCTTTCTCTGCCCATGCGAGGCGTTCCCGCACGCCCCTAGGAAGGTGGATTAGGGCGCGGTGCTTGCGCCAGTAGGCGACCGCAAGCGGAGCGGCACCTGAGAGGGCCATCATCCAAACGTTAGGCCAGTCGATGCCATATGCCTTGTACTTGGTGAGATCGTACCATAGCGTCATCGCAGCAGGAGCAAGCCCACCCGCGCACGTCCACACGAGTCCCCAGAGAAACGTGCGCATGTCGCTCAAGGAGGATGGTTCAGGAGTTTCGCTCATTTAGTCCTTACTGCAAAAGATCACTTTCACAAAGGCGGATCTATTGTCGAATGCCGTCCCGCTGAACGACGGCGCCGCGACGGTACCGCCGGGCGTCAGCGTGTGGGTGTGTGTCGCCAGCGCACTGCCGGTAAACGTCGGGGCTGCGACCGTTCCCAATGGCGTTAGAGTGGTCGAAGCGTTAACGAGAGTGCCTACCGCGTGAACGTGTGACGACCCCGCGCCACTGGTGACCTGGCTCCCCGTGAACGTCTCCGCGCCCACCGTCGTGGAGGACCCGGTAAAGGTGTGCGTGTGTGCACTACCCGCCGCCGTTGTACCCGTGGCGACGCCACCTGTGTTGTTGGCCGTAGAAAGCCCTAGCGCGGATGACCCGCTCGTTGATGTATCAACCAGGGCCGGGAAACCTGCCGCGCCCCCGGTTGTTGCCGTGTTGATGTTTTCTACGTGGACGTGATTCGGGACATCGGTGTAAGTATGCGTGTGCGCCGATTCATTGGCGTTGGTGCCCAGCGGCGTTATCGAAACCGTGCCGTTGGTACCCGCCGCCGTCACGCTGTGAGTGTGCGCTGCCTCCGCCGCAGTGGACCCGCTGATCGTCTCGGCTGGCACGGTGGTAGAGGAACCCGTGAACGTTGGAGCGCTATTCGTTCCCGCCGGCGTCCCTCCGCTCGTAGCCGAGGTCACCTGCGACGACGTGCCAGTGAATGCCGGTGCTGAGTTAGTTCCCGCTGGCGTGATTGAATCGGCGCCGCCAGTTGCCCCTACGTCCCCATTCGCCGCCACCGTTCCAATGAGCGTCTTGCCGTTCAAGGCGGATACTTCGCTCCAGCCTGCGCTACAAGTCCCGGACAGAACCAGAGTAATGAGTCCCGATGGAACTGAACCGCCGCCGTTGGCATGGCATGCCCCGTCCGCACCAAGGTAATTCGAGCCAGAGCAGCCGGAGAACAATGCCGTGATGTCGGCCGCCGTGGCTGGACCTACCGCGCCGCTGCGTAGCAATGGCTGGGCCTGCGCCCATAACCCAACCTCTAATGCGAGTAGCAAGGCAATTTTCATGGAAGTACCGTGATCGGGATTTGTACTTCAACTACACCCGCTGAGATGCTTGAGATGTTCTCCACCGTGGAAGTCAGCGCCAGTATCACCGCGATCGACGACCGCGTAGTGCTGCCCTGAGCCAGACAGATATTATTTGACGGGGCGAAGTTCGTAGCCGACACCGCCGCCTTCATGTCGAAGACTGTCGAGAAGAAAAACGTGAGAGCCCCGGTTACGCCCAGCGTGCTGGTTAGGGTCGTGGTGCCAGTGAACGCGGTGGTGGTCTTCACTTGCGGACAGCCCAGCACATACCCGTTGGCTGGAAGGGTATAGACCGTGACCGATTGCGTTGTGGCCGCAGCCTTGGCAACCGTCGCCGTCCCGCAGTTTGTTGTGGTCGGTACGCAGGCCACCGTCAGATTTGACCCGGAATTGGACACGGTGATCTTTTGCCACACCGGAAAGGGGTTCCCAGTGGGCAAGTAGTGAATCTGTGAACTTTGCGCCGATGCTGGTTGGAGCATGGATACCAAGATAAGCATAGGTAAGCACACTTTTACGACTTTGGTCATTTGCAATCTCTTTCTTCTGGCCATCTCTATTGAGAACATTTCCAAGCTCCGTTTATTCGTGCGGCCGATGCCCCCGTTCCTGAACCGGCGCATGTGTTGTCGACGCCGCTTGTGACCGTGCAATCCGCGCAGTACACCTGAGAGCCGTTGGCGGGTGTGCCTAGGCTGGCGAACGCCGCACCGATAGCCAACGCACTAGTTGGATCATTTCCCAAAACAGTATTCAGGAAATCAGTGATAGCCGCGCCCTCATCCCAGGCGCCTACTTCGTTCAGGTGGTAGGCATCCGCGGACAGCGTAGTCTGAAAAACACCACCAAAACGAGCAAAAATGTCCAGAGTAGGAACACTGTTCGTGACACCCAGCTCATCCATTGCCGTGCGGTACTGCGTCATAAAGGATTCGGTGGTGGAGTCGCTCGACGGGTGGCCTTTGATGAGTACTACGCTGCCAGAGGTCTGGCAAGCCGTGATGATTGTTTGCAGCCCAGCCTTCACGACAGCTTTTGTGAAGCCTAAATTGGCGTCGTTCGTCCCGAGCTCTATAAAGCACAGGTCCGGCGCGAATGCGTTGATAGCTAGTATGGATTCTGTTGAGCTCCAACTGGCAGAGCCACTACCCGATGCTTGGCTGCTATTCACCCCAGCATTCGATATGAGGACGCTTTTTCGTGTAGACAAAGAAGCTTCGATTGCTAGTATTAAAATCTGCCCTGCTGGATTAGTGAGGGTTACCGTATTGGTGTTGTTTGCGGCCGCTGCCGTGATAGTCGTTTTTAGGACAGCATCCGCGCCGTTGGTGCTAATCGTTCCCGAAGAGGCCCCACCGGTTGCCGTAGCCGTGAAGCTGCCGCCGCCGCTGTACCGGCGGTAGTAAATATTGTAAGTATCGTAAGTGCCATTCTGGGCGCCCGCCGCACAAACCAGATTCCCGGCTGCTCCATTAGCCAACCACGCTGACGACGCTCCGAACCCATAACCTCCTGAATATCCAGACCAACCAGTACCGAGGGTGCATCGATCATCTTGGTGGCTAGGATACAGGATGAGATTTGGGCGGGCTTGAATGAGGGGATTATGGCCTAGAGTGACCCTGGCGGGATAAGCGCCATAAGATTGGTTGTTAGGTAGAGTTGACCCATTCCCTGCTGGAATTGAATCGCCGATAAAGAGGATCTTAGTGTCCGCCACGCCGTCGCGAGTTTTGGCGTAGGCCACGCGAAACTTGGTGAGCTGATAGCCGGGGTTCAGAACGCCAGAGGCGGGAATGGCGGTGATGTTGGCCCCGCCGATGGTTGGATTTGCAACGTTCCCTACCGTGCAGGTGCCTGACGTGGTAATCGTGCAGGTGCCCGATACATCAGTCTCGTTGGCCGTGCCCTGTATAACCACACTAGTCACAGTCCCGGCACCTCCGCCGGATGGCGGCAATAACTGCCCATAGGCGACAATGGCCCAACCGAGAAATATGCCGATGCTTTTCATGAAGTACCCCTTCTTAATTCCGCGCACTGCCCGATGTCCTCTGGCTGGACGATAGGCGATTCCCGCCCGTTGGCGCTCCCACGACAGTAAAGGTCTGCGCTCCCGATATGCCCGCGCTTGTGGTCACCGTAATGTTGTATGTCCCCAGGCCCGTCACTGCGTTGCCGATTACAAAGTTGGCCGTGAGACTGGTGGAACTTACGAATGTCGTGCCAGTCACACTGATCACAGGGAGAGAACACGAGTTGCAAGTTGCGTTGATGGCGCTGCCCCCATTGACAAAGTTTGTGCCGGTCAATGTGACCGCGACCGTTCTTCCCAGATTCCCCACCGGTGGCACAACGCTTGAAAGTGTAGGAGCGCCGCTCGCCGCGGACTCGCGCAGCGCGGGCCATGTCGAACTGAAGAACCCGCCCACCCCGAAGAAGAACCCCGGCCACTTGGTGGAGCTCAGGTTGGCATCGGTGTAGTTGCTGGCAATGGTTCCGTCGCAGGTCGAAAGAACACTGGCGTCGCAGAGCGGCACGTACCCGAAGATCGCCCCATAGAACGTGTCGACAACTGTCCGTGCGGCATCACACTGCGAGGTTCCCAGCAGGCATTGAGCGCGGTAGTAGTCCAGCATCGCGCGCCCGCCTTCAACGGAGTTTACGCGGGCCGTCGCCGCCGATCCATCAAGAAGTCCGCCAGAGCCGCACCCCTGGAAGCCATGAATCGAGTAGAACATCCCGGCTGGTACGTCAGTTGGCGCTCCGCACGCCTGATACACCTGATCGTAAAAGAGCCCCTTGGTGTTGGTAGAGTCGTACCCATACGTATTTTGCCATGCCCCCAACAGGGGCGCGATCGTGGCGTACCCGGCTGAAATGGTGGGATCATCATTCACGCTCGCCCAGCCGATTTGATCCGCCTTGATGCCGCCCGACATGAACGGCTGGACTCCAAAGGCCCCGATGTTGTAGTAGCTGATCTTGTAGGAACTTCCGTTCGCGGCATCCCAAGGACGAAACAGCGTCAGCGATGTGGAACTGTTGAACTTGCAAGCCCACGCCTTTTCAAGAGCCTGGTTGTTCGCGAGGCTGTCGGTATTCCCTGTCCAGATGGAGCCGTACCCACCGATCACCTGCCCGCCGCTCGCAATAATTCCGCCAAGGGTGGACATGGCCGAAAATGTGCCGCTCTGGCCGGTCCAGACGCCGCTAAGTTGAATGACCGTCCCGGCCCCGCCCGCGCCGAGGTATTCGAATACCCCTACCTTCTTAGGAGTCGCCCCGTCCGCGAACCAGATCATCGTCTGCTGTGTCAGCGTCCCGCTGGCGACCGTCGCCATACTGGAGCTATTGGTGACCGTCAGGGTAATGATGTCCACGCCGTAGCAGTACCCAGCCGCGCCCGCTGACCCGTTCGTGAACCCGGTTCCCGTGACCGCAGTGCTGCCGCTTGTCAGCGTGAGGGAGTTTGGAGAACTAGACCCAGCCGGATTGAAGATAAACGCGTTGGCGAAACTGTTGACCTCAGAGCCCGTGTACCCGTCCGCCGCCGTCCTCAAGCACCCCTGGTCCTGCGTCAGAACCGAGCCGAGCGCCGTCTTGTAGGCCGCACGTCGGGTGGCGTCGGTGTCCCAATTCGCCGCGACGGTGAGCGCTGCCGTCATGTATCCAGCGCTCCGGGTGTCGTTGTCGTTGCAGGACTGCGCCCCGATCTCGCCCCTCACCGCAAACCGATAGAACGCCTCCCAGGTGTTCGTTGTGGACGGATTGAACATGATGTCCGCGACCGTGGCCAGCGCCCCTCCCCCCCAAGCCAGAGGCGAGCCTACAAAGAGGCCGTTTGCCACCTCGGGGTCACTAGCCCAGTGATCATTAATGTAGTTGGCGAGGTCGGAAGCGGGGCCATACCCCGAACGCTCATAGAAGCTGGCACCCGCGAGTGCCGTTCCGTAGAAGTTGGGGTCACCCGTGCCGTTGGAGCTGAGTTCGTTCGCCGGCAGAGTCTTGTAGGAATACTTGAGGTTCGAGCCGCCTGCCCCACCGCTGCCCATCACGACCGTATCGAGTGCAGGAACGTCATGCGTCACAATTGCGAAACACGCCGTTTCCGACTCGCACCCTACGATATTCCACAGCCCGCGCGATACATTGAAGTACGTCGGCATGGCGAACTCCAGAGACAGGTACAGCGCGTGGCTGGTGATCTTATATGCGAACGCTGTCCCATCGATTCCCGTGGGCGCCGGATGGTCCAACACCAAATGGGTGGCGTCTGTACGGCTGACAATTTGCCGCCAGAACGGGAATGCAGTCCCGCCATCGTGTGTGGCTCCCATCACGTAAAGCCAGCCCTTACCGTAGTTGTCGCTGCCAATGTTGTCATCGGTCCAGGCACATCCGCTGCACGCGACCGTAGTACTGCCGGGTGTGAACGTTACGGTCCCAGTGCTGTAGACGACCGGCCCGGGTGGTGCCGCACCAGTTCCGCCTCCCGCCGGCGCAAGCGGCCGGTTCATGTCCGTCTGGAATAGCGTGCTGGTTCCATAAAGTCGGAACTCGCCCACAATGTCACCCATGGCGTGCGACGCTGCTGCGGTTGTAGTGGCCCAGCCGCCAAGGGCCGTGTTATTCCCCGACAGCCCGCGGCCATCGTAGGCAACCGTGAGTGTGGCTGCGCCTGAGGTGGCGGTCGTGGCCGTGATCCGAACCATCTCGGTTGCCCCGTAGTCGTTGCCGATTAAGATCCAGGTCGGCAAAGAAGCCAGTCCTGGGATCTTGGAGGCATCGGCGATAGCAATGCTGGTTGCGGTCGAGGTAATGCCCGCCGTGAGCGTGGTGCCCGTGATCCCCGGCGCGACACCCCGCCCCCCAAAGACATAGGAGATTGTGCCCGTGCCCGGCGTGGTCCAGTTCCAATTATCGTTAGCGGCCCGCGTCTGCTGATAGGTGTTCTGGAATCCGATCATTTTATAATTCTGCTGGTCCTCGTACTCCCATTTGTTGAACCCAAAGGCGATCTGAGGTCCCCAGAAGTCCGTCGCCTGCTGGCTCGCGTGCAGGATCACGCCGTTGGCATCGTAAGACGCCGCGCCAAGTGTTAGGTCGGTTGAGTCGGTATTCGCCACCACATCGGTGCAGGTCAGCCGCTCAACGTACCCTCCGCGCGCCACGTTGGTGACGGTCGGCTGAGCCAATGCCGTGTTGTCGTATGTGAGCGTTGTTGGTCCCGAGATGTGCGCCCAGAGGTAGGTGGAGCAAATGCTTGAAGCGTCGGCTTGGCTGTAACTCTGGGTGCCATCGTATTGATTCGACGCCCCCACTTTCATGGTGCGCCAGTCGGCAAAGACCGGATGCACCAGCGTTTGCGGACGGGCGACCACGAGGTTCTGGGATGTGCCCGTGGTCACGTAGGAAGTCGAACCGGAGAGCGTTGCCGTGAGTGATCCGCACGCATCCGCCGCTGAGTTGTCGAACTTCCAATGGAACACGCATCCCACCGAGTACGGCGAGAGGTCCGCTGCCGTTGTGGGCGGCTGCCCGTTCACCGGCACGTTGTTGCTGTAAATTCTAGCGAAAGCGACCGTTGAACTGATGACCGAAGTGGAATCCCCCACGGTCGCGCCATTGGAATTTGACCCACCCAGCATCGTGTAGGTGCAGGTTCCGTTGTCGTTGGGGAAGTTAGTCCCCGCCGCTCCGGGATAGATCCGCGTACCGCTTACGTCCCAGGCTTCGAGTTGATTCGTAAGCGCCGCAAGATAGGTGCTCCCGGCCACTGACTGCTGGTAGCGGACGTAAATGAACTTGGTTGCCAGCGCCGCTAGTGGTATTTCGAACCCGTTGCCCACGCATGGTCCGGTACCGGCGTTTCCACGTAGCCAGTAGATGTAAAGTGCGCCAGTCCCGAGGTTGCCAGCCGCGTAAGAGATATTCACGCCACAGGCCGTATTGGTGAACAGATTCGTGTTCACCGTGATCGGGTTCGTCCAATCCTGCAAGGCGAACTCAATGCGGCAATCTCCCGTTTGTGCTGGAACACTCGCGTTTGTGCCTTGGGCACCTGCGTTAAGTACGATGGATTGTCCGGCCCAGACCGGGAGCGCGAGGAGCGCAAGTAAAAGGAGGAGTTTCATATTTCAGCAGATCATTGCCGAATGTAGAACATATTCCCAATAAGGCTGCCCGCTGGCTGCGTAGTGCGGATTGAGATTGTCTTAGATCCCGTTGACCAATCGACAGCAGTCGGGGTGATCGGGGTGCCCCCAAAGAACGTGTACATCTGGGACAGATTCCCACCGGTGAGGCAGACTCCAGTGCAGTAGAACCCGGTCCGGTAGATGATGCTCTGAGCATTTTGCACCCCTGCATTGTTGCAGTATGCAAACTCGTTCTGGATTAGCAGTCCCGTCCATGTGTTACTAGGCACAACAGTAGCCTTAGATGCGCCGTCCACGAAAAGCTGGACCGCATACACACCAGCCCCCGTATCGCTGATCGAGAATCCTATGAAGTAGCAGCTACCTGCTGCTAGCGCCGGCACGGTTGCAGGAGTACTGTACAGCGTGACATAGGAGCCGGTTTGAGTAACAGCCGCAGTAACACCTTGGGAGTAGGCGAAGTTACCGCTGCCGCTACCCGCGCCGTCTCCCTGAATCGTCCAACTTGGCCCTGTTGAGTTGTAGCAGAGCGTAATCGGCTGGTTCGCCGTAATGTCTCCATCGGCCAGCGCCCCCCCTGCTCGATTCAAGATTGAAACCGCTCCTAGCGCGGAACCTCCCAGGCCAGTGACGTTCAGGGTGGCCGCTCCTGTGTTGGTAGTGTCGGCCTTCAGGACAACACACACAAAATTGTTCAGCGCCGACAGCGCGCTTGTCAACGTGCAAGTGTACGTATCGTTTCCCGTGGAGGAGGCGCATCCGTTCAATATGCTGGGATCGGTGGACGAGCACGCAATCACGTTGTACTTGTCGCCCGCGCTGTCGTAATGAATCGTCCAAGTGGTTACGGCATTCGCCAAGGCGCTCACCGCGCAAGCATTGGTGATATTGCCAGCCAGCCCGTTTACCGCAAACCCCGTACCGCCTTGCGTGAATTGCACCAAGAGACTCGCGGAGGAAGCAGAGCCGCCAGAGAGCGCAAAGGCGGTCACGGCCCCCGTAGGCGTAAGAATGATGTCGGTGCATCGGGAGGTACCGGAAAGGGCCGTAGCGAAGTTGACCCCCGCCGAACCGGTAATGTTGGCGGCCGTGCAATTCACCGCCCCGGTGCTTGCCATGTTGCATTGCCCGTTGATGGTCGAATCCGTCCGATTAAGGCAGTATTTGGCCGTTCCGCTGGCGTCAGACAGGTCCTGTCCGTTGTTGTTCATGTCGACGCTCGTGATCGTGACGGCGTTGGTGGTCGCCTGAACCGTCACGGCGGATCCGCTTGCTCCGAATAGCATCCCGCCAGAGATGTTGACCCGACTCGAACCGTCGCCAACCAGAATGCCGCCAGTCCCGCCAGAGCATTGCAGGCCCGTGAAGGAGATGTCGTATAACTTATTCGCCACGGCTCCCTGCACGTCGAGCAGCACGCACACATTAGAACTGCCGGAAAAGAAGTTCGGCCCCACGGCAATCCCGCTCACCGTGCGCGTGCCGTCCGATTCGATGATCATGCACACCACTGGTGCACCCGCCGCATTGGCGCCGCAGCTATTTCCCTCCACCTGCCCGCCGGCGATGGACTCCGGCACGGCTCCCGCGTTACTGAACCGGTAGCAGCCGGAATTAGTTGGCCCGTTGCAGGCATTGTTTTGAAGCCGCGCCCTGCTGGTCGACTCCACAATGAAGGGCGCAGATGTTGCGGCCGCCGTGCTGGATTCGACGTGGTTATCGGCGATCAGGATATCGGTCGCGTTGGTGTCGCCGTCACCATTCGCGACAAACGCCGAATCGCACAGCGCGTCCGCGAAATTATTGATAATGCGTCCCGCTTTGGCGGTCGTCAGAATCCCGCCGGCGCAAGGCGCTGTCCCGTAGCCGTGGATGGTGGTCCCGAAAAAGTAGTTGTTTTTGTTGGTCAGGCCAACGTCGCCGATGGCCTGACCCGGATGCCTTGCATTCTTGATCACCACGTTGCGCACAAACGAATCGGTCGTATTGGCGAACAGGATGGACGATCCGAAGGATGTACCCGCGTTGTTCGCTCCGTTCATGTCAATCGTTAGGTCGCTGACTCCAATGTTTGAGACGCTGTCGGAACAGATCAGGCACGCTTGATTGTTGGCGGAATTCACAAAGTAGAAAGGGCCACTGGCAGCCGATGGCCACCCACTCGCCACCAGCGTCAAGGTCGTAGCGGCTGGTCCCTGGCCCTGAAGACGCACGTTTGTTGGGAGCCGAATGAAACTAGTAATCGAGGCGTTTCCAGGCGGTAGTATCACCGTTCCCCCGCCAGCCGAGGACGCTAATGCTACGGCAATGATGATGGCTCCGGTGGTCATGGACGTTGGGACATATACCGCGCCGAGTTTGACGGTGGCGGGGCCGAAATCCATCGTAGAACTGGCATCGGCAGTGCGAGAGCCCATAATGGTCCCCTGGCCGCGTAGCCCAACCGTCAGCCCGCAAATGAGCACCGCCACCTTTATCGAGCTGAGCATGTTCCACTCCTGAGATCGTCAAATACAATCGTCACCACGTTGGCGCTGGTCGCCGCCACGTATGCGGGCAGTACCCATTTGTTCGTCACGCTGGCGTAGCACGTCACCTTGACGTAATTCCTATTGAGGTTGTGCGTGAATGTCACGCTAGACAGCGCCACAAAGCTAGTGGACGGTGGAGTAAACGCCACCCAATTCGTCCCATTGAAACGAACGAGGTCGTTGGTTGTCGCCCCGCTACGCGTGATCCGCGAGGGGTTTACGTTGATATTCTGCTGCGGCCACGCCATGCCGCAAACCAGCAAGATGATTAAAAGGCGGTGCATTTTCCGCTCTTGGCTGAATCAAACGCAATGGTCAGAACGGTTGTACTTGTGGCCGTAACGCTCTTGGGCTCCAGAGAGTTGTTGCCGGAATCGTAGCACTCAAACACTGGATATTGGCGGCCAAGATTGTGCGTGAACGTCACGCTGGTGACTGACGTAAAGGTAACGGTCGGAACGGTGAACTTCGCCCAGTTGCTTCCGTTCCAGCGCAGAAAATCTCCGAGCGCTGCGCCACCCCCCAGCAATTGCAGCAAGCTAAACGCATAAGATGGCGATGGCGGCGCCGTGATTTTGACGGTGGACCGGCCCACTGGCGTAACGGAGGTAGGCACCCGCCAGAGTTCCGTAAACCCCCTGGCGTTGCGCGGCAGCACGGCCCGCACGTTGTAGTAAGTCGTGGTCGGGCTTCCGGTGTCGTTCGGGCACAGGCTCACGGTGTAGACGCCCGATGCCGGAACGAGCACCTGAATCTCAGAGTTGACGATTTCAAGCGTTCCCTGACAGATGAAGTCGCGGCTGGGGTTAATATAGATAGTCCCCGAGGTCGGCGTAGCCGTGCCATCGAGAAGCGTGCCGGTGACGGTCGTGTTGGCCGCGAAAAGCGGCAGGGCGAATAGGATGGCGAGGATGAGGCGCATGACGTTCACTGGTAGTAGATGTTGATTCGCGGTTTGGCTTTGCTGCGATCCCTTTGTTGCTGGCGGATCTCGGGGGTTTTGCGCGCGTTCTCGCGAAGCGTCTTGACTTCCTTTGCTGTCAAGATACCCGCCCTAATCGCCTGAGCGATTACCGGCGTCATATTACGCCCTTCCCGTAAACCGTTAACGATAGCCATATTGGTCTGGGCCTTGGTGTCCCGCTGGCGCTGCGCCGCCGCCCCGCCTTGCGCGTACTCGAACCGCGAAGTAACAGCCTCACCGACACCCTGCCCGCCGACTTGATTCTGAGGGATCTGGCCAGTCGCCGCGAGAGCCTTATCGCTGTAGTGCAGCATTTGAGAGCCGACGCCACCGAACGTGTCTTTGACGAACTCCTCAATCTTGATCGGCGAAGTGTTCAACTTTTCCCCAACTGCCCGCGCGGTACCGGAGGTCCAGGGATAGACCTGATCGCGGGGAACCAACCGCTCCATGGAGCTTGGCACCTTTTGGCGATCGCGGAAGAAATCGTAGTTCGCCGTGGCCTGCACGGTAGGCTTGAGAGCCTGTGGAATGAGCGTGGATAGCGCGGATGACTTGTTCAGTTGAAACGGAAGAACTGTTCCCGCGAGGTCATCGGCAATCTCATGAAACGTTGCGGGGTGGTTCCCGGCCCACGTCTCCATTCCGCGGCGCAGCGGAGAGGACAGCATTCCGAAGTCAGGCGGGAGCTTGAACTTTATGACTTCGTATCTCCCGCGTGCATCCTTCTGAGGAGACGGCGGCAGGATGATGAGATTCCCCTGCTTTTCGTACTCGGGGATATCGTCCCACGCCTTTTTGCGTGCCGGGTCGGACAGGTTCCATGCCGTAGCCGCCGCAACCGGGGTAAACAGGTACAGCGCCGTCCTAATGGCGGTTGTCATGGGGTCCTGCCGCCCAACCCTGGCGAATGACCGCGCGCCTTGGATTCTGGCGTTCAAGAACGGCGTCAAGGCGTTCAGCGGCCGCGTCCAATTCCCAAAACGCAAGTAGTTGGGCAGTTTGAAATTGGCATCGTGCGCCGCCAGCATCCGGGCCTGTTCGGGCGGGCGCCCTTCCTTGATGAACTTGTCATAGGCCGAAGCATACAAACGCGAGCGTGAGAATTCCTCGCTACGGCCAACGATGTCTTCCGCCGCGCGCCACATTTGCTGCGCGGTTCTGATCGGATGCGAGACTGTGTACTCCGCGCGAGATGCCGCGTCCCGGCCGGCGCGAATTTCTTCAATGCCCAGGTGTGGATTCTCACGCAGTTGGTCAAACGACGTGAACCCGGTGCCTTCGCGCGTCATTTCCTTGAACATTGGCCCGTGCGTCAGCGCTGCGCGCGCTCCCTTGCCGATGGCTTTGAAGCCCGCCGATCTTCCCCCTGCCGTTACAGCCGTCCCGGAGATGTCGGCCGCTATATTGGCTCCAATGAACGGAAGATTCAGACCAACCGTTCCAACCTTTAGCATTCTGGTGAAGGCATTGGCCACGCGCATGACCATATCCAACTGCTTCACGTCGAGAGACTTGGCGGCCACCGATAGCTCGCGGCTCGTCTCGAATGTACGTTTGACTCCGTTGTCGAGGTAGCTAAACGTGTGGTCCGCATGCTCCCCTGGTGCGAGCTCGCGCATCTGACCCTGAAAGCCCGGTAGATCCCGGTAGCCAGCCAGCATCCTACCCGCCTTATTACGCTCTCCCTGCGCGAACGTATCAAAGGTCTTTTGCACCATGGACGCCAGCGGGTTCTCAATAGCGCGGTCAGATCCTTGAATCTTGCGCACCAGCGTTTGCTTGTTGAGCGACGCCACGGCCGGCGAACTCCACGCGCCGTCCGCTAGTTCCTGATCGGCAAAGATTCGATTCAGCGGCACATAGTCGGGATAGAGTTGCTTGAGATGAGCGGCCAACTTAGGATCGATCAGGCCACTCTGGGCGCCGTAATCAAGAAGTGTATGGTTGTACTGGCGAACCTGATCCGCGAATTGCCGGTAGGTCGGCGGATTCGGATCCGCTTTGGTCGGCGCGTAGGCTGGCCTGTTGTCAAACTCCTTGATCAGTTGCGCGTCACGCGTCAAGTCCCGTCCGGTCGGAATCCCATTAGCCTCCACGGTTCGAGCCTGGCGCGCGGTGAGGTACTGGCCGAAGTAGTCGAGGTTGTCCACCTTGCGGATGATACCTTCAAGGCCGGCATCTTCGATGAACTGGCGGGCGATTGGGGCGGCCCTAAGGGCGCGGTCAATCTGAATGTCCACATTGTGCTGAGGCTGAACTTCGTACCCATGTTCTCGCTGCGCCTTAGCCAAGAGGTCCGTGATAGGCGCGGTGGAATCGATCAGTCCGGCTTTTAACTTGCGTATCGCGCCCGAGAGTTTCTGAGTGACGGACGCGGGCGTACCTTTGCGTGCCCGGTCCTGCTCGGCGGTCATTCTGGTGGCGTAACGCTCAGTCGGTGTTACTGGAGGCTTAGTGAGTTTTGTGGAGAATGATCCGCGCTCGCTGCCAAAGAGTCCGCCTTGGCCGGCGGCTTCTAACTCCGCGAGGCTGGGTGGGGGAGGCTGTTCGCTGGCGTCGCCGGGTAGTTCGGATCGGTCCATGCCGGGTGTACCGTTCCGCTCTTGACCAACTGCTCCAAATGGTTCAGCACCGCTTGGCGGTTGGCCCCCGAATAGCCCTCGGATGGCTTCGTGGACTCGGTCGTAGGTTTCTTTGCGGACTGCATTCGCGTTCTCTCCGCGCCCAATTCGTGCCGCCCCTTCGCGCAGCACGTCGTTTATAGGGCCACCTCGATCATACAACCTTTCGAACAGTTCCGCTGCCTGGGCGGCTTGATGGGCCACTGCGGCATTGTCCTCCGCCCGGATCACATTGCCTTTTTGCCCGAGGCGTTCAGCCGCGCCCTGGTTACCGACCGCTGTGAATAGCCGCTTCTCCTTGCCGATCTGGCTGGCGACCCAGTCGGTCAATTGCGCCTGTTCGCCAGCGTAGTTCTTTTCCTGCGATTGCTCACCGAAAAGCGTATTCTGCGTTTCAATGCCTCGTTCCGCGCCGCCAGTGATGCGAATCAGGCGCTCTACCTCAGATGGCTTTAGGGACTTGCCGGAGGACTCTGCTCGCTCGACCATTTTCGCAGCCGCGATCTGATCGGCTGGATTCTTCAGAAGTCTGCCAATCATGGCTGCGTTGTCGGGGCTAAATTCCCCGCGCGTCACCGGGTCGAATACCTCTGGCGTTAGGTCGCGCAGCCCAATGGCGTCTTTCGCCAATTTGCCCTTGAGCGCGATGCCGCGGTTTTGCAAGTCTTCGTCGCTAAACTTGAGATCGCGGAACACCTTGGCGGCGTCCACGGCTGAACCCTGGCCGTCCATGATATTGTGCAGTGCGCCGATACCCCGCGCCGTGGCGGCATCGGGTGCGTCGATGTACTGCACGTTGACGAGCGGAACATCAAGACGTTGGGCTAGGTCAAGCCGGTGATGCCCATTGTTAACATAGGTCCGCCCGTCAGCAGGATCACGCCAGACGGTCATTTGCGGCGATTCGGGATTCCACACCGTCACGTCGCGGAACTTATCCGTAACGCCACCCTTGCCGATTGCGTCGCTCTTGAACTGGAACCGTTCGGGGTCTGCGATGATGTCGTGCGGGCTCATCTGAACGACGGGGCTTGAACCGCCACCCCGCGCTCGTGCGGGGGAAGGCGGACTTTGTGGCTGCGGTGTATTCGGTTCCTGCAAGTCTGCTGGGTCCTCGGTACCGCGCTTCATCAGCGGTCGCCCGTCCTCTTGGTAGATGAACTGGTCGTCCTGCTGGGGTGCTTGCCGTGCCGCAATCTCCTGCTCGGGTGGTACCACCTGAACATCCCCCTCAGGCGGTGTAACTTTCTCCGTCTGCTCAATCGCTTGCGGCAAGTTCGCCTCGTCAGTAAGCGTCCCTTGGGTTGTCACGCCCTCGGGAGTCTTGCCGACAACGGCCTCAACCGGTCCTTGCAATTCCGTCTTGTCGGGTGCGCCCATGCCACCCTCAGCCGCGCCCAGAACTTCAGTCAGCCGATCTTGCTTGACCGCCCGGCGAATCTCGCTCCCGGTGATCTTGCCACGGTCGAAGATAAAGTTCCCGACCTTTGGGACGCGGATCGTACTCAGCCCGCGCGGCACCCTACGCGGCATCGACGTACCGACCGGCACCATGGCAACGCGTCGCTGTCCGCCCGCGACTTGCTGCACCTGGGTTTCGATGGTTTCGGGGCGCTCGGGCACGGTGGGGGTTTCGGCGGTAGGTTTCTCGTGCGGCACGTCGATCCAGTCATCTACAGTCGCGGAGAATCCCTGATCCTCATTCAAAAGATCGTTGATGGCGTTGCGCTCTGAGTTGTCCGTTTCTGCCCACGGCTTGTTGGCGAGTTGCTGCGATAGCCGCTCGCGTGCCTCGGCGACCCGCTGCTCACGGTCTGTCGGCCCCTGCTCAGGAACCTCTGGCCGTGTCGCCGCGCGCTTTCGCGCCAACTTTTCAGCTTGGTCAAATAGTTCCGCGTAGGTTGGCTGCGCGAATGCCTCAGCAGATTCCGCGGCGGGAGGCTTGGCGGCGGGTTCCTTGGCCCAAGACCTTAGATACTCCTCGCCCGTAAAGTTGGGTGGCTTAACCTCCGGCGGGACATCGACCCAATCATCCGCAATGGTTGGTGCTGGCCGACTGGTTTCTTCCGCCACCCGGCCTCTGCCAAACCTTCCAGCAAAATGACCTGCCGCGGATCCGGCCCCGAGTCCCGCTACGTCACCCGCAAGATTCGAATACTCCTCGGGCACACCGACGGCGCGCAAGCCCGCCTCGGTGCCTTGCTGAGCGGCCATGCCGGTGCCAAGCGCAATACCGGTTTGAATCGGCGCGCGCAGCGCTGCCCCGGCGATCAGCGGGGTTGATGCCTCCATAACGCCGCGAGCAGTTTCCGATAGGCCACCTACGCTCTTGCGGATCTCAGGCTCACCCTGCCCGGCAATACGCGCTACGCCTGATGGAACCATGGAACCGCCCGGAGTGAGCATTTCCGCTGCTCCAACCGCGACCTGTGGATTGATCTTTTGAATCCCACGCTTGGCACGAATTGCGCCCGTCACCGGAGTCATCATGGTGCGCATGACCGGATTTTCCTGGCCGATATCTTCGAGGATGTCCGGCTGTGGGCCGCGAGGCGCACCCATGCCCTCGTTACGGCGAGGCGGCGGCGGGATCACATCAGGCTTCCTGAGGAGCTGCGGGACGGGGCTTTTTAGGAAAGGCGGGATGCCCGACCGCTGAGGCGCAGAGGGAACATCCATCCAGTCATCTTGCCCTGGCACGTCGATCCAATCGTCTACTGCGCTGGCAAGACCTGCCATGTTGTACCGTTGTCCAATGAGTAGCGCCACGCGTGCTTGCTCGGGCTGTACTGCGCCTGGGCTTGCTTGGGAATCTGAGGCGGGCGTGGCGGTGGGGCTGCCTGTTGCGGAGGCGCGGGCGCCGCTCCACGCCCACCACCTTGCGCGGGTGGCGTTTGTCCTGGCTGAGCTACCGTACCTGGGGGCGGTGCATGACCCTGGTTCTTTAGTTCCTCTGTCGGCGGGTACTCAAAGTGGCCGGGAGTCTCGCCGGTCAGGGCCTCAATTTCCGCTTCGTAGGCATTCTGCGCCTGTTGAGCACGTTGCCGGTGATCGTCCCATGCTTGGTCTGCGTCGACTCCGGGGTCACGAAGATCCTTTTGCAGCATATGCTGGGATGCCGCCAAGTTTTCCTGCTTCTTGCGCTCCACGTTCTGAAACTTGTCACGTGTTGGTGGTTTTGGCCCCGGCGTGCCGCCACCCTGACCCTGGTAGATTACGTTGCCCTCGTCGTCCACCAGAGCGCCTTTGACGGTGTGTAGTTTAGGCGCTGGCGCGGGCCTCTCGCGTCCGCTGCGATGGATATTCAGTAATTCAAGTGCCTGTTCACGTTCAGGAGATCCGGGCGAAGCTTTGCGAACCTCATCCATCAACTCGGCTTCAATGTCTGCCAGCGTCTTGTGCGGGACCGGTGGTGTCGGCGTGCCCTTGCCCGAACGAACAATCTGGAGGCGATTCAGGAGGCGCTTTTCCTCCGGTGAATCCGGTTCGGTGTCCTGGATCTTCTCAAGTAGTTCCGCCTCAATGTCGCCGTAGGTCTTGTGGACCGCCGCTGGTGGTTTGCCAGCCTGCGCCTGGGCCGCTGCCGTTCGAGCTCGATTTGCTTCCGAGCGAGTGGTCAATTCGCCCACGCGTGCCGTATTGTACTGATTCTCCTGTTCCAGTTTCGCCGCCCGCTGGGCTGCGTTCAATTCAATCCCATACTGCTGCTCCCGCCGCCGCTGTCCTGGGTACAGAATCCCCTCAATGGCCCCACTTGGGTTGATAGGCCGCGCCTTGGGATTGGCGTTGTTCCAGCCAGCCGCTCCTCCGAGCGCCGCCGCCCCAAGTAAGCGCCAAGCATTTGGCTTTTTGCGGTCGTAAACCGATGGCCCACGGCTGATTACGTCCTGGTACCGCTGCGCAGCACCCGTGGTCGAACTTGGATCGTAGCGTCCGGGCGTGGTCAGGCTGAGGTCGGGTTCGTTATCCTCGTCGCCAATACCCGCGATGTCGAAGGAGTCCGGCGAGAACGTCGGCGATTCCCCGAACAGGTCGTCGTCATCGTCCAGAATGGATCCGGGCGATTGGTATCGCGTATTTAGCCGTGTTGAACCGAGCGCCATTTAGCCCTCTTTATGCCGTCGCTCCGTATCGCCCGCCACTGAACATGCCGGGGCGCGTGCGGCTGCGTTGATTTGGGTTCAGGGGCACCACGGCCTCTGGCCCGTTCTGTCCAAGCCGCGCCCTCGTCGGCTGCGTCACAATCTGCGGCTGATTCTGCTGCATCTGCGGGCGCATACCAGTGGGGCGGGGAGCGCCGTAAGCGCCCTGCGGTGGATACTGCGGTCGCGTGCCAGTCGGCGGGCCTACCGGACTCGTTGGGGGTGCCTGCGGACGCGTGCCGGTGCCCTGTGGAGGGTAAGCGCCGTAACGCGGAGGAGCACCAACTCCGGCAGTTGCCCTCGCCGCCGCTTGGTTGGCTCCGCCACCATCAACAGGTGCCAAGCCTTGAGCGCCGGGCTGGGCGGGCGCTGCCGCCGGAGGTTGCCCATAGGTTCGCAGAATTGCTTGAGATACGTCTCCCGATGGAGGAGGGGCGGGCGGGGGCATGCCAACGGGGGTAGGGTTCCCGCTCCCATAGGCGTGCTGCATCTGGCCGAGCAACGCTTGGTCAAGCGTCTCGTTGGAATTGGGAGGTTGAATTGGCCCTCCCGGTGTCCGTCCGCCGCCCATGGGACTCAGGAAGTCATTGATTTCACCGCCATCCTCAGCGCCATAGCGGGGCAACTTTGGTCCCATGCCGCGAACGTCCGGGTCCATCTTCTCTGTGTCGTACAGCCGTCGATTTTCTTCGCCGTACATCGGTTGATTTCTCGCCATAGGTACCACCATTTCCGGGCCTGATTCGCCCAAGATTCCGTCCGTGGGGTGCGTTACGATGCCGCCCTCTTCAAAGGCTCCGGCAGTCAAGCCCGCTGAAGCTACGCCACTCGCCGCCCCAAGGATTCCGCCGAAGATGCGTTCCGCCGTTCCGGGCTGATTCTGCACCTGTCCCACCGTCTGCGTGGATTGGTTCGCCAGTTGGCCCGTTGTCCCAAACGTCTGGACCTGCTGGCCGCGTTCCGTATTGGCATTGCCGGTGCGAATCTGCTGTTGCTGCGTTAGTCCTTCCGCACCTTTGTTTCGCTGCGCCATGCGGGTATCGGCCACTTTGCCATACCGGTCGGAGAGAAGTTGGTTGCTTGTGATTCCACGGCCAAAGTTCGTCTGGTTGGCGTTTTGCCTATTCTCGGCGATTGCCTTGGCTCGGGCCGCCGCCTTTTCGTCTGCCGTCTGGTGTGCCCCCACTTCCGCGTTGCGCACGTCCTCGACGGTTCCGATATTGGTGGCGGTTTCCCGCTGGCGGTTCGCGATATCCTGCCGGCCGGATTCCGTCGCAGCTTCCAGCTCACGGCTGGAAATGTCCCGCTCCGACCCAAGCCGCGTATTCTCGATATTCTCCAAGGCGTTCACACCCTGAGTGCCGCTGTACTCCTCGGCCTGGGCTCCCAGTTCGGCGTTGCTCTGCTCGGCCCCAAGCCGCATGCCTTCCTTGGTCTTCATCCGCTCAGCCGCGGCGTTGCTAGCCGCAATCCGGGCATCCGTCATGGCATCGGCTGAGTTCACACCCGCGTCGCGGTTCATCCGCGCCTCGCGGGCCTGCTGACCCATCGGGCCGATACCAGCCGCCGCAGACTGGCGCCGCATCGCTTCGAGTTCGCCTTGAGTCTGGTTACCAACCGTGCGGCCGGCCTTGTTGATGATGTCCTGCTGCTGCTCTGGCGTGAGATCGTAGTTGTCGGCGAATTCAGAACTGAGATCCAGGTCAGGATTGCCCGTGATTTCGTTGAGCCGCGAATGAGTGCTCCCCACCTGCCCTGTCAGATCGCTCCCGTAGCGATCGCTCATCCGTAGGCGGCTAGGGTCAATCGCATTCCCCATGGCGTCGCGCTGCCCCACGACGGCGCGATCCTGCGCCTCGTTGCCGCGCTGCATGTACTCGCCAATGGTGTCGCTGTGTAGGTAACCCAGAGGATCGTTGGGGTTGCCGCGCATCCCCGCCTGCTCCTCGTCATTCAGGTAGAGGTTTGGGTCGTTCGCAAGATCATCCAGACCGGGTACGCCGTTGTTTCCCCACTGCCCGAGGATATTGCCCTTTTCATCGCTGGCGTAGCCGCCTCCAACCGCCTGCTCACCCCAGTAATCACCCGCCTGGTTGCCGAAGTAGTTACCGGTATCGCGATCATAGGGAATCTCGTTTCCGAGCTCGTCCATGATGGGCTGGCCGTGTTGTAGCGCCCACTCGCGATCTTGTAAGGCTTTTTCTTCGGCTTTGCTGGCCATAAATTCCTTTACGCCCCTATCCAGCGTGCAACAAGGACACTATCGTCAATGAGCGCGTGGGCGCTGCCGCCGCCAATCGCCATCTTGGCCTGAAGTTTCGCCACATGCCCTGATGTCAGACCCGACAAATCCCACTGCTGCCCGACCGTGGCTCCGCAGTTTCCAGTTGAACTAACCAGCCGTGCGAGTCCCGTCTGTGCCGCGCCGTTCACCAGGAGTTGCACAGTCTCTAGCGCCGCCGTAGCATCCCCGTCGAGAGATACAGAACAGGAAATATGCCAGCGCCCGGACTTGCTCAGCGTCACGGAACACCCCGTTATATCGGCGTAAGAAGTGGTCAGTGTCAATGTTGAAGTGCACCGGCCCGACAGTATGATCTGAGACGGTAAATCGTCAACTGTAGCGATACTTACAACGCCAGTCCCGGTAGTGCTTTTGAGAATTCCCGTGGCGAGCGCGGATAGCGCCTGTTCCGCACTGAGCGTGCCATCCGGAGTTTGCGTGATGTATGTGGCTCCGGTGGGAGCACCGGGAGTGGGCAAAGCCTGTGCTCCGAGCAGCCCGGCATTGTCAACCGTGACCATGCGGGCACCGCTGCCGCTGAGATCTACCACGGTTGCGTTGGCGAGGGTTAAATAACCGAAAATTTCCACGATGTTCTTTTGGACTAACAATGTGAGCGCCTGCCCCGCCGTGTCTCCGCCGGATGCTGCATACACCCTCACCTCATCTGCGGCAATACTGAGAGGGGTATGCGAATCCCGCGTAACCAGACCAGCGCCCGTATTGGCTGGCGTTCCTGAATCGTAGGTATAGAACAGCCCTAGGCCATGGTTGACATCAAAATAGATCCCGTAGCCGCGAGAGTCTGGATCTGCCAGTTTCAAAAGTGGATCGTTGGCGAATGAGTTGGGTGCGTTCAGCGTGATTGGTCCATTAGCCTCCAGACCGTTATCCAAGACTATGAAGTTTTCAAACGAACTCCCTCCGAGAGAAAGGCTCGCGGTAGGCGATGGAAAGTGAAAGTAGCAATGCGCTGCAATCGTTCTCACGGTGAACGGCTGGTGGTAGTCCTCGTAGACGCGGGATTGCTGAATCTTGTCTACGCTTGACGGGCAGTTTCCATCTGCCGCTGTCGTAAAGTTTGACTCAAACGTGCATTGAGTCAGCAGAATTCCATCCTCGGAATAGACACCTTCGGCATCAGTCAAATCGCCGGGCTGAAACGTATTCCGCAAGAATCGTAAGCCGCTGGCGATACCTGGCCCGCCGCGGGTTTCGATTCGGAGCAAGCCATGGCAGTGAGCTATGCCGTTGGCCTCAACGATGTAATTGGAGCCGGAGTAAGTCTCTACCGGATCGGTTACGAACCGAAAGCACCAGCCTGTGTTGGTGGTCGGGTTTCCTCCAGGGGAAAAGTAGCAATCGCGGAAAACGTGATCGCCTGATGCCGCATACATCTGCTCATAAACACAGTCGGTATCGCGGTCCACCGTTGAAAAGTTCAACAGGTGGCAGTGGCTCATCCAGATATCGAGATTTCCGCGAGGGTTGAGGAGGCCCGGATCGTAAAGCGCTAGGTCGTCCTTATAGGACGTGTAGTACACATGGGGGGCAGTCCCGGCGAAGTCCTTGCCGTTGTTCGCGTACAGGTGGCAGCCATGCCAGGAATTTTCTTCGGAAGAAACCGAGTACACCACCGCTTGCTCAACGTTGCCCATAAACGCGCACCGGTGAAAGTTGTGGTGGCTGTTTCCACTAACGTCTACGCGGGCGATGATGATGCAGGTTTTGGGGAAATTGGTGGG
>Ga0134121_10001436_pt1 | contig 22483 bp, 21 predicted proteins | sample KB301_FD_96463 | JGI IMG/M metagenome (GOLD analysis project Ga0134121, IMG submission 96463) | Terrestrial soil microbial communities without Nitrogen fertilizer from Kellogg Biological Station, Michigan, USA - KB3-0-1 | ecosystem: Environmental > Terrestrial > Soil > Unclassified ... | reverse complement strand
CGGTCCCCGGCATGGGATATCGCTTCGACGGCTGAAATTTCTCTCGTCCCATAAGTTCCTCCTGTATGCTTGTGGCTATCCAAGGCAAGAGGAGGAAATCCATGGCGATCACCAGCAGATCTGTTGTTACAGTTTCTCGGAGCGCTACCGTGATGGAGGCTGTCGAGCTTATGGCGGCAGCCCGTGTCGGCAGCGTCCTGGTTGTAGATAACGATCATCTCGAAGGAATCTTCAGCGAGCGTGACGTCATGCTTCGTGTCGTGATGGAGCATCGGGATCCGTTGAAGACTGAAGTGGAAGAAGTGATGACGTCTCCAATTCATTCGATTTCCCAGCGAACGACCGGCGACGACGCTTTGAGGATCATGCTCCAGGAACACATACGCCATCTCCCGGTCGTAGACGAGAAAGGCCGCGCGCAGGGCATCGTTGGAATGCGCAACCTGCTCGAGGAAAAAGTACGGGAACTCCACCAGCAGCTCGATTCGCTGGAGTCTTACATCACCGCAGACGGCATCGGCGGATAGCAGCTACGACGGCAGGGGGATTGATGCGGCACTCGACTCTCCGATTCCTGATACTCGCTTTCGTTCTCACCCCTTGTGGTGGGCTCGTATTCGCCCAGAACGCCGGCAATCAACAACATTGGATTGCTACGTGGGCCGCTTCAGCACAGCAGCCGCCGGCTGCGGGAGCGGGGCAGCGTGGTCCCGCCCCGGCGGCTCCCGCCGGCGGCCCCGCAGTTGCCGCTCCGCCGGCGGCGCCTCCTGCAGTTCCTGCAGCGGCTGGTGGCGCGGGGACTCCAGGCGGCGCAGCGCCTCGCGGTGGGGGCGGTGGACAACGTGGGTTAGTCGGGCTGAACGATCAGACGATGCGAATGGTCGTGCGCTCCAGCATCGGTGGACAGCAGGTTCGTGTCGAATTCTCCAACGCCTACGGAACGACGCCCTTGACCATCGGCGCCGCTCATGTCGGAGTGCGCAGCAAGGAATCTGCAGTGATGGCAGGTTCCGATCGCGCCCTGATGTTCAACGGGAAGGCGTCGGTCAAAGTCCCACCTGGCGCCGCTGTGCTGAGCGATGCGGTAGCGCTAAATGTTCCGAGGCTCGCCGATCTGGCGATTACGGTTTACGCGCCCACCGACACGGGACCGGCTACACGCCACAGCATGGCCCTCCATAACGCGTACGTCGTTGGAGGAAATGCGATTGCCCAGCCGGAATTTACCGACGCGGCGACATCGACCGCCTGGTTTTTCATCTCAAGAGTGGATGTGATGGCCCCCGCTGCGGCGGGCACGATCGTGGCATACGGCGATTCCATCACCGATGGAGCTACCTCCACGGCGGAAACAAACCATAGCTGGCCAAGCCTGCTGGCAGAGCGCCTCGCGGCCAATCCTGCGACCGCCAACATCGCCATCGTCAATCAGGGCATCTCGGGAAACCGGCTTCTGCTCGACGGCACCGGAACCAACGCGCTCGCCCGTTTCGACAGGGACGTGCTGACACAGCCTGGCGTGAAATGGCTGATGGTGCTCGAAGGGATCAATGATATCGGCCAGGCTCTTCGCACGGGCGCCCCGCCGGAAACCGCCATCACGGCAGACGATATCATCGGTGCGTACAAGCAGATGATCGAACGCGCCCATACGCAGGGCATCAAGGTGATCGGCTGCACGCTGACGCCCTATGTCGGAGCAGCGTATGCAAGCGATGCCGGCGAAGCAGTGCGAAGCGCGGTGAACAACTGGATCAGGACCGGCAAGGGTTTCGATGCTTTCGTCGATTTCGAAGCCGCAACCCGCGATCCTGCAAATCCCAAACAATTCCTGAAGATGTATAACAACACGGACAACCTCCACCCCAACGACGCCGGCTACAAGGCCATGGCGGATGCCGTGGATCTTTCCATCTTTACGCGCTTGCGCTAGTGGCCGTCTCCTGAGTGAGGACTATGAAGAAACTCGCTGTCATCATCCTGGTTCTGGTCGTAGGGATATCGGCTTTTGCCCAGCGCCAGGGCGGAGGATTCGGCGGGTTTGGCCGCGGCCCCGGCAATTCGCCGTGCCTCGTCCCGGGCACACGCAGGTCGTGGCAGGAAGACACTGCAGCGCCGCGCAATATCGATCGCACCGGATTTATCTATGCCCGGATTCGCTACAACGTTCAACCGTATTGGCGCGGCGACATTCCGTGGCATCACGACTATCCCGATGGCGATGCGATGCTTCCCGATTCGCTCGATCGACTTACCACCGTCAAGACCTCAGCCGAGTCGTATCAGATTGTGGATATCGACAGTAAGGAGCTCTTTAAGTATCCATTCGCGTACATGTCCGAAGTGGGCTATCTCGACCTTCGCCCCAGTGACGTGAAGAATCTGCGGGAGTATCTCGATCGCGGAGGTTTCCTGCTGGTGGACGATTTCCGCGGCAACGAGTTGGATAATTCGGAGATGGAGAACTTCATCGTGCAGCTACAGAAGTTGTACCCCGGCCGCAGTTTCACCCCGATTCCTCCTTCCCATCCCATTTTTCACATATTCTTCGACATTGACTCAACGAAGCTGGAAGCGCCCTACATGATGGGCAACTCGGGGCCGGTTCAGTTTCTCGGGCTGATCGACGACAAAAACCGTCTGCAGATCATGGTCGATTTCAACTACGACATCAGCGAGTACTGGCAGGCTCTGGATATCGGGCAGTGCTCGATTCACGAATCCGGAGCGGCCGTTCAGTTGGGGATCAACTACGTCGTCTATGCGATGACACACTGACGTTCAGTGAGTCATCGCATAGATGAAGGCGTCGATTCCGATGCGAGTAGCGCGCGCGCTGTCTCTTAGCGGCGCGTCCCCGTTGTCGAGGTACTTCCAGAAATCTCCGATATCGTTGTTGTAAAACGCCAGCACCTGGAGTCTGCCGTGTGTATCCGACACCCCCCAGAACTCCGGTGCCGCCCCTCGGAGATCGTAAGGCGGCTTCATATCGAGTGTGTCGACATCGAAAAAGCTGTGAAATATCGGATTCTGGAGGTCCAGGCGTTTAAGCTCCAGGTCCGGAGCGGCACGCCTCAAGGTATCGCGCAGGACCCCCAACTCATCCCAGTTGTGAAGATACTCTTCGGTCCTGAAATCGTCCGCCATGAGGAAACCTCCCCGGCGGATGTATTCGCCAAGATTGCGGATTTCCTTATCGTTCAGGTCCATGAATCCCGGTTCCGAGAGATATACGAAGGGGTATTTGAAGACGTCATCACTATCGAGCCGCACGATCTTGTACGAGTCTGCGGAGACGCGCACGCCGGTGAGCTGATGGATCAGGCCCACGACGAACTCATCCGCATACGGGTAATCGTGGTGCCATGGCGGATTGTTTGGCCAGTAGTCCTGCCAATACACAAATGGGTCGCGATTCGTCACCTGCAGGCGGGCGAAGATGAACTCGGGTTGGGGTTCGGACCAGTCCGGGCTTGCCTGAGCCGCGAAGCTTCCGATCAAGGCGACGATCATGAGCAGTTTTTTCACGCCACGTTCGAGGATAGCACAGCCTAGCTGCCACCCGCCGGCACCGGTGGCAGCTGCGCGAATGCGCCCACCTTGTCCACGTCGAGTACGACATCGCCGCTGGCATCGATATCGAATGCGTTCGTGAACTTCGCCCCCCAGATCAACTCGTCGTAGCGATATGAGAATCGTCTGTGGACGGTTTGACTGAAAGTGTCGTCATACCCTTTGATCAGGATAAGAAACTCCGCCTGCAGCGCCTGCAGGGCGTCCTCCGACAGGCCGCGGAGGGGACTGGATTCGTCGATGGGATGCACGATGGTCCAGGTGAGCGGAAGAAAATACACCATGTCGCGCTCGAGCGTCAGACGATGATAACGGCGAACGGCGTTTTCAGCAGCCCCTTCCACCGTCATGAGCAGCATGCTGGCCTCGAGTTCCATCAAGATATTCGGCCGCAGATTTACAATCCGAAACTGCAAGCTCGTTCCGGACTGGTAGGGCGCCATGAGCATCTTTTCGCTGAAGCGAAGTCTTGCAGACGGCCGGGAGACGCGGCCGAAAAGCAATCCCGTTGCGACGGCGAATCCCATCAAACCCATCAACGCTTCTACGGCCGCGAGCAGGTTCGCTGCGGTGCCGTGCGGAGCCAATGTTCCGTAGCCGACTGTCGTCAGCGTGTGGGCGCTGAAGAAAAACGATGTCAGAAAGTGATCCCATTCTGTAGGCCCAGTCCCTCCCACCAGGGCAGAGGGGCCAAGCATCATGTAGATTCCTGCAAAAACCGTGTTCACAAAGAGGTAGGCGAGAAATATGATCGCGAAAAAAACCGGCCAGGACATGTTGATCAAATACAGATAGGGATGAAGATGTCCCCACCCGGTTTGCCGGCGCCGCACATTGAAGCTGCCATCCCGGTTGATCGCCCTGCGCAGAGTTCCACGGACTTGTTGCGTAAAACCAGGATCGAAGGTCGGTTTGCTCATCTTGCTCTCCACTTGGAAATTGGGGACAGAGAGCAATTTCGCACGGTCTATAATCACGGTTCAACTTATTGGGGCTTTTGAGGAGAAGAACAGTGACAAACCGGCACAGTTTTGAAGTCGACGGGATGCACCATGAGAATCCCATTCCGATGGGATGCATCATCGGCAACATCATGATGTCCAGCGGCATATTCGGCATGGAGCCCCACACGCGGAGATTTCCCGATGACATCGAGGGTCAATGCAAGCTGATGTTCGAGAATGTCCGGCGCGTGATGGAAGCGGCAGGCGGCACGACCGACAACATCATCAAGATGGTCGTGTGGGCCAAAGACAAGGCATTCAAGAATGTCGTCAACAAAGAGTGGAACGAAATGTTTCCGGACGAACACTCTCGCCCCGCCCGCCACACGATGCTTTACGCCGGGTTTACAGGGAATACGCTGATTCAGTGCGAAATTGTTGCCGTGCTCGACAGCAATGAAGCGCCCGTCACGCTTCGAGACTGAAACCTCTGGTTCTCGAGCAGGGTCAGTCGCGAAAAACGCGGAAAAGATTGTCGGGTTTTCGGCGATTTCGGTGAGAGCGGTAGCGTAAGTCGGTTGGAAAGAGTCGGAGAGTTGGCCATTTAACTGCATCTTGCCGTTCGACAGGTCTCGTTCGGTCGGGAAACCCTATATAGAATAGGAAAACCAATATGGCAGCAAAGTTTAATAACGGAAGGCACGGTAGCCTGCTGGAGCAAGCTCTGGCGCAGCTTATTCTGAACCAGGCTCAGTTCGTCGCGCAGCACGTAATATTGGAGAAGGAAAGCATCCGCCTGAAAAAGGAATCGGATGATCGCTTCGAGCGTATCGAGAACTTGCTCCTCCATCACGAAAGAATGCTGAAAGAACTACCTGAAACGATCCGCAAGAAGATCGGTTACCAGCAGAAATAGCCTACCTGAAGACGATTTGCACCTGCATGAAGGCCATGCCTTCCGGAACGACAGTTATCGAGATGAAGCTCCCGGCCAGAAACTCACGGAGTTCATCGACCGTCGTGTGGTCGATACGATCGATCTGCGCGGAGAGCTGATTAATACCATCGACCGTAACGACTTCGCATTCATGGGCGTCCACGCGGCGCAAGAGGTAGTTTAGCGTGCGAAGAAACTCTGGGGAATCGGCGGGGGGAGCCATTCGCACGAGAGCATCGCGCGGAACCCAGGCACGCCGGTCGGAAGCATAGAGAACCTTGTGGCTGGCCCGCTTAATCTCGAGGACAACCCCCACCTCCTGCGGGAGCTGGAGGCTGTCTCGATAACGTTTCGACCGGCAATAGACGAAATCGCCGGCGCGGATGGTTTCCAGCTTCAACCGCTTAAGCGGGGGTCGTGCTGCAAGCATCGGGCGCAATCGCATTCAGATCGATCGTCGCATTATCGCCGCAGGTCGCGCAGTCCAGACGGCGCCGGACTTTCAACGTCTTGAACGTCATCGACAAAGCATCGTAGACCAGCAGCCGCCCCACCAGGGGCTCGCCAATCTTGAGCAGGATCTTTACTGCTTCTGTCGCCTGAATCAATCCCACGACGCCAGGCAGCACTCCTAGCACGCCTGCTTCATCGCAACTGGGTGCAAGATCGGGTGGCGCCGGCTCCGGATAGAGGCAACGGAAGCAGGGACCTTCATAGGGAACAAAGGTGGAGATCTGTCCATCGAAGCGGAAGATGCTGCCGTACATGACGGGTTTCTTCAGCATGACGGCCGCATCGTTCACGAGGTACGCGGTCGAGAAATTGTCCGAACCGCTGATGATGACGTCATAGTCTTTGAAAATATCCACGACGTTCGAAGCATCCATCCTCAGGTTGTAGGTCTTCACCTTGACGTTTGGATTAACCTCGAACAAGGTGCGGCGTGCGGAATCCACCTTGGGTACGCCCACCGACGACGTCCAGTGGAGGATCTGCCGTTGAAGGTTCGATTCGTCGACGGTGTCGCTGTCGATGATACCGATCGTGCCGACACCGGACGCCGCAAGGTAAACCCCGGCCGGAGATCCCAGTCCGCCGGCGCCTACGAGCAGGACTTTGCTTGCCATCAGCTTTAGCTGTCCCGCTTCACCAATCTCAGGAATCTTCAAATGGCGGCTGTAACGGGCCATGCTGTTCTTATTCAGTTTTTCGGGCACGACAAAGGGGAGTCCGGCGTTTTTCCATTGGCCGTAACCGCCAGCCATGGACGTCACGTCGGTATACCCGAGGTCCTGAAGCGTTTTCGCCGCATAGGCCGAACGGGTGCCGCCGGCGCAGTAAACAATAACGGGTTTGTTCTTTTCCGGAACTTCCTTCTCCACGCGAACTTCCAGGAAACCGCGCGGCAGGAATGTCGCGTCGGGAAGATGTCCCTCGTCCCATTCTTCTTTTTCGCGCACATCCAGTAGTGCTACGCCATTGTTTTGGATACGAGCCTGAACGTCGGTGACGTTAATCTCGCGGATTTCCTTCTTTGTCTTGGCCAACAGATCTCTCGAAGTCATAGTCATGCAGAAAATTTACACTACCTGTCTAGCCAAACCAAGCTTCGGCGCGCGCACGCAGGTCATCGAGAGTTTTCTGCATCCGCTCGTGGAGGTCTCGAAGGTGCACCTCGGTGGCATCTGATGGCACCCAGATGGGAGGCGCGATCAAAACGACAGCCTGTGTGAATGGAAGCGGGATCTGAAATTCGTCCCAGCTTTTGAGTTGAATTTTGTGTTTCAGGGAGATGTGGAAGCAGAGGACGGCGGCGCCCGTCTTGAACCCCAGCAGAATGGGTCCCTGTTTGGCGACATACCGGGGGCCGCGCGGACCGTCGATCGTGAAGGCCGCATCCCTTCCATGTTTGATATCGCGGGCGAGCTGGGCCAGCGCGCGAAGCCCCCCGCGCGAACTCGATCCGCGCGCCACGCCATAGCCCAGGCGCTGTATGCATTGAGCGATCGCCTCCCCGTCCAGATTCATACTGGTCATCACGACAATGCCGCGGTTGCGCCAATAGTAGGTTGCCGGGAAGATCCGTCCGTGCCAGAAGGTGAAGATCGCGCGCTGCCCAGACTTGTAAATCTCGTCGAGATGGGCATCGCCTTCGGATCGCCACCGGACAGTCCGGCCGATCAGCGAAATGAAAAAATATCCGGCGATTCCTATGACGCTGGCTTTGAAGCGCTGCCGCGGTGAGAAGGAGGCGACATCGCCTGACGCGGAATCTGACTCTGCTTTAGCTGGCTCCCGCTGCACGCTTGAATTCCCGCAGCATTTTCGTCATCTCGTCGCGCGTCTTGCGTTGTCGAACCCCATTCTCGTCCTGAATCCAGAACCGAGACGCTTCCGCCAGAATCTGATCCCGCGGAGGGAATCCGAGGCTGGATCCAATCCTGTCCCCCTCTTGCGAACCCCGGAGTATGACGCGGCCATTGAGAATCATGACGACCCCAAACAGCGGCGCATCTACCGTAACCATCGTTGTCGATGCATTCGAGAATTTTCGCAGTTGTTCCAGCGTGATGTCGGCCATGGCGCCGTGATGATAATCAAATCCCCGGAATCCTGAAACGAATATTTAGAGTATGCTCACGCGATGAAAGCGCCCGGCAAGGCGGCACTCCACATTGCATCGATTACACTTTCCTTTCTGTGTTTCCCCGCCTCACCCGCGTCGGCCCATCACGCAACCGCTGCGGAATATGATGTTTCGAAAACCGTGGCGTTGAAGGGAACGATTACGCGAGTCGATTGGGCGAATCCGCACATCCACGTCTACATGGAAATAAAGCCCGAGCGCGGCGGGGTGCAGGAATGGGATGTGGAGTTCCCATCGCCGGGAGCGGCAATCATTGCGGGTCTGTCCAGGCAAACACTCACAACCGGCGTCGTGCTGACGTTTGAAGGCTATCTTTCAAAGCCGGACTTTCATCCGAATCCCCGCAAAAATTCCAGTCAGGATGAACATTTTGCGGTGCCGCGGCATTTTGCATGCGCTACCGGAATTACCCTTTCCGGCGGCGACCATTTCACATTCGTCGTTGGCATTTAAGGACTAAAGTCGTGCGGTCGACCTGCCGATAACGTTGGCACTGGAAGTGCTTCGTTATTTCTGAATAGGAGGTTCCGCCATGACTTGTCCACATTGCAAAAGCGAAAATGAAATGGTGTTTTCCATACTCTCTCACGGATTCGTCTGCCAGGAAGCAGACTGCGGATTCGAGCTCGAAATGGAATGGCAAGACCTGGCAGTGCTTCTCAATGTTCAACCCGAGGAAGAGCTCCTCTTCGCATAGAGTCGCGTAGAATAGCAGCGTGAAGCTGCTCCTCTTCGACATCGACGGTACTCTAGTCCTCACCGGTGGCGCAGGCGTTCGCGCGCTTAATCGAGCATTCCAGGAGATCGTCGGTATCGACAACGCGATGGAGGGAATCCGCCCTCACGGCAAGACCGACCCCGCGATCGTTCGGGAAATCTTCATGGAACGCGGCGCGAACGGTCATTCGCCCGACACCGTCGCTCGCATTCTTGACGCCTACATCCGTTTTCTACCTGAGGAAGTTCGCCTCTCGACAACCTATCGGGTTTTACCCGGTATCCTTACCTTTCTGGAGACTTTCAAAGAGGACTCCAGGATTCTTTGCGGTTTGGCAACCGGAAACGTCGAGCAGGGTGCCCGAATTAAACTTGAGCGCGGGAATCTGAACTCTTACTTTAGGTTTGGAGGGTTCGGTTCCGACGCTGAGAATCGCACTCATCTTGTCCGTCACGCTGCCGAAAGCGGGATCCGGCAAGCCGGTCAAAAAATCGCACCTGAAGACATTTTCGTGATTGGAGACACGCCGAGAGATGTCGAGGCTGGACGTGAAGCCGGCTTTTGCACGGTCGGTGTTGCCACCAGCGATTACTCCAAAGAGCAACTCGAAGAGACGGGAGCGGACCTCGTCATGTCCGACTTTGAGCGGGACCGCGATCAATTTTTGCGCGTTGCCCGCATCGTATAGACGTCCACGCGGGTCAATGGTGTCTCTCCCTGAACCGGAACGGCCTCCATCTTTTTGACGACATCCATTCCCTCCACCACCCTGCCGAAGACAGTGTAAGTTCCGTCAAGACCTCGCCCTTGTGGTCCCAGAACGATAAAGAATGAGGTCAAGGCGCTGTCGATCTCGTTGCCACGAGCCATGGAAACAATCCCCGTGTCATGCTTCACGTCATTCAGCTCCGCACGGATGGGAACGACGAAATCGTTGATTTTTTGGGTGAGTGGCTCCTTGCGAGTATTGAGATCGCCCATTTGGATCACGAAGCCGGGAGCGACGCGGTGAACGGTGGTTTGATCGAAAGCGCCAAGCGAGGCGAGTCGGAGAATGTGACGCACGTGGTTCGGAGCTTTGTCCGGAAGAAGCTCGACGACGATATTGCCCATCGACGTTTCAATTGTGAGCCGGAAGTTTTTCAGCTCGTCGATCGTTTCGGTGCTGAACGGCGGAGGCACCGGGGGAGGCGGCGGAGGAATCGGTCGAACCGTCACACTTTTGATCTCGACGCGCTCCGTGGCCATGCGCTTGTCATCGGTGGGCGTCAGTGAGATTTTTTCCAGAGCGTCCATGCCGTCGGCGACGTAAGCGTAGGCCGTGAACTGTCCTTGAAGTTGCAGCTGGTCGCCGATGCAGATGATGAATTGAGAACCGGCACTGTCCGGGCTTCCTGGTAGTGTGAAAGCCAGAACCGTGCCCCGCTTGATTGGCAGGGCCGAGATCTCGCGCTTGAGGCCCATGTTGTACCCGCCGCTCCCGTATTTGTCGCGCGCCGCCGGATTCTTCGTTTCCGGGTCGCCACCCTGCACGACGGCGCGGGAGACCATGCTGTGAAAGGATGTCCCGTTGAAGTAACCCTGCCGCGCCAGTTCGATGAACTTTCGAACGTGATTCGGCGCCTGCTCGGAATAGAACTGAAGGATGAATGTTCCCGCCGACGTGTCGAACACCGCCTGGAGATTCCTGGGGTCTTCCTGCGGAGCCTGCGGAATGAACAACGCCAGCAGTAGGGATAGGGTGGAAATCATTGGACCAGTTTACAACCGTGCTCAAGTCCGGATTCCTCTTTCTGCCCCAGGCTTCCTGACCCTAATTCCGAATCGCGCTGCAGGGCGTTTCTTGTTATGTTTTTTGGGTGAGCGCAAACCTTCCTCACGATTCTGTCGAGGTCCTTGTCAACGGAAATGCCGCACGGATGTCCGCGATGGGGTCGCGGAGCGAACTCATCCGCTTGGTCAAGGAGATTTACCCCGAAGCGGCGGTCACTTTCTCGACCGACGCTGCGGAGATGGGGAGAGTCGCACGCGAAGCCGTTCAGCGAGGCAGCAGGCTCGTGGTTGCGGGTGGCGGGGACGGCACCGTCAATTCAGTGGCCTCCGCAGTGGCAGGCACGCAAAGCGTTCTCGGTATTCTTCCGCTGGGAACTCTTAACCATTTTGCAAGGGATCTTCGAATTCCTATGGATCTCAAAGCCGCAATTGCAAATCTGGGGACGGGGCAGCCCGTTACGGTCGACGTGGGAGAAGTCAACGGTCATATATTCATGAATAACTCCGGCCTCGGGCTTTATCCTGCCATCGTTCGACTTCGCGAAAAGCGTCAGCGCCGGGGACAATCCAAATGGGTCGCGGCTGCTTTCGCGGCAGTTCAGGCATTGCGTCATTATCGCCGGCTGGCGCTGCACGTGAAGGCAGGAGGAAAGGAACTGGTTCGGCGTACGTCGATCGCTTTCCTCGGGAATAACGAATACGCAATCGAAGGTGTAGAGATCGGAACGCGTTCTCGATTGGACGCCGGTGTCTTATGTCTTTACGTTACGGGAGAAACCCACGGGCTCAAACTTTTCGCATTGACCCTGGGTGCGCTTATGGGAAGACTCCAAAAGAGCCCGAATTACAATAAGATCCTCGCGCAGGAAGTGTGGATCCGGAGCAAACGGCGAAGCATCGATGTCACTCTCGACGGTGAAGTGATTCGTTTGCTTCTCCCTCTTCACTTTCGCATTCGTCCCGGCGCATTGCGTGTGCTGGTGCCGGTCGTGTGGGACTGATCCGTGCGGACAATCGTGCATCTATCGGATCTGCACTTCGGTCATGTGGATCACGCCACTCTCCAGCCGCTGGCGGACGCCGTGGTGCAAATCCACCCCGACCTGCTGACGGTGTCTGGCGATCTCACGCAGCGCGCGCGGATCGCACAATTCAAGCAGGCACGGGCCTTCCTGGATTCTCTCCCTTCACCGCAAATCGTGGTTCCCGGAAATCATGATCTTCCTCTCGACAATCCGTTCTTGCGGATATCCCGGCCGCTCGCGAGATTTCAACGATACGTTTCAAGAGATCTGTCGCCCTCTTACATCGATGACGAGATTGCGGTTCTCGGCCTCAATACAACACGGCGGATGCTGGCAACGAATGGCCGGCTCAATGCCGCTCAGATGAGGATCATGGAGAAGCATTTTGCAGTCGTACCCAACCGCTCCATCAAGGTTGTTGTGACGCATCATCCTTTCGACCTGCCAAAGGGTCTTGGTGAACACCAACTCGTCGGCCGATCCAGGATGGCCATGGAAGCTTTCGCGAAGAGTCGTGTGGACGTCTTTCTGTCCGGGCACCTGCACCTGACGCGAACGGGGAGCACGGCGCGTTACGAGATAGCCGGTTATGAAACATTGGTGATCCAGGCAGGCACGGCCACCTCGACCCGGAGACGGGGCGAAACGAATTCCTTCAACGTTCTTCGGATCGAAGAGCACGAACTCCGCGTGGAAACGCACGCCTGGCAGGAAAAGCACCATATATTCAAGTTGGCTCAATCCAGGAGCTTCCGCCGGACGGCGCCGGAATCCATCTCCGGGCCGGAAGTTATATGGAAGGGGTGGCAGGAAATCCCGTCGTGATCGCGGCCGTGAAAATTGCGGACTCCACCAGGCGATGACGGGCGGTTCAGGCTTCGGTTTCCTTCAACGAATAGCTTGTGCTACGTCCTCCCGCCTGATCCCTAATTAGCATTCCGGTATCGATCAGAGCCTGAATGTCCCGGCCCGCTGTGTCCTGCGAGCAATTCGCGATCTTCGCCCACTTCGAGGAGGTCAGCTTGCCCTCGAATCCATCGAGCAGTTGGTTCAGCATCAGGAGTTGGCGCACATCCAGCAGCACCCGTCGCCAGCTTTCCCAGAATCGCGCCATGAGGAGGACCGCAGCCAGGGTGTTTTCAGTGCCATCGAGTGCGCGGCCAAGACCCGCGATAAACCACTGCAACCACCGTGTAATGTCCAGCGAGCGGTGCGATTGGACCCCAAGGACCCGCGGGCCCGGCCGGTGGAGCCGGTCCCCAGGGTCCTGCCGGAGCTATGGGAGCGACTGGAGCGGCCGGCCCACAGGGTTCTGCCGGGGCGACCGGACCGCAGGGGCCAGCAGGTCCGCAAGGATCAGTGGGTGCGACTGGTGCGGTCGGCCCACAGGGTTCTGCCGGGGCGACCGGACCGCAAGGGCCAGCAGGTCCGCAGGGTCCAAGTGGCGCGACTGGTGAAGCCGGTCCTCAGGGTCCTGCTGGAACCATCGGAGCCACCGGACCACAGGGGCCTGCAGGCCCCTCGAGTCTTCTCAACGTTGCACTGCAACGCTGGTACCCGGTGCTCTCGGGTGGCCCGATACTTGGGTGTGGATGTTCAACGCCAACCCGCGCCACTTTCGATGGCACATATATTTGGACTGCAAACTACGGCACTAACACAGTGACCAGGATACGTGTTAGCGACAACGCGGTGTCGGTCTTCCCCTCCGGTTCGGGCGGGGGCACCGGAGCACATGCCGTGGTATTCGATGGAACCAACATTTGGGTCTCAAACGTCGAAGGCGGTGGTACGTTGACCAAGCTGCGGCCGAGTGATGGGGCGGTACTGTTGGGCCCCATCTCGACCGGCGGCTCGGGATATTTTTTGGCTTTCGATGGCGCGAACGTTTGGCTGTCGAACATCTCCACCAATACGGTTCAAAAGTATCGTTCGAGCGACGGTGCCTTACTTCTAACTGTTTCTACTGGAGGAACTGGGGCTGATGGATTGGCGTTTGATGGCGTCTACATCTGGGTAGTAAACAGCGGAAGCAATCAGTTGGCGAAAATTCGAGCCAATGATGGCGCCTCGCTAGGCGTTTTTCCTCTGGGAACTTCGGGCGCAGTGGCTGTGACCTTCGATGGCAGTTATCTCTGGGTCACCGATAATAGAAATAGCCGTGTGGTCAAAGTACGCCCAAGCGATGGCGCAGTAGTAGCAACTACTTCGCTTGCCCCGGGTTCTGGTGCGAATAACATCACCTTCGATGGCAGTAATGTTTGGGTGACCAACTCGAATAATGACAACGTCTCGACTGTTCGTGTGAGTGACGGCGCATTGCTCGGAGTCTTCCCTTCGCTCGGTACTACTCCGGTTGGTGTGGCGTTCGACGGTGCCAACATCTGGGTCGTTAATCAAGGAAGCAATACGATCGTGAAGCGGTAAGTGAGAGCCTAGCGAAAAGACCTCGCGGTAGTAGGTGGGCGACTTATCCGCCCATTACCGGTCTGGGGCACCGCATCCACCTTTCGGGCTTCTGCCTTTTGCTGCACGAGATCGGGTAGGTCAACTCGGTGACGGGTCGGCTTGCCCGATCTCAAGTGCAGTGAATGGAGAAGCGAAAGGGCGCGCGCTGGGATTGGGAACCGGGAGCCATCCGCGTATGGGGCTAAGCACACGTGCCCGTTGCCATGATCATCGAAGTAACCCATATGCTTCCCTTTAAGTAGCTCCATTGTGGATTCCCAACGCACGGCACGGCAATATAGCCAGGTGCACCTGCAAGTGAAAATCGTGGAACCCGCTCGACGATGACGGCTCCCATCCCAATACTCACGCCGCACGGCCGCCTGTTTCTCGAAGCCTCTGACCAGGCGCCGGACATCGCCGAGGATCTCTCCCTCCGGTTACAAGCGGCGTTCGATCGCGGACCGGGGCACGGGCTTTTGCAACTCGGCGCCGGTGAGGTGAAGACCGACTTGCCGCCGGTCTTTGTCTATTGGCGGGATTTCGCGGCCCGCTACATCGCTGCCGTTTGTACCCTCCAGGAGATTGCCGATCGCACCGTGCCGGAAGTCGCTTCTCTGCCAAATACAGAGTTGGAATCCCTTGCGGCTTCGGCACCCCCGATGACGGGCGTGGAGTATCTATCCACCGATGTTCTTCAAGAGCTCTGGAACGCGCTCGACGCCGCATTCCGCTCGGAGCTGGCTGCCTCAAAAGCATCGGTGCAGGATTTTCTGAAGAGCAAGAGTCCGGCGTGGAACCTGGTGGGGCGTGTTCACTTTAATCTTGCCGAGAATCGCAAGGATAACGAGGCACCTTTTGCATTCCTGGCTACCTACACGACACAGCTTTCCCGCGGCGCGAAGGCCCAGCATCTTTCTCTCGGGAAAGCTCTCAGTGAATATGCGGGAGCGGTGAACAAGCCGCGCCTGCTTTCTCTGCTGCTGCCGGTGCAGCGCGCATCCGAGCAGTGTCCGTGGCTCAAAGCGATGGTGGAGTCTGGCGAGATCTACCATCCGCTCCGCTGGACCTCTGCAGAAGCCTTTCAGTTGCTGACCGATCTTCCGCGTTTGGAGTCTGCGGGCATCATTGTGCGGGTTCCTGGAAACTGGCGGGGAAATCGGCCGCCGCGTCCGCAGGTGAGCGCGTTGATCGGCGGCAAGCAGCCGTCAGGGATAGGGCAGGAAGCGCTGCTGGACTTTCATATGGAAGTGTCGCTCGACGGAGAGTCTCTGACCGAAGCAGAGATTAACCGGCTGCTTGCGGCATCGGAAGGCCTTCAATTTGTGCGCGGCCGCTGGGTGGAAGTCGACCGCGAGAAGCTGCGCGGAATGCTGGAGCGCTTTCGCAAGATCGAGGCAACAGCAGCGGACCACGGTCTAAGTTTCGCGGAAGCCGCCCGCATGCTTGCGGGCGCCGACGTTGAAGGCGCCTTCGATGCCTCCGAAACGCGAGACTGGTCGCGAGTGACAGCGGGACAGTGGCTGGCCGAAACTCTGGAAGGTCTTCGTCATCCGGATGAACTCGAACGCGTCGAGCCAGGAAGCGAGCTGAAAGCAACGCTACGCCCTTACCAGCAGGCGGGACTGCGATGGCTCCACTTGCTGTCTTCACTCGGGCTCGGCGCTTGCCTCGCCGACGATATGGGGCTCGGCAAGACCATGCAGGTGCTCGCCCTGCTTCTCGTCTTGCGCCGTCGTAGCGGGGAGCGGCATGCGAGTGTCCTTGTCGCGCCTGCCTCCTTGCTGGCCAACTGGGTTGCAGAAATCGAGCGCTTTGCGCCGGGCTTGAAAGTCCGGGTCGCACATCCCTCCGCGATGCCGGCCGGCGGTCTGCAAGCATTCGATTCTGCGTACATTAAAGACGTGGATCTCGTGATCACGACCTACGGAACCTTGTTGCGAGTTCCGGGCCTCCTTAAAGCGCCCTGGAAACTTGCAATCCTGGACGAAGCGCAGGCCATCAAGAATCCCGGCTCTCGTCAAACACGAGCGGCGAAACAACTCGACGCACAGGCGCGAATCGCGCTGACCGGTACGCCCGTAGAGAATCGGCTTGGAGATTTGTGGTCCATCTTCGATTTCATCAATCCGGGGCTGTTGGGATCTGCGAAGGACTTCGGACGTTTTGCGAAACGGCTCGCGGATCGCGAGCACAATCCTTACGGCCCGCTGCGGGACCTGGTTCGCCCCTATATCCTGCGACGAATGAAGACGGATAAGAACGTCATCTCCGACCTTCCGGATAAGACCGAAGTCAAAGCCTTCTGCCACCTGACTCGCAAACAGGCCGCGCTCTACCAGGAAGCCGTGACCGAACTCGGGCGCGAACTGGAACGTCAATCTGAGGAAAAGGAAGAAGGAATGCGGCGGAAGGGCATGATCCTCGCATACCTGATGCGGCTCAAACAGATCTGTAATCATCCTTCGCAATGGCTTGGAGACGGAGACTGGGCTGAATCCGGCAGCGGAAAGCTGCCGCGGTTGCGGGAAATTGCAGAAGTGATTGGTGACCGCCAGGAGAAGGTACTGGTGTTTACTCAATTCCGTGAAGTGACCGGTCCGCTTGCGTCTTTTCTGGGATCCGTGTTTGGGCGCTCCGGGCTCGTGTTGCACGGCGAAACGCCGGTGAAACAACGCCGCTCACTGGTCGAGCAGTTTCAAGAAGACGACAAGGTGCCTTTTTTTGTGATTTCGCTGAAGGCCGGCGGTTTTGGTTTGAACCTCACCGCCGCGTCGCATGTGGTTCACTTCGATCGGTGGTGGAATCCGGCGGTGGAGAATCAGGCGACGGACCGCGCCTTCCGAATCGGGCAGACGAAGAACGTCCTCGTCCACAAGTTCTTGTGCCGGGGAACAGTAGAAGAGAAAATCGATGCTCTCATGGATTCGAAGAGGAAACTGTCGCAGGATTTGCTGGAGGGTGGAGCCGAGCTGCAGCTGACCGAAATGAAAGACGATGAATTGCTCAAGCTCGTGTCGTTGGATCTACGCGCCGCAGCTGGGGGCGACGACTGATGGGGGAAAACCCTCGATTTTGGATTACTAAGAGGTTTCAAATAGAGGGCGTTATGGCATTGCGGCTTTTGCGGCGGTGGGGACCCAGATTAGCCTGATCAATCGTGTGCCGGGTGTTGACTTGAAGGCGCCTATCTATGGCCCAGTTTCGTGAGCCAGACGACTCCTTGTGGATCGTTGACGGCTACCGAACGCAAGGGTAAGTTATAGGCCCCGCAGATGCGGGGTTGGAGACACTGTGCACGGATCGGATGCCGCCGCAGCCTATTGCAGAAGATTTGCGATCCTGATCACCCTTTGCCTTGCCCTGCGCTTTCCTGAAGCCTCCGCACAGATTGTCTCCAATCAAAAATCGCTCACGGTAACGTCGCCGAATGCGATTCTGACTTTTGCCGGCGCCGACCTGGTCGGGTTCACGAACACGCTGACAAACGAGGTGTATCTGAAGAAGCCAAGCACTGGAGAATTGGCTTCAATCAACACGATCACCGGCACGGGACAATCGCTGCAGAGTTCGAATTGGACCATCGGGACTGCCGGCGGCGTCTCCTTCGCCAGCATCACGGTCAACGATTCGGTCCGCACGTTGACGCTCACGGTGAAGATTGATGCGGCAACCGGCGAAGTTGTCATCAAGTCCACGGCAAGCGTTACAAATGCCGGTCTGCGGAACGCATCGTGGAGTATTGCGGGGCTGGATCTTACTACCGGCCGTCTGATCGTGCCGGCGCAATCCGGAGTGGTCTTCGATGCGATGCATCCACCGCTCGGCTACTACCTGGAATATCCCAATAACTGGCATGCGCAGATGGCGGTTTATGAAGCGGGGACGGGCAGTTTCATTCTCTACTCTACCGACACTCAAATGGCTTTCAAACAGCTGCAGAGTTCAACGCGCGGAGACGCAACGCTCGATCTGGGCATTGCGACGGAGGCCGTGGCTCCCTTCAGCACGGCGACAACGGTGCCTGCCGTTGAGTGGAGACTGAAAGCTTTCTCAGGAGACTGGCGCAAGGCGGCGCAGGTCTATCGCGACTGGCTCGCGGCGAATCGGCCTCCAGTCTCGAACAGCGCGCATCCATGGGTACAAAACATTCGGGCCGTCGTCGGCATTCGAAACATCGATCAAAACCTGCTTGCGCCACTGGCAGCGAAGGTCGTGCCATCTCAAACATTGTTGTATCTCCACGACTGGCGCGCGTATCCGTTCGACATCAATTACCCGGATTATAGTGCGCGTTCGAGCGTTCCCAGCTTTATCACGGCGGCCCATGCGCTCGGCTTCAAGGTCATGCTTCACCTGAACATGAACGGAGTATCTGTCGCCAATCCCGACTATGCGGGGGTTCAGGCATTTCAAACCAGGAGCGCGGAAACCCTGGACTTGTACTGGCTGGGAGCGGCGACGGATCCGAATCGGTATGCCATCATCGACCCGGCATCGCCGGCCTATCGATCATTGTTTGTTTCACGAGTCGGTACCGCCGTGAATGCTCTTCACCCCGATGTCCTTCATCTCGATATCTCCGGACCGCTGGCCAACGACGGAAATGGCCCGATCAACGGAATCAGCTTTGCGCAGGGCGCGGCCCAGCTCCATCAAGATTTAATCGACGCGTTTCCCAGCGTGGCTTTGGCCGGCGAAGGCGAAAACGACATCCTGTATCGTTATGAGTCGTTCGCTCAGAGTTGGTGGCAGCCGGATATCCACGCTTTCGGACATCCGATTACGGACTTCCTCTTCACCCCTCAGGTCATGTTTTATGGCCATCTCGGACAGCCCGGCGCCGCGGAGCCGACCTTCAAGAACTTTTTTTCGGAGTTGGAGCGACGAGCGATTCTTCCGCAGCTGCCTTTGGTCCTGACCAGCGATCTCGATATCAGCAATCCGGACAATGCACGGCTTATTGGAATCGTGCAAAGCTGGCAGACTCATGGGTTCCAGCCCGACTGGACCGGCGATTGGGCCGGCGCGCTGATCCGGTATCTGGGAAGCAACAACACGACCGCCGCGTTGACAGATTCCGGAACGCTGGAGGCATTGAATGGGGCCGGTGTAACGCTGTCTCAGCTCGGCCACGACATCAACCAACTCTCGACGGCGTCATTCATCCCCAACTGGCCGGCTTTTGATAGCACAACACTTTACGGGCTCGATCCTGCACAGAAATATTGGCTCGACGCTGCGCAAAGACCTGCCACGACGCACGTCACGAGTCTTCCGTCCGGCGACCGGCTCGGCGCAGGGACGCTGGTCACATCACGTTTCGCTCTCCTTGAAGTCAATCCTCCCGTCCCGAGCGGATTCGACTTCTTCGCCAACGTGTTCTACTCCACGAGCGGCGTCCGCTACCAGGGAAACGACGGCCCGCTCGCAAACGGAGCGGTCGTCATTCCCAGTGGTGGCACGGTCGGAGGGATTTCGCGCCAGGCGATTTTCATTCATCCTCCGTACCAGGGACAAATCGGCGGTGAGACCTACTTGCAGTATGCGCTGCCGGTTCCCCCGGCCAGCCGATTTGCGTTTTCTGTGGGAATCCAGGACGGAGCGGCGTGCAACCTGGACGGCGTCACTTTTCGAGTTACTGTAAATGGCTCGGAGTTATTCAAGCAGACCTACAGCGTCGGCGCTTGGCACGACGGAACAGTCGACTTGTCTTCATATGCGAATTCCACAATCGCTCTTCGGATCATCAGTCACCCTGGACCTCAAAATAATCCAGGTTGCGATTGGAGTCTGTGGAGTCAACTGAAGCTTGTTTCCGCCTCGTCGTTGACGACCATTTCTGTTCCGCTCAGTCTCGCAAACGGGTTCTCGAATTCCGGATTCGCCGGCGATGGCTCGCTGGTTTTGAATTCCGCACAAACAGCGACAGTTTCCAGTCTGCCGGTGCCGGGACGATTTGTCCTGCTCGGTCAGGAAGGAACTGCAGTCACGAACGGCACAAACCTGGCAAGCGTGCCTTTTGAAGTATCGAGCTCGGGGCCCGGCCAGTTGCCCAAGCCGGGCTCAATATTCCCGGCAGGCCAGGCAGGATTCGGACGGGCTGCGGGTGGTGTTACCAAAAACCCGGTTGTGCTGGCACCGCCTCCGTACGGACGCACCATCCTTTCATGGGTCGTTCGGCTCCCGCAAGCGCCGCTGCGTTTGGGGTGGAGTGCCTCCATTCAGGATGAGGCATTGCCCTCTCTCGACGGCGTCGATTTCCTGGTTCTGATTAACGGCGTGACGTATTGGCAGCTGACGAAGCTGCAGAATAACTGGTCTTCCGGAAGTATCGATCTGCAGGCCTGGCGCGGGCAAAACGTACTCATCCAACTGGTCACCGATTCTCGCGCAGACTCGACGTGGGATGGTGCGATGTGGGCCGATCTCGCATTCAGTCCAAGCCCGGGTAACTGCTCGTACAGTTTTCCGTCCTATGTTTCCGTAGCGGCGCAGGGAGCGCCATCCCTTAGCCTTAACATCACGGCCTCACCGACCTGTCCATGGTCCGCGGTCAGTCATGCTTCCTGGATAACGGTTGTTTCGGGCAGTTTTGGCATTGCAAACGGAACCATGAGCTACGCAGTGGACCCGAACTCGTCTATGCCTCGTTCGGGCGTCATTACAATTGCAGGACAAGTCCTTCGCATCGATCAATCGGACTCCGCAGGCCATACCGTAAACAGAATGAAAGGTCAGATTACAAGCCACTGAGTTCCAGCGGCCGTGCCGCAACTGCGCGCACCAGGCACTATCCACGTAATCCCGGGAATTCCCTTCTGTGGGCGGAGTCGCTTGTCCGCTGGAAACCTTGCTTCCAATGACCCGCCATTCAGCGCGGTTAAGTCCTCATTCAAGTATTCCCTGGGTACATTCCACATGGAATGCCGTCGAAACACTGAGCTTTGAGAATCAGCAGAGGTGTGCATGAAAATACCATTCCATAATCGAATTCCGCTCTCATTCCTGGCAGTCATTCTCGTACTTTTCCCGGTTGTCTTCTCCGCCCAGACCTCTCGGGCGCGCACTGGACTTCAGGATCGCATCGTCGACAGGATCGATACGACGTCAACCGCTGTTGTCCGGGGAAACGTTCATCCGCTGGCGAATGCCCGTTATGACCGCGGCGCGGTCAGCGATTCGTTTCGTCTGGAGCGCGTGACCATGGCGCTCAAGTCGTCTCCTGGGCAGGAGTCAGAACTGGAGGGGATGCTCAAGCAACAGCAGGATCCGAATTCTTCCAATTTCCACCGCTGGCTGTCGCCCGAGGAGTTTGCACAACGTTTTGGACTGAGCTCGAATGATTTGAGAACGGTGGCGTCGTGGCTCACGGCGCAGGGATTCTCGATCCAGGAAATCGGCCGAAGCGGACGGACGATTACATTTTCTGGTTCCGCCGGCACGATCGAAGCAGCGTTCCGAACATCGATTCATACCTTCGACATCAACGGCAACACCTACTATGGAAACCTTACCGATCCGGTCGTGCCATCCGCACTAGAGGATGTGGTGCAGGGGTTTCACGCTCTCAACAATTTCCCTCTGCGGCCTCGTGCGAGATTGCGGTCTAGTAAGGCTCCGGCGCCTGATTTCACCTCCAGCACCAGCGGAAATCACTTCATCGCTCCAAGCGACTTCGAGACGATCTACGACCTTTCGCCGGTTTACGCGGGCGGGCTGGACGGGCATGGCCAGACGATTGCCATTGCCGGACAAACGGACATCCTGCTCAGCGACATCGAGGCGTTTCGCAACGCGTCGGGTCTACCGGCCAATGATCCTGAGGTGATCCTGGTCCCCGGATCGAGCGATCCCGGCACGAGCATCGACGATCTCGCCGAAGCCGACCTCGATATCGAATGGGCCGGTGCTGTTGCGCCGAACGCGCATATCGTTTACGTCAACTCCACCGATGTCCTGCAGTCCCTTCAGTATGCAATCGATCAAAACCTGGCGTCCATTGTCAGCGTCACGTATGGAGATTGCGAATACAACTTCGATTCGCTTGAAGTCCGCGGACTTGTTTCCCTCGGGCAGCAGGCAAACGCTCAGGGCATGACGTTTCTCGCCTCAACAGGCGACAGTGGCGCAGCCGATTGCGATTCTTCCGTTGCTGCCACACAGGGCCTCGCTGTCGACCTTCCGTCCAGCCTCCCCTATGTGACCGCCGTCGGAGGAACGGAATTCCATGACGCTGCCAACTCCTGGAGTTCGACCAACAACGCGAAGAACGGTTCCGCTCTCGCATATATTCCCGAAACCGCCTGGAACGACACCGCCGCTTCGGGCCCGTTATCTTCGGGGGGCGGCGGGCGCAGCATTTATTTTTCGAAGCCCGACTGGCAAACTGGAAACGGTGTTCCGGGTGACGGCGCG
>Ga0134121_10001435_pt1 | contig 22484 bp, 11 predicted proteins | sample KB301_FD_96463 | JGI IMG/M metagenome (GOLD analysis project Ga0134121, IMG submission 96463) | Terrestrial soil microbial communities without Nitrogen fertilizer from Kellogg Biological Station, Michigan, USA - KB3-0-1 | ecosystem: Environmental > Terrestrial > Soil > Unclassified ... | reverse complement strand
GAGCGCGCCCGGCTGTAGGTCATTTGGCCAAGTTTGGTGTCCGCATGATACCTGCCGTCATAATGGCGATTCGGGGCCAGTAAATTGTGGCGTCGATAATACCGAACGGTTGCTAAACAGGAGCCGAGCTCCTCGAATTTATCGAACAGTAATCGAACCGTTTCTTGAACTTCGGGCGAAGGATCAAAAACGATGCAGCCGCTCGTGTCATAGACATAGCCCGCAGGTAGAAGGCGGCGCAGCTTTCCCTCTTTAGCGCGCTGTAAGCGACCACCGTTAAGCCGGCTCGTGATCAGGTGGAGTTCTGCATCGCTGAGCGTTCCTTTGATGCTAAGTAAAAGACGGTCATTGAATGCTCGTGGGTTGTGAACGCCCTGTTCATCGATGATCAGTGTATTGCGAGTGATGCACAGTTTGACGAGTAGATGCCAGTCGCTTGAATCTCGCGCTAGCCGAGACGCTTCCAAACTGAATACAGCTCCGACATTTCCCATCAAAATGTCTCTCATCATGATCTTGAAGCCGTCACGTCCCTCCAACGAAGCCCCAGACTGCCCTTGATCCTGATCCACCATTATTATCTTTTCGTCTGGCCATCCGAGTTCCTTTGCGCGCTCGACTAAGTTGTACTGGCGCGCCGTGCTGGCGGTGTTGAATTGCACCTGATGGAGGCTAGACTGACGAATGTACACATATGCCAGTCGCTCAAGGTGCTCGCGTTCGATTTTTGAAAGGTCGTTTGAACTCATCTTCTAACTCAAATTGCTTGTGATTGGCTCTTGCTCGCCAGGGTCGAATTCGGAGTCATTGTTATCGAGCGCAGAATCAACCTCGGCTGTCGTGATGTACGCGTAGCACAAGTCTGAAAGAATGCGCAGGGCTCGCTCTCGCACATAAGGATCTAGATCTCTCCAGATGTTTTCGGCAGTCTTGATCGGCTCGACTGCGCACGATTCCAAGCTGAGGTTTGTCGAGGACACACAGAATTGCTGCCAGCTCTATTCTTATTGTGACCATCCGCAAATTGGATTCGAACCTTTGCTTCACAGACAAGATCTCCTTGACCAACGGCAATGCGGAATTCCGATTCTTTCGGCCAACAGGTGCACTTACTCCTGATAAGTTCTAGGCTGTTGTTCCTAAACGTACTGCTAGACTTCGATGTGAAGTTCGCATTGCAATTCAAAGCTCTATCTCCGTATGGCCCGACCATTTGACCGATCTGATGTTCGTATCCTCGGTTTGTAGGAAGTCTCGCCGTAGGAAGGCTTCCCTCTTGGGACAAACCGCACAATGGCGAGTCTGGGGGCATGCTTGCTTATAGCATGAGGAGAAGGCGGGTTTTGATTCAGAAAGTCAGAAAAGAAGTCAGAAAAAATGAATGTTTTCTTACACTCCCTTTTTTTACGCCAGATCAGGCGGGAATGTGAGATCAAATTTATCGAGTCGACGATTGAACGTGCTAAGAGAGATTTCCATTTCATGTGCAACCAGTTCGTGCGTAGCTTCGCCTCTTTGCTCCACCCTCAAATAGGCTTCCCGGTACGCCGGAGTGAACTTGTCTTGAGATTGCAACTTTCCCGTTCCGGGCGGCCGTCCGATCCGTTCAACTCCATCCAAAATACGCACAGCATCTCTCTTGAACTGATCAACCTCAGACTTACTTCGATCTCTCGGCTCTAACCAATGCAATGATCTCGCTTTTCCACGTCTGGAGCGCCAGCGCTCTTCTACGTACATTTGCATTGTGACTAGTGACACGGGATGCGAGAGAGTCGACCTTATGGCTGATACTGGAATCGAGAAAATTCTGGTACGCAAGACTTGAACTAGATAATCAGAACGCTCAAACCAGTAAAGTGGTTGGCTGAGAAACAGCTTCGAATCTTTGATGTCGCCGGATAATTTGCTTCTACTATCGCCAACAGGAAACGGCTGGATTCTCAATCCAAATCTCTCAACGGAATAATTCTGGAATCGTTTGGCGGGAAGCGCATTTGGCTTGAAAAGCTCTGCGGGACTGCTCCAACGCACACAGTAAGTAGCGTTATCGTATTTGGGTCCGCCTAGTTGTTCGATGAGCGGCCGTATTCCATCAAACCGACCTGAAATCTGATAAGCTGCCGGCTGGTCGCGGTATCGAAATACATGTATCTCGGAAGCGCTGGGATAGCATCTTTGCTCGAAGTCAAGAAGTAATCTGTCGTCGAATAAAGTAGGGTAGATCACTAGACCTCTCCAGGTCGTCGTAAGCGACTTTGACAGGCAACCATGGTCGGAGCGACTGTTCTTATAAGACGAGTCTCAAGTGACAATCAAGCTTATTAGAGTTACACGATCACAGGTCCTATTGGCCCTTTAAGGAGCGATCTTACTAACATTATGAACTTCACGATCTCCGGTGGCACAGTTTTCAGCAGTTGTGCCTGACAATTGCATGAGACAGCGAATTCGAGTAATTCCGAAAGACGCCAAACGAAGATGCGATAAAACGTTACAGCGCTGGGCGCTCACCCTTGGTGCTTCCGTCCAATGACGTGTTTGGCCTCCCAGGAGTTTTAGTGGGTTAAGTCCCGCAGAGTGACGTCTTAATTGGGCACAGAGAACAACTACATTGCCTGGTTTTAGGATTGTGTTCGGTGCGTCTACCCCATTTCGACAAGACCAATGAAGTCAACAGCGCCAGTCCCCAGCGGGCGCTTGGGGAGAATCTGTAAACGCGGGCGTCCGATCAATCGTCATTACGTTAGCAGGCGCAAGGTCACCGGACCTCTATTGCTCCTATCAAGCCCGCCGATAACGTAATGCCCGATTATCGGATGACCGTCCGATGGCCGGCGTCCACTATTCGGTCGCATTACGTTTCTAAGATGGTGGAAGTAGTCAGACCAATGAAACGCAACTAAGACCTACGTGATGGAACGTAAGCAGTTTGCAGGCCTGCGCAGAAGTTGAGTATCATGCACTGCCTTTCGACCAGATGGGCACGTTCCTCTTTGATCTTCGAGCTTCAGGTTTCTCATCATGGCTCAGTCGGTCAGCGAAAAGTTCGAGGCAAAGTACAACCGATGGAAAGAGCGCTTGCTTGATATCGGTGCTGGTAACCGTCTGATCAGTTTTCGCGCCACGAAAGTTTCTACAGTCCAAATCACTCAGCCTGATCCCGAAGCGCTATTCCGGCGGCTTGGCATTGCCGGGGCCTCACTAAAGTTTCCTTTGTTCGAGGGTGAAGAAAAACCAAATCTATTTGAGCAGCAAGATCCAGAGGAGCCCAGGTCCCCGACATTTAAGGTTAAGCGAGGCGATGTGGAAACGTCTAAGTCGCCACCTGATCTCGACAAGAGTCTGTTCCGACTTGAAGGCCTTGGCCGCGCTAGCAAAGAAGAACGTGGTGTCAACACTCTATATCTTGCGCTGGGAATACTCGAGTGGCGAGCACTTAACGACTCGGGCATCTACAAGGCACCCCTTCTTCTTGTTCCGGTAGAACTTGAACGAGAGAATCGGCTGAGTCCATATGTAATGAGTCCTTTCGATGAAGACTTCGAAGTCAACCCAACTCTCGCGTACATGCTGAAACAGGATTTTGACCTCTCTCTTCCTGATTTCGATTCAGAACCAACGGAGGATTCTCTGAGAAGGTTTCTTGCGTCGGTGGAGCAACGCGTGCGATCGAAGGGATGGCGAGTCTTACCTGAAGCGTGGCTTGCTCAATTTCATTTTAAGAAGCTCGCCATGTACAAGGACCTGGAAGCGCATTGTTTGGATGCCGCTAATAATCCACTCGTGGTTGCCGTGAGTGGTTTTGGAGAGTTCAGCCTACCGCCAGACATAGAACCGACGGCTTCGTTTGACGACATACCGCCATCGCAAGTGTTCACAGTCTTAGATGCCGATTCGACACAGATGGGGGCAGTACTCCGAGCACGTGCGGGACAAGACATTATTATTCAGGGACCCCCTGGTACCGGCAAAAGCCAGACGATTACAAATCTCATTTCGCAGTTCCTGCTAGAAGGTAAGCGAGTCCTATTCGTCAGTGAGAAAATGGCGGCGTTATCGGTAGTCCATAAACGCCTGGAAAATGTTGGCCTATCGCCGTTCTGTCTTGAGATTCACAGTGACAAGGCAAAAAAACTGGATGTGTTGCAGCGCATCGGACGTGCCGCATTGGCGTCGACGCCAACCACACAACGCCAAGCTCGCATGAATTTTGATCGTCTCCTGTTATTGCGCCGAGAGCTTAACGGGTATGTACGTACTCTACACCAAAGTATAATCAACGGGCGTTCTGCCTTTGATATCCATGGCGAGCTAGCTCAACTTGCCCATCTGCCAGAAGTCGCAGCAAAGATAGCCCTTCCGATTGCCACAATCGACAGTGACGGCGAACAAGCGCTTCTTCGTCAAGCTCGTCGACTCGCACAAATGCCAGACATGCTGCTGCATTACTTCGAACATCCGTGGTTTGGTTGCACGATTCAGACTTGGTCCATGGAATCTCAAGCCGAAATGGAGGCGGAGCTGGAGTTGTTTGTCGAGTCGGTTAGCGCGGCGATTCCTATTTCCAGCCAGATGGCCCAAACCATGAAGGTCGCAGGGCCCAACTCACTCGAAGTCTTGCGCGAATTACTTGGACTGGCCAAGGTGTTTTCCATTTCTCCATGCCCGCCTCGGGCCTGGCTCGGCGATGCTTCCCTAGACGACTTGAGAGATGAGTCTTCAGTGCTCGCTCGACAACAAGAGCGCCACCACAAATTGAAGCAGGAGTTATTGAAACTCTACTCTTTGAAGCTCTTCGCTCAAGACTGTGCCGTCATCGAAAATGAACTGGTCCAGTCAACTGGCCGAATCTTGTACAGTGTCAAGGGTGACAACCGTCACGATTCGCTCGCACAGAACGCTCCAATATTGTCTAAGTTGCTCGGCGAGACTTTAGAAGCACTCTCACGCTTGCAGAGTGTCGGTAGCGAGTTGGCTGCGATGATCGGTGAGGAGGTGCCTGAGCGGACAACAAACTGCTCCCGCCTCGCTGATATTGCCGCGATCGCTGGGAGTGATCCTCGCCCAACGAAGGATTGGTTTGATTCGGTTGAGCTTCAGACAATCGTTCAACACGGCAAGGAGGCAGCGAAGAAGCATACGAGGTTGCAGGAATTGCGTGAGACCCTCCTTCAAGACTCGATGGACCATTTCCTGAGGTTGCCGCTTCAATCCTGGAGGACTGAATTCCGCGCGCGCTATTCAGGCTTTCTCAGATTTCTTGCTGGTGACTACCGTCGTTCGATGAAAGCAATTCGTTCGACGTGTCATAAGAAAACGAGATTGACTTATCTAGACGCTCTCCGGCGAATCGATCTTGGAGCAGAGGCGCAGGACATCCAAGATTGGTTTGAACAGTATAACGATTACAACAAATCCGTATTTGGCTACCACTTCAAAGGCATCGATACAGATTGGTCGGACATTAGCCGTCGGCTTGAGCACATGCAGGCATTGCTGGAGTTCTACCGGGGCACCGCGCTACCCGAAAAACTTGCTCAGGCTTGTCTTTCTGGCGGTGTGGCTCTGCAACGCATTGCGAGATTGAGCGACTTGATTCGGAAGGAAGAGACTCTCATATGCCAGTTATTGAATGAGCTGGAGCAATACATAGTCATTGCAAGTCTTACCGGCCTGAGCGACGGAGGCGACGCGACTGTCAACGCACTACGAGAGGGTTTTGGCGTCGCCCTTCGAGATTTGGAGGCCTTCAGTACGTCTCTTGTCTCAATGACATCGGTGCTGCGCTCAGATATTCAGAGGTCGGCTGCCCATACATCAACCGACGCCCAGTCTGCGCGCGAAGTCCAACACTTGGAAAACACCATTGAAGAGTCGAAAGCTACGCTAGTCGAACGTTATGGTTGCTTGTTTAACGGCATAGATACGCCGTGGGACACGGTCATTTCCGCCTTGGATTGGACCGGACGATTTCTCGATTGCGTTTCTGGTAAGTTTTCCGGCCCTGACGTTCTCGACGCCGTGTGCGTCGCCGAAAGTGTTCGAACAACCGCAACATTGATACCTCAACTGACTCCTCTAATTGAAAGAATTAACAACGGAGAGCGATACATCACGCGAACTTTCGATCTGATGAGCGCCCAGCTTCATGATTCAAGAATAGGCTCGTGTGAGCTTTGGTCCCTCTTGAATTGGCTGCAAAAGAAAATAGAGAGTATTGGTTCCATGAGCGAGTGGATTCAATTCCAGAGCCTTCGCCACGAATGCGAGCGGAATGGTCTAGCCGAATTCGTTGGGATGGCTCTCGAAAAGAAGATACCGGCCGAGGATCTGGAACTGTGTCTTCGCAAACGAATTCTTACGCTTCAATTGGATGCGGTCTACGAGCAATTGCCACTCTTGCGTGACTTCAACTGGCGCGATCACGAAGATCTCATTCTCCGATTCAAAAAGTTGGACCGCGACTTGATGCAAGCTTACGCCGAATTGGTAAAGGCAGCCGTCGTGGAGCGTCAGCCCCGACTCCAAGGGCCTTCGGTCGGACAATTGGGCTTTCTCCGCAGGGAACTAGCGAAACAGCGCCGACATGCACCCCTGCGTAAGCTCTTTAAGGAGTGTGGCGAGATCGTGGTTGGTTTAGCGCCGTGTTTGTTAATGAGCCCTCTTTCGGTAGCTACGTTTCTACCGAAGGACTCAGTCCAATTCGACGTTCTGATCTTCGATGAGGCTTCTCAGATACCTTCTGAGGAAGCGATTGGAGCATTGCTCCGCTGCAAACAAGTAATTGTGGCGGGTGATACGAAACAGTTGCCACCCAGTCGTTTCTTTGAACGATCCTTGGATGATGGAGGTGACGAATATGAGGAGGCGGACGTCGAAGTACTTGAGAGCTTGTTAGAAGACTGCGATGCTGCCGGAATGCAGCCCTGTCCGCTAAACTGGCACTATCGAAGTCGGCATGAAAGCCTCATTGCGTTTTCAAATGCTGAGTTCTACGACAACTCGCTGATTACTTTTCCCGCGCCAGTCAATCCTGCGCCTGATCATATGGGCGTGAAACTTGAATATGTCCGGGAGGGTGTTTACGACCGCGGACGTTCCCGCACCAACCGAATAGAAGCTCAGCGAGTCGTCGAGTTAGTAGCAAAGCACTTAGATGAGTGGGGAGCGAGTCGTTCCCTCCTAGTTATCGCGCTGAGTACGGCACAGAAGGAAGCGATCGAAGAGGAGATCGCTAAACTCAGGAATGAGCGACCAGACTTGGAACAGTTGCTGCAACCGCACGGCAAAGAGCCCTTTGATGTGAAGCCGCTGGAAAATGTACAAGGAGACGAGCGCGACACAATCATAATTTCTATCGGATACGGCAAAGACAGCTCCGGAGTACTTTCATTGAACTTCGGCCCTATCAACACTTCTGGGGGACAGCGGCGCCTGAACGTCGCTGTTAGTAGAGCCCGGTGGCAGACAATTTTGGTGACATCAATTCTGGCGCACGATATTGATGAAAGCCGCGTCACAACTTTAGGGCCAAAGATTCTGAAGCGATATCTACACTTTGCGAAAGACGGGCGACTGCCTTCCGAGAGTATGGGGTCAGGAGGAGAATCTGAATCTCCTTTTGAAGTTGCTGTCTATGACGCACTTCGCGACAGGGGCCTGGAGGTGGATCGCCAAATCGGTGTGTCTTCTTATCGTATTGATCTAGCCATACGCGATCCTGAAAGACCTGGTCGCTATATCTTAGGAATCGAATGTGATGGGGCAACATATCATAGTGCCATTGTAGCCCGCGACCGCGACAGACTACGGCAGGAGATCCTTGAGAATCTCGGATGGAAAATCCACCGCGTTTGGTCGACCGATTGGATTCGGAATCGAAGAGAATCAATTCAGCGAATAATCGATCTGCTTGAGAGACTAAAACAAAGCGGTGATGAATCGGATCCGTTCAATGAACCGCCACAAGGGTCAATCCCTCCAACTCCTAGAAGCAATGGCAATGATAGAGAGAGTGAAGTAGGACCGTCTCTTGCCGTGGAAGCTGACTCCGATCCGTATGCGACGCTTGTAGGCACATACTCGGAAACGCCATCGAGTCGAAGACGCCCCGAAGACTTTTATTATTACGCGAACTCTATTGTCCTGGAAGACGTTTTACGTGTGGTTCTTCATGAAGGACCAATTCACGAAGATTTGATCATTCTGCGAGTTGCTCGCATGTACAAACTCCAGCGTGTTGGATCGACTATTGAACACACGATTCGTAATGCAATTTCGTCCATGACGAGAACTGGCCGGATGGTACGAAAGGGCAAATTCTTATGGCCGTCCGGAGGCGCTAAAGCACAAATTCGCCGGGCCTCAAACGGTAAGGGATCTCGGCCAATCCAGTATGTTCCTCCCGAAGAACTGGAGGAAGCCGCTATTCTTATTCTTCGAATGACTCGTGGCGTCTCTAAGGATGAACTTATCCCGGAGATCGCCCGCGTTTTAGGTTATGCGCGAACAGGTGACAAGGTGGAACGAGCGGCGCTTGAGGCGACCAAACGTCTCGTTAAGAATGGGCGTGTTATTGAACGAGCTGGCTTTCTAATCCCTGCTTTAGACGCGCAATCGTGACATTAAGTAACGTCGTTGTTACTGTGATTCTTGTTCTAGCCATGATTCCTCCCTAACTCTTCAATGCCTTCTTTAATTCCTTCAACAACTTTTCAGTTTCTTCGATTCTCTTTATCGCTTGAGGATCATTCTTCAACTGGGCCAATGACGTCCACGGGTGCCGCTGCAAAGCTTGGTTAAGCTCTTCGATTTCCCCTAGAAGGCCATGTGCCTTTTTCTTAGTTGCCGGACTTAGTTTCTTGAAGGAAGCATCTATACTCCCTTCCTTAGCCAAGAATTGATCGCGCGCGATCGGATCTTTAAGAATCTGACGGAGCTTGCGAATATCTTTCGAGTTTGTAATCTCTTTCTCGTTAACTCTTCGAATGACGGTGTCAACCACTGTTGGCGTCAAAAGATTTTTATTCAAGTTCTTGATTTCTCTTGCCCAGGTAATGGACGCGCCGGGCTCAGCAATATTAGTGAGCTTCTCTGAGAGTTCGTAGATCTCGACGAGCTTATCGAGCTCGCGCACAGTTATGCCCAAAATGTTTGCAGAGCTAGCTCTACCAACAATATTGACCAAGCTGTACGCGACCATCTCCTTCTCTTTGGCATCCCACTCTTTCCTTTGCCGATGGATGTATATCCAGACACGGAGCCTCTCTTCGTCTGTTAGTGGACGATCTGTGACTTCAACCGGAATCTGACGAAACTGGTTCTTCTTATAGTCGTCTACTAAGACTCTCGAGTTTGTCCATCGTCGGTCGCCATCAATGATCCGAAACTTGCCCGGCAAGTCTGGATGAGGCTCAACTAGCAAAGGCTCGAATATGCCCTCATTGGCTTCGATTTGCCGTTGCAATTCCTCGTCCTTCTTGGGTCCAAGTCTAGGTTGTTTCTCGTTCGGTACCAGAGAATCGATATCGACCGTTGTCCTGTAGGTTTTGAGAATAGTGCGGCCCAGTCTCCGCTCTTGAAGTACAGGCTGGGTCGCATCGCTTTGAACTAACTCCAATGACATATCAGTTCCTCGGAAGTGTGCTGGTCGATGGTCGGAATTCGGTGACCACGCCTGTTCGGTTCTTGCTTCCATTGGTATCCGATCGTTCAACAATGGCGCTGATTTCAGTTTGCATTTCGGTGAGCACGTTCTTAAGGCGCTTCGTAAAGAAGCCGCGCTTCTTCCAAACGTCCTCATGCGCTTTTACTTCTTTCACATCGAGATCGAGAATATCTTGCGTGAGTTTGTCTGCCTCTCTGAAACTCTGATTAAAGGCTTCCGACGAAATGAACTTGTAGAGTTCCGCCATCTTCCCTGAGCGCTCTTGCAAGCTGAGATTCAAGACGTGCATGCGCACCATTGAGTTTCTCAGAAGCTGGACGATCTGGACGACACGGGCTGGACTCACTGCGATCACGTCATTAACGATACACAATTCTTTCTTCCCTGTTGGGAAGCAGTTGGTCGATAGAATGGCGTGGGCAGCCCCTGCGGCCGTTTGATCCGCACGCAGCTTTGAAGCATACGTAGCTTGCCAGCCCTGACGGTTCTTCGAATCGTAGATGATTTTTCCGCACGATTGTCCCTTGTGATAAATCTCGTGATGTATGTCTGCTCCTTGTTCGCCTTTTGGCACGCGCGAAAAGTGGTCACCCTTGAAAAGCGATCGGAGTTCCTCGAAAAGGTCGATCTCGGCCCCGTCTCCTAACTCGTTTGGTGTTTTCTTCTGAAGTTGCCGCTCAAGCTTCGCGACTTTGTTCTTCGTTTTTTCATGTTCGCGCGTAAATTCAGCTTTCAATTTCTTTTCACGTTGTTCCCGATCACGTTCAAGAATTTGGCGCTCCTTAGCCAATTCTTCTTGAAGCTTCTTCTCCGCTTGGGCAGCCAACTGTTTCTTTAGGGTCAGTTGCTGTTCTTCAAGTGTTTGCGCCTTTTTCACGGCCCCGTCGCGCTCGGTCTGCAATTTTCGAGTTTGCTCTTGTGTGCGCTCTGCGGCAGCCTTCCGTTCGATGTCGACCGCCTTTTTCACCGCACGTTCCGCATCTTCAGTCATTCTCTTTTTCAGAGCAGCTTCCTTAGCCGCCGAAGCCTTCGCTTTTTCGAGCGCGCTATCTCTTTCGGCCTGAAGCTTTGATGTCTGTGCTTTTACCCATTGCTCAGCAGCTTTGCGCTCCTTCTCAGCCACCTTCTTCGTTTCGCGCTCGATCTGGAGTCTCGCCTGTTCCTCGTATTGCTTCTTAAAACTAGCCTCGGCCTGCGCTAGCTTTCTCTTCTCCTCTGCGCGAATGCGTCCCTCGATCTCGACGAACTTTGCTTGCGGAACGGTGTTGCCGCACCATGGGCACTTCGATGTTTCTGCTTGCATTTTGATAACTCCTTGCGGTTAACACCGCATCTAAATTTCAACGACTCAAAGGCGGCTATCTGGTGCGCCCGAGACCCCGTAGCCATCCCTCATCGGTAAAAACAAGGACGCACAAGGACAGGTGATACTCCTTCTACGTCCCTAAGTCAAGAACTATTTTCGGCACACTTGTCGGGTTGTGGGTTAGAATGCTATCAATGAAACGTCGGTAGTTGTGCATATGTACCGACGTTCTATTGAAAAGGAAGTAAGAGAACTAATGAGCGCTTCGGCAGAAAAAAAAGTACTCGATCTCGCCAGCAAAGGCGGCATCCTGCGTCCGCGAGACCTTCAGAATAAGGGGCTTCCGACGGACTATCTTTGGCGACTCCATCAAAAGGAGAAGCTCGAAAAGGTCGGACGTGGAATGTATGCCATTCCCGGCGCTGGTCTCAGCGAACATCAAACGATTGTCCAGGCGGCCCTGCGCGTGCCGCACGGCGTGGTTTGTCTGCTTTCTGCTCTGCGCTTTCATAATCTGACGACACAATCGCCCTTCGAAATCTGGATGGCGATCGATGGCAAAGCCCGCTCTCCAAAGGAAGACATCATTCCCCTACGCATCGTGAGGTTCTCAGGCAAGGCGCTGACCGCCGGCGTTGAAACACACTCAATCGAAGGTGTTAAGGTCAAGGTCTACAACCCGGCCAAGACGGTGGCTGATTGTTTTAAGTACAGGAACAAGATCGGCCTTGATGTAGCGATTGAGGCTCTCCGCGATTGCTGGCGCAAGAAACGCGCGACTACGGATCAGCTTTGGCATTACGCGAAGGTGTGCCGCGTTGCTCGCGTTATGCGCCCATATCTGGAGTCGCTGGTGTGACGAAGAAAGCGAAGACGAATCTTGCCGCGTCCGTGCGTGAACGCCTAGCCAACCTTGCACGAGCGCAGAAAGAAGACTTCCAGGAGTTGCTTTCACGTTATGCGCGAGAGCGGCTACTTTACCGACTGAGTATTTCCCAACACAGAGACGGTTTCATTTTGAAGGGAGCGCTTCTCTTTTCGTGTTGGACAGGCGCGCCTCACAGACCAACTCGTGACTTGGACCTATTGGGATACGGTGCGCCGGACATCGGACTGATGGAAAACGTCATTCGGGACCTATGCGAAATTGAAGCTGAGCCAGACGGCCTCATATTTCAGCCAAGCTCTGTTCATGGAGAGCGGATTAAGGACGAAGAAGAGTACGAAGGCGTCCGGTTGCGTCTGATCGCCTTACTGGGCCAAGCACGCATTCCTTTACAGATAGACGTTGGCTTCGGTGATCGCGTCGTGCCTGGACCAGAGGAGATCGATTTCCCTACGCTGCTCGATTTTCCGGCGCCGCATCTTAAGAGTTACACACGCGAGAGTGTGGTTGCTGAGAAGTTTGAAGCAATGGTGAAGCTTGGCATACTAAACAGCCGGATGAAAGATTTCTACGATCTTTGGAGTCTGAGCCTGAGCTTCTCCTTCGATGGCCCAACTCTTTGCAATGCGATCAAGGCGACATTCGAAACGCGCGGCACGGCAGTTCCTATTGAAGCACCCTTGGCGCTGACATCTGAATTCTACGAGGACGAGCAGAAGAATGCGCAGTGGAAAGCATTCCACAACAAGTCGCGACTTGACGCCGACGCAACGTCACTCTCAGAAATCGCGGCGGCTCTGCGCAAGTTTCTCATGCCGGTTTCTGTGGCAGTGGCCAAGGGTGAGAGTCTTGAAGGAACGTGGCCACTGGGTGGGCCTTGGATCTAAATGAGCGTGTCCTAATCGGTGCCAGATCCTGGCAAAACCTCATAAAGTCGGGCCACGCTTCGCGGACAGCTAATCCAGATAAGAAGCCAGCGAGTGTGAGCAACGCCATGCTCAAGACCTCCATGCAGCTCATTTCCGCGTCCGCTCCAGATACTTCATTCCAACTATTACTCCGGCGCAAGAGAACTGGGCAGCAAAGGCAACGCAAGTGATCAGTGCTGTAAGCGAGTCCATTAGGGCTGCATCCTTTCCGCAATCAGAGCTTTCTTTTGCAGAACTAAGGCCGCCCTGTCCTCCCCACCTCTCACGGCGGTGTTGAGGCACAGGTCGCTCCCGATCGCGCTCCGGCAGGAGGGCCGTGCCAAAACGGAATACAATTGTTAAATCCCGAAACAGGAACCACGCAATGAACCTTCAATCCGGCACCAGCGTCAGCAAGAAGATCGTCACCTAATCCCTTCGCCCTTTTTGTTCTTCAAGCAGTCTCGTTATCGTAGAAGAAATTTGGTCGACGGCTTCTGGCTTCCGCAGAAAAGCGTCAACGCCGGCGCGCCAAGCTTCCTTCTCGCAATTGCCTCCTGAAAGCATGATGATCGGAGTATGGCGGCGGTGTGCCATGCTCTTTGTACGGAGTATTAACTCCATCCCATTGAGTCCAGGCAGATCGTTGTCAACAATTATTGCATCGTAATGAGCATCGCCTTTAAGGATTTTCAGCGCGGTCGATCCGTTCATACAAGAGTCAACGTGAATCCCTTGGTTGGTTAATGTGTCTGCTACCACCCGCGCGACAGGTTCGTTGTCTTCGACGTGGAGAATTGAGATCTGTGAGGCCGCTTGACGCGGAATAGTACTTACTACCTTCTTTTTAGTTTTTCTGGGCTCGGAAAAAATGTGGCGTCTCCGCTTGCGAACTGTGGATCTTGTCTTGAGCAGCTCCTTGTGGCGGCTATTGATCAAAGAGATCAAGCTCTGATGATGCCTGAAGCCCAGCAATCGAGCAGCTCTCGTTACCGATCCTCCGGCGTCTCTCAGCGCACGTTCGATCACGGCCCTCTCGCCATTACGTACATGTTGTTTGAGTGAGAAGCCTTCCCAAGTGTGATCCTGGGATTCCTGATCTTTATCGTCCAATCGTCTAACCGTACCTAGCAATTTGTTCGCACAACTAATCAGGCGTTTTCCCGTCGATGGATCTTGCGAATTCTTCAAAAGCTCGATCGCCGAACGGTAGATCACGACCAGCTCTTTGGCGGGGATCTTCTCGCCGATTTCTTCGATAATGCTTAACTTCGCGCGACCAGCCCCTTCGAGATCACCCGTTGTTTCGGCGACTTCGACTGCCCGCTCTAGCAAAACTTTCGCACGAGGATGATTGCCTAAGCGCGCCAGGGCAACTCCTTGGGTAGTGAGCGCTTCTGAAAGGACTGCCTGTTGGCCACCTCGCGCAAGCACTCTGACTGCAGATCGCACCAAACGCTCGGCTTCAGCGACGTGACCTTGTGCGAGCAATGTTCGCGCTCGAGTATCGTCAACCTGGGCAGCAGTTCCTACATCCTTTAGTTTGAGAAAGAGGTGATGAGCACGATCGAGATGGCTGTGAGCGTCCTTGTAACGTCCGATCGTAAAGAACAGATAACCGAGATTGTTCTCAACACGAGCGAGATAGCGTTCGTTTCCTGCTTGCTCGAAGTGGAAACTAGCCGCCGCGTATTCGATCAGTGCTTTGTCCAAATAGTCTTCACGGTTCTCAGGGGCAGCCAATTGCCTGAAGACCAGGCCAAACTCAATATGAAAGCTCCCTTTGAGAGCATGATCTTCACTTCGCTCTACCAAAGGAGCGGCTTCGTTATAAAAACGTAACGCCGCTTGTAGTCGTTGTGTTCGCTCTTCGATAACGCCCGCGCGAATAAGAAGTACGGCTCTCAACTCAGAGTCCTCATTTCCCAAAAGGGCTCGGGCGTTTTCTAGTTGGATGCGCGCCTCATCGTATGAGCCTTCGCGCCAGTAACAGAGTGCGAGATCACCTCGCGCCTCGGCTGCTCTTTCAGACTGACCTAGCCCCTCAAAGATTTCCATACTCTGAGTGATGAGATCTTTTGCGTTCTCCTGACTACCTTCAATCTGATTCGCACCACCAAGCCATCCGGCCAAAGCGCCAACTCGAAGCAGAACCTCTGCTTTCATTGGCTCATCGAGACCTTCAAGCTTCGGCTGTCCGTTTGGCTGGGGCCAAAACTCGCCGAGCGCTTCGCGCGCTGCTTCATATTCGCCGGCCTTTTCAAGTTGTTTAGCTATGCTGCAGGAAAGCTGAGCTCGCTCGCCCAGGGTCAGCTCGCGACTCTGGTTCTTAAGCGCTGTTAACTGAGACTCCAAGTTCATGTGAGGTCTGCCTTTCTACATGAGTGATAAACTCTTTGCGCCGCGAAGCGTGGGCCGCGTATTGACTCTGTGAAGGCAAATCAACGGTTCTGAAACACGCTTCGTCTTGTTCGATTAGAAAACTCGCAACACCGATTCACTAACTTAAGGAGAAAATATGAAGAACCTAAAAAGACTAGGTGTCTCCGTCACCTTGACGTGTGTTCTCACATGCGCCGCTTTTGCTGGGGAAACAAATGCTCCACCCTGCGCGGCACCTGGTGAGACGAATGCTCCGCCGTGTGCGGCTGCTCAATTGACGCCAGATGACGCTGTTATTCCAGGGGAAACAAGCGCTCCTGCCTCAAATTCGGGAGACGCTTCCTCGGCTACTGAGTTCGCGCTAGATCTCCTGCAAAGCGTACTCTTGCTCTTTTAGCAGCCGCTTGAGTCTCACGAATTCTCGGTTGCCATTGATAGCTCTCACTGGCAACATGTTATTAGTGTGTTTACTTGAGAGCCCCGGATTGGCGCCTGAGCCTCACAGAGGGGACTCTCTTAGTCGCGCAGCATAAACTGAACGCAAATTTGTTGCAACTCAATGTGCCATTAACTCACCCAATCAATTGAGATGTATTAGCTTAGTGGAGTTTGCAACGAATAACGCGGCCTGAATTTGCACGTAACAGAAACGATAAACAAGAGCGCGGGGAAGTCGGAGAGTGCGTAGGCGAACCCTAAGGGCTTCACTGGCTCTTTCAAGGCATGGGTTACGACGCGAACGCGACGTTGGTTGTTGACATAGCACCATCGCGCAACTATCGTTTCTAGCAGTTCACCTAATTGCCGCTTACGATGGTCTCGCCCTCGCTGGTTAACTCAATTTCGTGATCGAAGGCGGAATCAAAGGACCCGGAATTGAAGCAGCTCCTAAATCGGGAAAGGCTGCGAGGGTTGTCCAATCGGTAAGTCTATGGCGATGTTCAGAACTTGATTGATTAGTTTCCTCATTTCGTCAAAGGAGCCTCATGTCCACAAGTGTTCACAATCCCGATCAATATATGGGAAGCCTTAGGCAAATCATCGCACAAGGTCGCAAGCGTCTTGGCTTATTGGTTGGTGCGGGAGCTGCCGCGAGTATTAATGCGCCTGGTTCCTCGGAGCCGCTTATTCCCGTTGTGGCGAGACTAACGGAAATAGTGTTCAGTGCTCTGGCTGGGAAGTACGGAACGACCCTTGATGCGATACGCGGCGAAATTCCAGACGCAAACGTTGAAGAAGTGCTTTCGCGTGTCCGCAGTTTGGCTGCGGTAATTGGTATAACTAAGGTTTACGGGCTAGATGCTACTGGCCACAAAGAATTAAGCGAAGCGATCTGTGCTGAGATTGGTAAAGTCGTCAACAAACCTCTCCCTGACGGTCCATCACCCTACACTGAATTTGTCACATGGATCGGCGGGACAGCGCGCGATTACCCGTTCGAGATTTTCACGACCAATTATGATTTGTTATTCGAACAGGCAATGGAACGCGCACACGCTCCATACTTTGATGGATTTACCGGCGCGGGGGAGCCGTTCTTCGATCCGTCAACCGTCGCAAAGAATGATTTGCCTTCGCGATGGACTCGGATATGGAAGCTCCATGGTTCACTCGGTTGGTCCACAAACTCTCGTAACGATATCATTCGAGTGGGAGGACCAACAGCGACTCACCTAGTATTTCCAGAACATCTGAAGTATGAACAGACGAAGAAGGCTCCCTACTCAGCACTTTTTGATCGCTTGGGTGCTTTTCTATCAACGCCAGACACCTTACTCATCGCGACCGGCTTTTCATTTGCGGATTTTCACGTGTCCGCACGTATCGATGAGTGCCTGACCGCAAATCCATCTGCAAGTCTCTTTGCGTTTCAATTCCGGCCATTGGATGAAGAACCTCACGCCACGGAAATCGCTTCTCGTCGGGCCAACATGAGTTTGTACTCTCCCGACAAAGCCATCATCAACGGAGTGGCAGCACCTTGGCTTCCAGGCGATCCACCGACGCGGGATTGGGGGCCAATTCGCGCAGGATACTGGGGTGCGGACTCTACCGGAGGTACTCCACAGTTCCTGTTAGGAAATTATGTACATCTAGCTCGATTCTTTGCCTCTTCTCACTCTTCTCAAACCATTCCTGCACCACCACCAAGTGCAATTCCGTGAGGGAACGATAGGCTACAAAATGAATGTGAAGCCAACATTGCTAGGTCACGTCGGCTCCGTCTCTGGCGCAGCCGTCAGCGTGCGTTTATCCCCTAGTGTTGCGTCAGGCATTGCAATCATCGCTGGCAAAAGCTATCGCATAGGCCAGGTAAGTAGCTTTGTTCGGATCCCACAGGGTTATCACGATCTCTACGGAATCGTGGCGGAGGTGGGTGCAAATGCATCGCCTCAGGCGTTGCGAGAAGATGAGAATCGTGGTGAAAGATGGATGACAATTCAGCTAGTTGGCGAAATAGTGGGCGTCTCCTTTGAACGTGGTATCAGTCAGTATCCTAACGTCAACGACGAAGTCCATTTGGTCACTGAAGAAGACCTTGCCGTGATCTATGGTACGTCCGAGGCAGGTCAAGTGATTATTGGTCGGTTGGCCAGCGTCGAGGGCATTCCCGTTCGTATCGATCTGGATAAGCTTGTTACACGCCATAGTGCCGTCTTGGGTTCCACCGGATCTGGTAAATCTACGACAGTCGCCAGCCTATTAAGATCCATCGTGCTTGGTGACGCGCAAACCGCTGAGCCTTTGCCGAGTGCCCGCGTTCTGCTTCTCGACATTCATGGCGAGTATGGGCGCGCTCTGGCGTCGATTGCGAAGGTGTTTCGGGTCAATCCCGGATTGGGAGAGGAAGCGCTTCATATACCGTTTTGGGCTCTTGAACCAGTAGAGCTGTTGAGGTTCTTAATGGGCCAGTTAGAGGACAAAGCACTGAGCCAAATCCTCGATCATATCTTTCAATTCAAAGTAGATCGGGTTACTGCGCAACCTATCGAGGGCGTCGAAGTCGCTTCGATGACCGTTGATAGCCCTGTCCCATTCAGCTTAAAGAAACTCTGGTTTGATCTCTTGGATCCAGAAATAAAGACATGGACAGACCAGCAAAGAACCGTAGCCGCACTTGTTGAAGCTGGAGACGCCAACACACTAAAGGCTCCTCGCTATAGGCCGCCCGGTGCTGGTAGTACGCCCCCATTCATAAACCAGGTCGGCCTGTTGGGAATACGGCGTCCTCTCAATCAGATGCGCTCAAGGTTGCTAGACCGGCAATATGATTTTCTCCTTCACCCTGGAGTTTGGGAACCAAACCTGAATGGCAATGCTGCTATGGACCTCCCGGCGTTGCTCGAAAACTGGTTAGGCCACGCCAAACCGATCACGATTCTAGATCTTTCAGGAATTCCCAGCACCGTAGTCGCTCGGCTCATTGGCGCCATTCTCAAGATTATCTATGACGCCCTGTTTTGGAGCCGTGCGAAGAGTGAAGGCGGCGTCGCCAGACCTTTGCTAGTCGTAATGGAAGAAGCGCATCGCTATCTCTCAAAGGATGCTGATGGTCCGGCCCGTTCCATGATACAGCGAGTGGTAAAGGAAGGACGGAAATTCGGAATAGGTGCAATGATTGTTAGCCAGCGTCCCACCGAGGTTGATGAGACAATATTGTCCCAATGTGGCACTTTCATCGCATTGCGTCTTTCGAATTCCTCCGATCGCAGTAAGGTTCAATCATTGCTTTCCGACAATCTAGCCGGTGTCGTAGAGAGTCTTCCGGTGCTCCGCACCGGCGAAGCAATCGTAATAGGGGAGGCGGCCCGATTGCCGATCCGTTGTCGCATTTCATTGCCTGATGAGCAACATCGTCCTAACAGCGGGGATCCTGACGTAGCGAAGCGCTGGAGGAACCCACGTATCATGGAAAGTTATGGCAGAGTCGCGGCATCTTGGCGTGCTCAGAATCCACTCTGGGCCGCATCACGTCCAAATCGAACCAATTTGAGCGCCGAGGAGATCGAAAACATGGAAAGAGAGATGGTGGCATCTTCAAACGTCGTGTCGATCGGCTATGACGCTGGCACGGAAACTCTAGAGATTGAATTCAAGGGTGAAGGTGTTTATCAGTATTACAATGTGCCGGAACCGCTCTATCAGCAACTGATGGCGTCGGATTCAAAAGGAAAATTCCTTCACGTATACATAAGGAACGCCTATCCGTTTTCGCGCGTTTAGCAGAAGCCAAAGAGAGAACAAGTAGCGCGATCTCGCTCGGTATCGATTATCTTGTTTATTGCGAGCGCACCTTCTGGCATGAGTCGCGAGCTTGAAGAAAAGCGTAAGACACAACAAGTCGGCGCTCAGAGACGATCATGTTCTCCCCAACCTCAATCGCAAACTTCCTCGCCTGTCAGCATCTCACTGCACTGAATCGGGCTGAAGAGGCGGGCGAAATCAAGAGGCCGTTCTTCGCTGATCCTTGTCTTGATTTGCTGGTGAGGCTTGGGTTGGCGCATGAAGAGACTTACTTTCGCGTCCTGGTTGAGGAACAGAACCTCGACATTACAAAGATACCCAGCGACATTCCTTGGAAGGACGCAGCGACTCAAACAGTTGATGCAATTCGCGGCGGCGCTGACGTTATCTATCAAGCGACGTTTCTTTCAGAACAGTGGCAGGGTCGCGCGGACTTTCTTATACGCGTTGATAAACCTAGCGCGTTAGGCCCGTGGTCGTACGAAGTTGTCGAGACCAAGTTGGCCCGCTCAACCAAAGCAAGAGCCATTATCCAACTTTGTTTTTACTCGGACCTGCTCTCAACGATTCAGGGTGTGGTGCCCGACTATATGCATGTAGTTCTCGGGGGCGGAGCGAAACCTGAGAAGTTCTCCGTTCACCGCTACCTCGCATACTTCCGAAAAGTCAGACGCGAGTTCGAAGCAGCTAATCAGCTAAGGGCAGAGACCTATCCTGAGCCTGTGGATCATTGCCGCGTCTGCATCTGGTCCTCCGTTTGTGAGGGACGCTGGCGCGACGATGATCACTTGTCGCTAGTTGCCGGAATTTCAAGGAATCAGCGAAAGGTTTTGGTTAATCCGGCATCAGCACGGTACGTGGTCTGGCAAGTCCGGAGCTTCCTCCCATAGAAGGCATTGGTACTCAAGCGCTGACGAGCATTCGAGAGCAGGCGCGGTTGCAGGTTCAAGGCCGGGATGAAGGTCGTTACATTTATGAGCTGTTGGAACCGTCCGAAGAAAAAGGGCTGTGTTCGTTGCCACCGCCCTCCCTTGGCGATATTTTCCTAGATTTTGAAGGCGATCCTTTCACGTTCGACCAAGGCTTGGAATATCTCTTCGGTGTGTTGACGCTCTCAGACGGCAAGGCTGATTACTTACCGATCTGGGCGCTTGATCGAGCCGAAGAGAAAATCGCGTTCGAGAATTTCATCGTGATGGTGACAGAACGTCGGCGACAACATCCGGATATGCATATCTATCATTACGGAGCGTATGAGGAGACCGCGATCAAACGCATGGCTGGCCGACATGGTACGTGTGTAGATGAAGTCGACGATCTGTTGCGATCGGGAGTCCTCGTCGATCTCTATAGAGCTGTTAAGCAGGGACTGCGGGCATCGGTGGAGAGCTACTCAATCAAGAAGCTTGAGCCTCTCTACGAATTCAAACGCGAGGTACAACTGATCGACGCCAACCTTGCCCTTAATACCTTCCAGTCCGTGCTCGCATTTGGTTCCGGTGAGGAAGACATCGCAGAGATTCGCGAGGCAATCGAAGGCTATAATCGCGACGATTGTGTTTCCGCGCTGCGATTGCGGGATTGGTTGGAAGACAGGCGGCGTGAGTTAGAGGCAAGCAAAGGAGCGCCCCTGCCTCGACCGGCGCTGAAGACCGGCGAGCCAACCGAGGATCTATCAGCTTACCTTGAACGGGTTCGCTCAATTGCGGCTCGTCTTGTCGTTGACCTACCAGAAGACGAAAGCGAAAGAACCAACGAGCACAAAGCACAATGGCTGCTTGCTCAATTGCTAGAGTGGCATCGCCGAGAGGACAAGTCAGCATGGTGGGAATACTTCCGCTTATGCGAACTCGCCGATCATGAGCTACAGGAAGACAAGAGCGCATTAGGTGGGCTCATTTACGAAGGCGTAGTAGGCGAAACAAAGAGGTCTCTCATTCATCGCTATCGGTTTCCGTTGCAGGATCACGCGATTGATCGGGCTCCTTCGGTGCATGACCCAAGAACGCAAAAAGGGGTTGGTGAAATTGTTGAGATCGATGAACGAATGCTGACTATCGACATCAAGAGAGGCGCTTCATCTCTTGTTCCGCATCCGACCGCGCTGATCCCCCACGACATCATCAACGCGACGGTGCTACGCGAGAGTCTTCTGCAACTTGGAGCATGGGTTGCGGACAACGGAATCGATGCGCCGGGCCGGTTTAGGGCAGCGCGAGATCTATTGCTCAGAAGACCACCCCGTTTAGGCGGAGACACGCTGCACGACCTACTTACTAAGAATCCAGAATCGATTGAAGTAGCCAAACAGGCTGCACTCGCTCTCGATCAAACAGTGCTTCCGATTCAAGGTCCACCCGGTTCTGGCAAGACTTACACTGGTGCCCGCATGATTACCGAGTTGGTGAGAAATGGATTAAGAGTTGGCATCACCGCCGTCAGCCACAAGGTAATCAGCAAGCTTCTTAAAGACACGTGCGAAGCCGCGCGCGAGGCGGGTGTTAACCTAAAGGCTTTACAAAGGGTGGATAGCGGCGATAGCTGTGAAGACGCGCTGGTGGCGCGCGCCAAAAACAATGAAGCAGTCGTTAACGCTCTAGCGGGGCGGGAGGCACAAATCGCCGCAGGGACTGTATGGCTATGGGCGCGTCCAGATATGGCCGATGCGGTTGATGTGCTGTTCGTCGACGAAGCGGGTCAGATGTCATTAGCGAATGTGCTCGCGGCATCTCCTGCTGCGAAGAGTATCGTCTTACTTGGTGATCCACAGCAGCTCGATCAACCTCAACGTGGCGTACATCCTCTTGGTGCAGAGGCGTCCGCGCTTTCTCATCTGCTTAACGGACGTGCGACCATCGGCGCGAATCAGGGATTATTTTTAGCAGAGAGCTGGCGACTGCATCCTGATATTTGCGCATTCACTTCAGAGGTCTTTTACGACGCCCGGCTCATGCCTCGTCCTGAGAACGCGACACAACGCCTGACTGTCGAGGGACCTCTTAATGGTACAGGATTGCGTTTTGTTCCGGTCAATCACAGCGGAAACCAGAGCGAGTCGTCTGAAGAAGCCGCACGTATGGCGGATAT
>Ga0134121_10001434_pt1 | contig 22493 bp, 15 predicted proteins | sample KB301_FD_96463 | JGI IMG/M metagenome (GOLD analysis project Ga0134121, IMG submission 96463) | Terrestrial soil microbial communities without Nitrogen fertilizer from Kellogg Biological Station, Michigan, USA - KB3-0-1 | ecosystem: Environmental > Terrestrial > Soil > Unclassified ... | reverse complement strand
CGCCATCCCGAGCCGCTCCGCTGCGCGGGGGAGAGACGGCGAGGTTCTGAGCGCCACGAGCCGCAGCGTCGCCTTTTCGATCTCCCCCAGCGTCATGGGCGTGTGCTTGATGACCCACTGGCGATCGGCGGCCGTGAAGCTGGTCTCAGGCTCCTTCAGCTTCGCGATGGCGTCCGCCGCGTACTCGTCAACGATGCGCGGCAGCTCGGTCGTGCGAGTCCTGAGCGACGGCACCCGGATCGGGACCGGAAGGGTGATGAATGGATCGGCATCATGGCGCGCGTCCGCACAGACGATGAGCTGCACACGTGCGCTCGGATCTCGCACCATCGCGACCACCGACGGGAAATCGCGCGGTCGCCGGGAGTGCCGCACACACAAGGATCCACCGGTAGCCGCCATGAACCCAGCGACGCCGTCCTTGTAGTTCGCCGGGGACCGCGCCGTTGACGGTAAATCTCCTCTCTGCGGATCGCACACGACGAACGGCTGGGCGACGCCGAGGGTGCGCCGGTGCAGAGCGTGCGCGAGCGGCACGAGGTCCGCTTCGCCCAGGAGCACGAGCACGGCATCCCGTCCGACGCTGAGGTAAATCGAGTCGATCGCGTGCTCGACGGCGTCGGTGCGGTTGGGCGCCCATCCGAGGATGCGGGCGCAGAAGGCGCGCAACGCGGCCTCGTTGATCTCGACGTTGAGCCCGGTCGCGGCGCGGGCTATCACAGCGCACCTCCGGCCACGACGAGGCCAGCCGCGCCGGTGCCCTTGCTCGCCATCGCGCAATGCAGACGCGCCTGTTGGCCAGCAGGTACCCGGTCGGCACCGCTCGTCGAAAACGTCATGAGCTGGCGATCGTGGTGCTTGACGGCCTGCGCCTCGCCGACAGCTCGGCCGTCCCGATCTCTGATCGGAGTATCCATATCGATCTCCTTCGGGCCGAAGCCCGGGAAAGAGCCGCGCGCGATCGCACGCAGCTCGTGGTTGATCTGGTTCGCGATCGCGCCGCACGCGGCACGTCGCACGACTCGAATCGTTCAGCTACTTGCGTCGCTTCGCGGGCCGCAGCAGCTCCGCCAGCGCCGAGAGGATGGCGCTGACGACCACCATCAGAATGTCCTTCCACATGACGGCTCCTGTTTGTCGCCGCTACCGACGGAACAGCGCATCGGCTGCGCTGTCGTCGACGCAGCTCATGTCGTGCGCGGCGATGATCTCGTCGCACCAGCATCTTATACAAGAACAAGAAGTGACCAGGGGAATGGGCTCGAGCCGGCTCGGGTCCACGTCGATCGCGACCCCGAGCACGGTCACCCCGAGCTTGGCCGCGCGCTCGCGTAACTCCGCGGCGCCGGCCGGGTCGCTGCCGCCATCGGTGATGAGGACGATGTCGGCCTCGTGTAGCGCGCCGGGTCGCTGCTCGATGATCTCGAGACCGCGCCGGACAACGGTGTCGATGTTGGTGCCGCCGTCGGCCGGGACGAACAGCGCTGCCTCGGGCAGGGCCGCGCCGGGGAGCACGATCGACTCGTGCTTCACGGCGCCGTCGAAGCAGAGCAGCGCGAACGGCCGCTTCTCGTGCTGCGCGACGTCGAGCAACGCAAGTGCGACGGCCGAGGCCCAGACATCTTTGTCGCCCTCGGCCATCGAGCCGGATTTGTCTATCGCCACGACGAGCGGCCCCTTCCCGAGCGTCTCGGTGCTCTCGAGCCGGTACTGCAGGCACGCCGATTCGGCCAGGCTCCTGAGCGTCAGGAGCCTGGTTCGCGGGTGGACGAGCTGCGCCAGCTCAAGCGGCAGAAGCCGGCTCTGATCGGCGCCTTGCTCGATGTCGACGATCTCGTCCGCACCGTGGCGCACCCTCGACCGCCGCTTGCCACCGGCGATCCGGCGGAACCGACCCGCGAGCAGAGCGATCCGCCGGAGCCGCGCGTCATCGCGGAGCCGCGCCGCGAGCGACCGCGCCGGCTCGCCGGTGCCCGGTGTCCCGGGTGGACTGGTTCCGAACCCCACGTGCTCGAGCCCGTCGAGCGCGTCACGGAGCTGCTCGACCGCCTCCACCGCCTTGCCGCACCCCGCCCGGATGGACCTGCGGAGCACGTCATCGGCGTCGTCCGGCTTCAACTCGTTCATGAGCGCCTCGACCGCCATCGCCGACTCGTCGGCTCGGCCGCGGCAATCCTGCGCGAGCCGCTCGAACGCCGGCAGCTGCGCGATCGTGTCGTGGATGCGCTGTGCCCAGCCGGCCAGCGGCGGGAACCGCTGGGCCTCGGGAATCGGTTCGCCCTCGCCGGCATAGAGCCCCTCGAAGATCTCATCCTCCAGCTCGCGCTCGATGGCATCGCTCGGATCTGCCCGAGGTAGCCCACGCGCCGCTCGGTGCAGGTACAGCGACCACAGCGGCACGTCGTAGATGATCCGTCTCATCGCAGGCTCCGCATTCCCAGCCCCAGCCCCGAACTCACCGCGCGCGCGACTTCGGCGTGCAGGCCCTGGATCTCGGCGACCGCGTCGCTGATCACCGCCTTGGCCCGCCGGCCGGCGGTCTTAGCCAGCTCCTGCAGCTTGGCCTGCTGGGCGTCGAACTGCTCGACCGCCTGCGCGGCCTGCGCGATGTAGAGCTTGCGGTCGCCGGCCTTGAGCCCCGCGACCTTGGTCGCGATCTCGCGCGCGGCATCGAGGATCTCGACGCTCTGCATGCTTGCCGGGTCGGCCAGGTTCCCGACGATGCGCGCCACCTTCGCGCGCTCCTTGGGCTCGCGCCACAGGCTGTCGACCAGGATCGCGAGATCCTCGGGACAGGTCTTCTTCTCGCCGGCCAGCCACGCCGACGCCCGGACGATCCCGAGCGCCTTCTTCCATCGCCGATCCGACGCCGTGATCCCCTCGCCGCGGCACGCGTCGCGGATCGCGAGCAGTGCATCGACCGTGTCGTCCGTGACCTTGACCGCGGTCACCTCGCCCTGCGCTCGGCGCAGCTCGTCCATCGTGAGCGTCGCCGCGATGGCCGGCTCGGGCCCGACCAGGACGCCACGCAGGTTCGAGGCGACGAGCAGGTAGCCGACGTCGAACCGGAGCAGGAAGCGGTCGAACAGCGCCTCGAGTTCCTTGCCCTCGGGCAGCTCGTTGCTCGCGGCGAACAGCGACACCAGCGGGCAGCGCACCGGCGCGCCGTCGTTGTGGAACACCCGCTCGTTGATGATCGAGAGCAGCGCGTTCAGCACCGCGCTGTTGGACTTGAAGATCTCGTCGACGAACGCGAACTCGGCCTCGGGCAGCTTGCCGGCGGTGAGCCGGACGAAGCGGTCCTGCGCCAGCGCCTGAAGGCTGATCGGGCCGAACAGCTCCTCGGGCGTCGAGAACTTGGTGAGCAACCGCTCGAAGTAGCTGCCGCCAAACAGCTGCGCGATGCAGCGGACGAGCGCCGACTTCGCGGTGCCCGGCGGGCCGATCAGGAGCACGTGCTCCCCGGCGAGCACCGCTGCGAGGCACCCATCGATGACATCCTTGCGCTCGGGGAACTGCGCCATCAGGTCGGCGCGAAGCTGATTGATCTGCTTGTGCATGACGAACCTCCGGAAAGGCGAAGGGCGACCTCGTCTCCGAGATCGCCCTTCAAGTGGTTGACGTGAGTGATGTGGTGGCTACGCGGCCTTCTTGTTGATCATCCCTGCGACCGTCGCGGACATCTCGTCGAGCTGCCGATCGAGATCGGTCACGGTGATCGCGAGAACGCCACGGTAGAGCTTGGCGCGGTCACGCAATGCCGCGAACGCTTCGAGCCGGCGGGTCAGGGTCGAGGTCCGCTCGGGCGGCATCGACACGAACGCCGCGATCTCGGCCTGGAGTTGCGCCAGCTCGGCCTCGAGCGACGCCGTGGCGATCGCGCCGAGCGCGCGGTTGGCGTCCTGGCTCTCGTGCACGGGCAGGACATGGACCCGGGACGTCCCGATCTTCTCGATGGCACCCTGAAGGCGCCGCAGCTCGGCCGCATAGACCGCCGGCACCCAGTAGATGCCACCGCCGTCGCGCAACGTCACCGCCGCCCACGTTCCGAGCGCCTTCACGATCGCGCGCCTGACATCATCGGCCGTATGCGTGGTCCGCAACGTGCGGAACCCGGCGAACACGGCCTGAACGATGTCGTGCGAGGTCACGTCGCTGTTGATCGCCTCGCTCGTGCGGTCGAGGCGCACGCGAGCTTCCTGCACGTACGTCACGTTGCCCGCGTCGTCATGGTTCTCGCGAACGATCGCGAAGACGATCTCGGCCTCGCTGTCGAGCCCGAGCCGGATCAGCCGGTCACGCTGGCCGACCTGGGCTTCGCGCACGGCTTGCTTGAGCGCGCGCTCGGCGGTGGGCTCCTCGGGGAGCAACGCGGCATCGAGGCCCGCGTCGCGCCAGAGCGACTCAAGCGTCGACCGATCCACGCGGGCATCTGCGAGCTGCCAGAATACGATGTCGCCGAGGTGCTGGGTGCCCTTGCCGAGCACGGAACGAAGTCGTTGAAGATTCATGAGGGTCTCCTTGGTTGGTTGTTCGTGAAACGAAATGCCGATCGTCGCCGTGCTGCGACAGGTCGCGCCCCGACAGATGGCGGGAGGCCGGTTGCGTTGAGGGACCCGCACAACGCCAGTTGGCGTCAGCGGCTCCCCATCAAGGTCTTATGCCAAGGATAGTTACTGGATTCGGCTCGCCGAGGCTACAGGCATGAACGCGCCTGCCACCTGCTCAGCTGACATGGGTGTCGGCGCCCGTTGGATTACGGCTGGATATGTCCGCTCGGGCTCGATCCGGCGCACATCGTCGTGCAGCGCGGCGAGCGCGCGGACAATCCCATGGGTCATCAGCGTATCCGCTGCGATCACTTGGGCGCCGGTACTTCAGCGCGGGGCGGGTTGAGCCACAGCCACCACGGGATGTGGCGTAGGAACGCGAGCCAGGCCGCGCGTTCACCGGTGAGCGGGTGGACGGCGGCACAGTCGTCGCCGATCACTTCCTCAAACGGACGACGGACCGCTCCCCTCGTCAGCCCCTGCCAACCACCGTGCAACGAGCCCTCCGTTTCGCTGCCTTGGAGCGCGCAACGTAGCAGCCGGCGGCATACGATACCCTTATCGTGTTCATCACCAGAGGGAGCAGGCGACGAGGAAATGCGCATGCAAGTTAGAGGCGCACGGTGACCGCTGAGCGGGCAACCCTCGAGCTTGTCCGGACTCCCCGCATCTGTCGAATGATGCAAGTCAAGCCGGAAGCGATCGACCTGCTCTTGGACCAGGCGATTGCTGTCGCATGCGAAGTGATCGAGGGTGAAGCCGTGGGATTGGCCGTCGTTGATCCAGAGCGAGCCCTGAGTGTTGTCGTCGACGTAGAATTCCGAGGTCGTGGATTCGGAGCGTCGGTCGCCAGAAAGGCGCTCTCCATTGCGTTCGCCAAAGATCTACCCGATGTCATCGCTCGTGCTCGACACGGCTCCCTCGGCGCCAGGCTGGCGGCGCAACTCGGCTTCCGTGAGACTAGACGTTCAAAGACGGAGGTCTTCCTTCGCATAGGCCGCGATCAATGGAACGACGCCATACGACCGTCGACATCGCGCGGTGCATTCGCTCGCGCCTGGGAATGGATCCGAAAGCATGCAAAGCGGGCTTGAGAAGAATCTGCCGTGATCCGGTCTCCGGGGCCGGGTTCTTCGCAGCGGATCATCGGTTGATCTCGACGGCGATTCGCCACCGCTCACGTCGCGCGGGGTGTAGCACTCGCGGCGGCCCTCCTTCGATTGCCTCGCGACCGTCTGTATCAGCGCATCGAAAACGTCGCCCATCTCGACGTTTGCGACGCGGTCGGATGTGGCACGGTGGGAGTCAGCATCCCCATGCCTCCTTCGCGAGCGGCGTCGCGTTGAGCTCGGCCCGGCGGCCCCGCCAGGTGGGCAGGTGGTGATCCATGAGGCGGAGGAACCTGTCGTCGTGCTTCGCGACCACCAGGTGGGTGAGCTCATGGACCAAGACGTACTCGAGGCAGGCCGGCGGCTTCTTGATCAGCTCGAGGTTGAGCCAGACGCGGCGCGCCTTCGGGTTGCAGGAGCCCCACTTGGTCTTCATCCGCTTGATGCCCCACGCGCGAACCTCAACGCCGAGGTCGTCCTGCCACCGCGTCAGCAATGGAGACACGATCTCGCGCAGGCGATCCCGGTACCACCGCTGGAGCAGCCGCTCGCGATCCTCGGTGGTCCACCCGGCATGGACGTGGAGCACGATCGCCGTGTGCCCGCGAAGCTCCACCCGGGGCGGCCCGTCGCTCTCGACGACCTGGAGCCGGTACCGGCGCCCCCGATAGAAGTGGCTCTCGCCGCTCGTCATCTCCCGTGCCGACTCCCGCGACTGCCCCTCGAAGCCGGCTTGCTTCTGCTTGATCCATCGCAGCCTGCCGATGACAGCGACCCGGACGGCGGCGTCCGAGACGGCCACCGGGGCAGCCACGCGCACGCGGCCATCGGGCGGATAGACACCGAGGTGCAGGTTCTTGATCGGCTTGCGCACGACCGAGACGTGCAGGCCGCCGACCGTGAAGCTGGTGGCGTCAGTAGTCATTCTGGCTCTCAACCAGTTCGAGGGTCGCCTGGACCTGCTCGGCCGTCGCGTCATCGCCGAGGGCGGCAGCGATGGCCTGCCGCACGCGCTTGGTCTTCATGGCGCTGCTGCGCCAGTCGTCCTGCATGCTGGTTCGTACCGCCTGGTCGACGCGCAGTGCCACGGCCTCGTCGCGTCCGAGGTTGTCGAACAGCGCGCGCTGCGCCTTGGTATTCAGCGCGGTTGGATACCCCCCCGTGCTCGGGCCGGCCTTGGCCTGGCGGGTCAACTCGACGACCCGTGCCAGGTAGTCCTTGTACGCGAGCGCGCCTTCCTTGCGCTGCGCGATCAGCGCGTCGAGCAACTCCGACATCTTCTCGTAGTACTTCGGGTTGATCGGCGACTCGTCGATGATGAGCCTGCGGACGTTGTTCTCGATGGTCTCGGCGACCGCCTGCTCCTTCTTGCGGATGGATGGAGGCAACGCCTCGACGGCCCCAGCACCTCGCTCGACGATGAGCTGCACCAATGACAGGTCGTCGAACTCGGAGACCGTCACAGACTCCTCGGCGCGGATGTAGGTGTCGATGAGGTGTCGCATCGCCGGCTCGTACTGCTTGAGGTCGATCGCGTCGCCGCTGTGCAGCTTCACCTGGCTCCGCAGGTTCTCGTAGAACGTGACCTCGTTCTTGATGGCGGCGGTCCCGGCCTCGCTGTAGCCCGCCTCGGTCATCTCGGACGCCAGGTTCGCGTACGCCCGGACCAGCGCGGAGACGAGCTTGTACAGCGCCAGCCGCTGCGGCTCGTTGGCCTTGAGCTGGTCCACGTTGCCGTGCTCGCTCGAGGAGAAGTACCGGTAGAAGGCCTGGTCATCGCGCGGCGGCTCCACCGGCTCGCACAGCGCCCGCACGGCCTCCAGCGCTTCCTCCAGCCGCTCGCGGCCCTTCTTGACGCGGTCCTCGAGTAACCCTTCCACGTCTTCCTTGTCGAACCCATCGAGCGCACCCGACGTGTAGTCCTCGACCGCGCCCTCGATCCGCTTGAACAGGTCCTTGTAGTCGATGATGTAGCCGTACTCCTTGTCATCGCCGTCGAGGCGGTTGACCCGGCAGATGGCCTGGAACAGCCCGTGGTCGCGCATCTGCTTGTCGATGTACAGGTACGTCGCCGGTGGCGCGTCGAAGCCAGTAAGCAGCTTGTCGACGACGATGAGCAGCTTCATCTGCCCCGGCTCGTCGACGAACTTCTTCTTCACGGCCTTCTCGAAGGCCTCCACCTTGTTCACCGCCACCTCCGGCGGCTCGTTGAACCAATCCGCCAGCATCTGCCGGTAGATCGTGTACTTCTCCAGCGCGTCTGTCGCGCCCTCGCCGCTCTCCTCGCCCTTGATGTCGGCAACGCTCGGTGCGTACGACGTCACGATCGCGCACTTGCCGGTCAGCGGTGTCTTGGCGAATAACTCGTAGAATTTGCAAGCCTCGTAGATGCTCCCGGCCACCAGCATGGCGTTGCCGCGCCCGCTCATCAGCCGGGGCTTGGTCTCCATGTCGAGCAAGATGTCGGCCTCGATTGCCTTCAGGCGCGAATAGCTGGAGAGGACCGACTGCATCGTGCCCCAGCGCTTCTTGAGCTGGGCCTTGGCGATGGGCGTAAGCCCCTTGGTCTTGGCCTCGAACCACTGATCGATCTTGGCCGGCGACGTGAGGCTCTGGTCGATGTCTCGCGCCTCGTACCGCAGGTCGAGGACAACCCCGTCCTCCACCGCCTCGTCGAACTTGTACGTGTGGATATAGCGGCCGAAGACCTCGATGCTCTTCTTCTTGTCGGCCTTCAGCAGCGGCGTACCGGTGAACCCGATGAAGATCGCGTCCGGTAAGATCGCCTTCATGGCCTGATGTAAGTCGCCCGACTGCGTACGGTGGCACTCGTCGACGAACACGAACAGGTTGCCCTTGGCCTTGAAGCCCTTGGGAAGCGACTTCTTCAGCTCCTCGACGAAGCGCTTGATGTCGCCGACCGCTTCGCCGTCCTCCTTGCCACCGAACTTGTGGATGAGCGAGCAAAGCAGCCATGGGGTCGCGGCGTTGAGCGCCGCGATCAGGTCGGCGCCCGACTTGGTGCGGTAGATGTCCTCGGCGACGCCCTTGAACACCTTCTCGATCTGCTCGTCCAACTCGGTGCGATCTGTGATGATGAGGACGCGCGAGTCCTTGGCGTTCTCGCGGATCCACTTGGCCAGCCAGACCATGATGAGGCTCTTGCCCGAGCCCTGGGTGTGCCAGAGCACCCCGCCTTCGCGACGCCGGACGTGGCCCTGCGCAGCGCGCACGCCAAAGTACTGGTTGTGCCGGCACAGCTTCTTGATGCCGGCGTCGAAGACCACGAAGTCGTGGATCAGCTCGAGGAAGCGCTCCTTCGCGCAGAACTGGCGCAACGCCTTGTCGAGCGGGTTGTCACCCGGCCCCGCCTCCTTCCAGGTCAGGTAGTACTTCTCCGGCGTCTGGATCGTCCCGTAGCGCAGCCCCTCGGTGTCGTTCCCCGCCATGACGTACTGCATGGTCGAGAAGAACGGCTGGATGAACTCCTTCTTCTGGTTGTCGAGGTTCTGCCGGATGCCCTCCGACACCGACACGATCGATCGCTTCAGCTCCAGCACGCCCAGCGCGATGCCGTTGACGTACAGGACGATGTCCGGCCGCTTGGTGCTGGCCTTGGCATCGGCCGCCCTGACCGTGACCTCTTCGGCGATCGCGAAGCGGTTGCGCTCGGGGTGATTCCAGTCGATGAGCCAAACCGTCTCGGTCGGCCCGCCGACGTCGGCCTTGACCTTTACGCCGTAACGCAGCAACTCGTACACATTTCGATTGCGATCGTAGAGGCTCAGGCTGGTGTTGCCGGCGACCTTCACGACCTCGGCGATCGCGCGTCGGATGATCTCTTCTCCGTCCTCGCGTTCACTGTAGCCCTGGTACGACCACAGGAACTGCTCAAGCTGGCCCTCGATGATGTTCCGGTTGTCTTCTTCGCTCAGGTTGCCCAGGTGGTCGTAGCCCAACTCGTCGACGAACATCTTCGCCACGCGTCGCTGGGTGCGCTTCTCGGCCTCGCCGATCTGGCCGGTGCTGGGCTGCGTGCTCACCGGTATCATCGCGCGCGCACGCTGCGGTTGCACACCCGGGTCCGGGCGAACAGCCGCTGGGGGCTTTGGGGCGGGGTTCGAACCACCGGCCGACTGTCGCCGCTTGGTCGGCTTCACCTTCGCTTTCGTGGCGGCTTGTTTCCTGACGCTGGTTCGAATGACATAGCGTGCCGAACCGACGATCGCATGACCATCGGGCCCACGGAGCGTCTCCTGCTCGTCGTCGTATCGGTAATTGAGCGCTCCGAGCTCGCAGGTCAGGAACCGGTCCGCGAGAAGGCTTCCCAGGTTCTGTAGTCGTCCGGGCGCAATGAGCCTACGCGTTCCGTCTGCTCGGAGCACTGCCTCGCCGTCAACAGCCACGTAGGCGTCTGGCCGGTAGTCGACCACGATGCTGGCGCCACAGGCCGCTTGCATGGCCTCGACTTGCTCAATCAGTTTCTTGTCGCGAGTGGCCCACTCCTTCTTCGCTTGCATCGGAAGTATCTTGCTGCGGAGTACCGTGCCGTCAGCGTCCGTAACCTCAAGCTCAAAGAAGGCGTCCGCGCCATACCTCTGCTCCGGCGCGTGTGGTCCGCGCCCGCGGACGCGCCACGAACGCGTGTGCCACGCATACTGGACGCCATCAACAGTCCTCCCGCCCTTCACCTTAAGGAGGGCCAACCCGAGGGCGCCGGTCAGGCCGTCCTCGTCGGCCTTCTGCGTTTCATACGCGGCAAGTGCCTCAGAAGTCGCGAGGCGGTACTGGGCACCGATCTCATCAAGCAGGCTGTTGGGCAGGAGATCAAGCATGGTCAAGCCATGGAACGTAGCGTAAGGCCTCGCGCCACGAGAACGGCCACCGCCACAGAGCGTCATGCACGTAATGTTGTGGGGTAGGCCTCACAAAAAGCGCGTCCTGCCGGTGAGCAGTTCCTGCATCATTCCCTGCTTGAGCAGTCGGGTCTTATCGCGGCGCTGCTCGAGTGCGGTGAGTTCGGCGTCCATGTCCGAGATGGCGCCTGCGATGGCGGCCTGCTCCGCAAGGGGCGGGAGGCCAAGCGACAACTTGAACAACTCGTTCGTCGGAATCCGCTTCGTGCCGTGCGTTGCCTCGTTGGTCGTCGACAGGAGTAGCGACTCGTGAGCTACGAGCCACCAGAGGACGAAATTGCTATCGACGTCGGGGTTGACCACCACCCCCTTGATGTCCTGGTTAAAGGTGACTGGCCGCTCGGCCCTCGCAACGGGAGCCGAGTGAGCCAGGATCATGCCCCGCACGACCACAAGAATAGCGTCTGCGGGCAGCAGTCGCGTTCCATGGCCAATGGCCGAGGGGCCGACGTGGTCGATCGAGTCATGAATCCTGGCGACCTTCATGTCTTTGGGACTCACCCACGGGATGTCGCCCACCCAGAAATCCTCGTTCGACTTCGCAGGCGTGCCGCCGCTGAACCAGCGGCCCACCGTGCCGAGCGTCGTCGGCGCCCACGTGCCAGTGAAGCCCGGCAGGCGGGTGCGACCGGAGATGAGTTGCTGCATAGCCGCCTGCTTGAGGTTGCGCTTCTTTGCGATGAGCCGGTCCAGCGCACCGAGCAGAGCATCCACATCGCTCAGTGCCGCCGCGATGGCCCGTTGCTCGGGCAACGGAGGAACTGGGTAGATGAAGTTGACTGCGTCGCTGATGTTGAACTGTTTCTGCGCGGTGCCGTACTGCACCCCCTCAATCTGAGCGCGGCCGATTCGCGAGTTCATCACATGGCAAAGCCATTGCGAGTCAAACAATGGGTGTTGTCTAACGATCATCATCGAGGCGCAGTTGCAGCCATCCAGCTCCTCCGGAACTACTGCCGTAACGCCGGGCTCGCCAACGCGAACGGTCACAAGATCGCTTGCTCTCAGCCTCGAGCCCGCGAGAATGCGATTGCTTGCTTCAGTGATTCGCCGTGCCGACTTCCAGTCGATGACGTTCTCTCCAACGTTGGAACCCACTAAGAACGGGACTGATCCGGACTCATCGAAATACGATGACGGGTTGACCACTACGCCAACACTTAACGACGGTGACAGCTCCTTGAGCCTCTTCGCTACCCATCCATCGGGGAGCGGGTGCAGCCCAGACAGGTCGGGAATGCTCACTGGGCCGCCTTATGAGAGACCCTACGCGCTTGGTGGCTGAGCGCCCCCATCTTGCGCAAATGTTCACCAACGCGGGCTGAGGCATCCGATCCCCGCACAGCAAGCTCATCGAGGGTTACCCCGTACCGGTCCGCCAGCTCACGAAGGCGCCCAGTGAGTGTCAGAGATACCCGGTCCAACTCGCCTTGCACCCTGGCCCCAATCAGGGCAAGCCACTTGTCATCGACGACGAGGGTCTTGATCTCGTCCTCGGTCAGCCTGCCGTACCTCGCAACCACCTTGGCGGTCAGGCACTCCTGCCCGACCCTCGCCTTGGCGTAGATCTCTGACTCCTTCTCTACCAAGGCGAGGAAAGCGCCGAGAGTCTTGCGCTCGTCCCCCGCGTCCTTGTCGTTCGTGATTTCCTTCAGTCGAGAGGCGGCGGACGCCCTGGTGACCTTGTCCTTCTCGTTCTTCGCCTCGGCGAACAACCCGTCCTCACCGCCGTGCTCGTCGGCCAGTTCCTCCATCGCCTGCGTGATACCTGCGGCCTCGGCCGTCAGCGCCTCGAGCGCGGCCTGCTCGACGGCGAAGTGCCGGCCGATGAGCAGCGCCATGGGAATCAGTTCGCCCTTGTACTTCTGCTTGCCGACGATGAAGTCGGGCTTGTCCTTGGCCTTCTTGTCCTTCTCCTCGACCAGCAAGCGGGGCTTGGCAGCCTCGCGCCAGCCGTCGCTGGCGATCAGGTAGACGTCGTCTTGCATGGCCTCGGCCCAGTAGTCCATGAGGTGCTGATACACGTCGTACGCGTCGATGAGCTTGGCCTTCTGGAACGTGGCCAGCAGTTGCTCCGCCAGTTCGTCGATTAGTGCCTTGGGCTTGTCGCCCTTCTTGAGTGCAGCCAGGCGCGGCGCCACCTCGGCGCGCCACCGTGCGAAGCACTTCTTGGTCTGGGTGCTCCAGGCTGTGAATTCGGGGTGGCCGAAGATCGTGGTCTTGATGTCGGCGGCAGCGACGCGAAGCTGGGAGTACCCCGGACGGTCGGCCTTGCCGAACAGCGCGGCGCGCACGCCGGGAAACACCTTCCAGTACTGATCGAGTGCGTCGAGGTCGCGATCCGGGATGCCGCCGCGCAGGTGACCGTCGATGTCCTGGATGTCCTCGGGTTCGCTGGTGTCGACGTAGCGTGGCAGGTTGAGGTTGAAGTCGTTCTTGGCGTCGCTGATTTCGGCGAGCGGCACCATGCGGGTGAATCGTGGCAACTCGAGATGGCGGGTGAAGGCGTCGACGATTTTGTGGATGTCCTGCTCGCGCAGTCGGTTCTTGGCGCCGTCCTTGAGGAAGCCCTTTGAGGCGTCGATCATGAAGATGCCCTTGCGCCCGGTAGTGCCCTCCTTGTCGAGCACCAGGATGCAGGCCGGGATGCCAGTGCCGTAGAAGAGGTTGGAGGGCAGGCCGATGATGCCCTTCAAGTAGCCGCGGCGAACGATCTCGCGTCGGATCGTCGCCTCGGCGCCGCCGCGGAACAGCACACCATGAGGGAGAATGATCGCGCCCTTGCCGGTACTCTTGAGGCTGGCGAGTACGTGCAGGAGGAACGCGTAGTCGCCGTTCTTCTGCGGCGGGACCCCGAAGGCAAAGCGGTTGTACTGATCATTGGCCGGGTCGAAGCCGTTGGTCCAGGCCTTGGACGAGAACGGAGGGTTGGCGACGACGAAGTCGAACGTCTTCAGCGCACCGGTCCTCGCTTCCTTGAAGTGGGGCGCCGACAGCGTGTTGTCCTTCCAGATCTCTCCGGTCGGGCAGTCGTGCAGGATCAGGTTCATCTTGGCCAGCGCCTTGGTGGCGTTGTCGTTCTCCTGGCCGTAGAGCGCGAGGTCGAGGCCGGTGGAGCTCCTGGCCTCGTCGTGGGCTTTGAGCAGCAGCGAACCCGAGCCGCACGTCGGGTCGTAGATGGTCTGGTTCGCCGTCCGGGCCTCGCCGACGCCGATGACCTTGGCCATAATCCGCGACACCTCGGCGGGCGTGTAGAACTGCCCCTTGCTCTTGCCACTCTCGGTGGCGAAGTGGCGCATCAGGTACTCGTAGGCGTCGCCGAGGAGGTCATCACCTTCGGCACGGTTGCCGCGGAAGTCGAGCGCCGGGCTGTCGAAGATGCCGACGAGGTTGGACAGGCGGTCGACCATGTCCTTGCCGTTGCCCAGCTTGTCGGGGTCGTTCCAGTTGGCGACGTCGATGACGCCCATGAGCTCGTTCCGCTCGGCGAGCTTGGTGATGATCTTGTTCATCTTGTCGCCGATCTCCTTGTCGCCCTTGAGCGCAACCAGGTCGGCGAAGCTGCCCCCCTTGGGGACCTCGATGTCGTAGGACTTCAGGCTGGCCGCCTTGTCCGAGACGTACTTCATGAACAAGAGCACTAGGACGTAGTCCTTGTACTGGGAGGCGTCCATGCCGCCGCGGAGCTGGTCGCAGGAGCTCCAGATGGACGCGTACAGCTCGGACTTCTTGATCGCCATCGCTCAGGCCGCCTGTATGACGGAGCTCGGAGTCTCAGGAGCGAGGCGAACGCCAAGCAGATCACGGTGTTGCACGGGGCGCCATGCTACACCTCGCGCAAGACGGTGGTCGAGAACCGATGGGCGCAGGCCAGCTACTTGTGGGAGATCTCCATGCGCTGAAGCATCGCCTCGCCCGGCTTACTCGTCGTCGGGATCGTCGGGCGCTACAGCATCCCCGAGGTGCTCGCGAAACGACCGGGCTGCCTTGGCGATGTCTGCGATCGCAGCAACGAGCGCGTCCGGCTCCTCGATGCACCCCAGGACGATGACCTCGCGCTGCGTGCCGCCGATCCGGACCGTCTCCGACCTCGGGTAGTGCGCAAGGAACCCGGCGACCGTGACGCCGGTCTTGCCGCCGCCAAGCCATCCCGTGTGGCCGACCCAGCGACGCCCTTGGTCATCGATCCCGAACACACCCCTCAGCGCTGGGCCGCCAGGACCGAACGCCAGGTTGATCTGGATCGAAGGCGTTACCGCATACGGACCGAACGGACGGCCGACGCCGAACACGTTCCAGTTGCGGTTGTGGCGCTGCTCGCTGGTGAACCAGATGTCGTGCGCCGACAGGAAGTGCACCGGTGTCACCCAGTGGGGCCAGGCCGGGACGCCGACGACCTGGTCGCGGGCCTCGGTCGCCGCTCCGTGGATCGCCGCGACGAAGTCGGCCTGCGTTTGCGCGTACTCCTCGTCGTTGGCAAGCGAGCGAAACGTTCTCATGAGGCGAGGGTAACACCCACCTCCTTGCGGAGGCCGACCTCGATGCCTACCCCCGCAGGGGTGATGGCGGGGCGACGTCGATCTCGAGGTCGAAGCCGATGTTGTCGTCGATCACGCGCACCTTGCGCAGCGTGAGGAACTCCTTCGGCATGAAGCGCGCACTACCGGCATCCGCACCTTCACGCCCTCGTTAAGGTACGTCATCTCCACACCGTCGACGTCAACCACGTCGGCGTGGGGGCAACGAAGACGACGGTGACACATGAATTGGCGCCGGCCAGGGGCCCACTGTGTGCAACGTTGGTCTCGACGACAACGAGCGCGTCGCCGACGACGGCGAGGAAGCACCGCGGCAATCTCGCCGCGAGCCCAGGCATCGACAGCGTGCTCACGACCATGATCGCGTGGGCTGCTTCAATGCACTGGCCCCCCAAGAGCAGGACGGGCTACCTTCACGGACATGACTGGCGAGCGCGCCATTTCCCTCCACTTCAAGGTCTACAGCGACGAGCCGAACAAGGTCTGGCACGCCGAGCAGCAGCGCTGGCACGCCTACGACCTCGACACGAAGGTCGCCATCTACGCTGATCGCGTGCGGGGCTGGTTCCTCGACTTCGGTCGAAGGTTCACGTCGGAGCACAACTGCGGCTTCATCGTCCTCTTGATCGGGGCCTCTTACCTCGAAGGGACCAGCAGTTCCGCGACGGGGAGTCGAGCGACCAGAAATCCAACAGGTCCTTCCGCAAAGCGCTTTGGCGGTTGTTCCCGCGCATCTCCGAGGAGAACGCGGGCTTGGTGTATCAGTCGGTGCGCAACGGGTTGTTTCACGACGCGATGACAAAGGCGGGCATCGGGATCGGGTCGGAGTTGCCAGCGGCACTCGATGTGGACGGCAAGATCCTGATGAACCCGGACCTCTTCATCGCGGCGGTCGTGGCCGACTTCGACCAGTACATCCTTGAGCTGAACAGCAGCGAGAGGGCCGACCTGCGCGTCAATTTCGAGAAGCTCTGGGACGAGCGCGCGCCCTCCTACTGGCTCGAGCCAAAGGCCTGACCGAACGAGACCGAGCGCGACCTGGAGTTCCAGCCCATCCGGAGCGGTACCGCGCAGCAAGCGATCGGCTCGCCGAATTCCTTCTCGTGTCGAACAGCATGCGGACGACGACCACTGGCAAGCTTGAGTTTGCACTACGGAGGAGCTGCACTTGAACGACAAGTACGCAATCGACTGCACGAAGAGCATGCACGTGCTCAAGAACGAGTTCACGAAGACGTACCTCGCGGAACAGTGTGAACAGCTTCTCGATGGCCTTGATCGCGCGATCTCCGCGACCATGGAGTGCGCCCCGGTGCGTGACCATAGCGGCTACCTCGTTGAGCGTGACGGAGGCACCCCACATGCCAAGAGCACCGAGGCGCTATGGGAGCGCGCCATGTGGGCGCACTTCTGCGATCCGCGGTCGTCTCCGGCTGTGCCTGGAGCGTGGTATCGCCTCGTCACGTATCAGGTCCCGCTTCGGAACACGCAGGGCGACGACCGATGGGGGGCCGTCGATCTTCTCGGTGTCTCACACCAGGGACTGCCAGTTGTCGTCGAACTGAAGCGGCCGGGCGCCCATGACGTCACACCTGTCGAGATGCTCGTGCAGGCGGCCGCGTACGCGTTGGCGCTACGCAAGGCGTGGACGCATGGCTTTGGGCGACAGTGGTACGAGTTGGTGTCAGCCACGTACGGCTTTCATGCGCCGCCTTTGAGTGGCGCAGCGCCGATCGTTCATCTCGTGGGAGCTGCCCCTGCCGAGTACTGGCGGAACTGGCTCGGCGACAGCCCGAAGGCGCGGAAGGTGTCCGCGCGGGACTGGTCGCAGATCTCCGCGCTTGTCACCGCGCTCGCAGAACGGGGCCTTCCAGCGACCTTCGTCGAGATCGGCCACGCAGGGCTGAACAACGGGAACTCGCCGCAGAACCTCTCCTGTCGCGTGCTCGACCCCTTCGTTGCGCGCCGGCCGGGCGGCTGAGCGTAGCCGGCCAGCACAAGGGCCGGGTCTAGTTTGGGGAGGTCGCGATCCAGGACGAGAGGCCCAGGTCGTGAGCCCGTGTTCGGTCTCGTGCGTCGGCGCGCGTGGCGACAACTCGGCTGCGGTGGCCATACGTCGTCCTGCGCGAAGCTGCAACTCGTATCTGGGTCGCTCAGCTCTTTCGCCCTGGACTCTCGAGCCGCCACAGCGTGAAGCGCTTGTGCTCTCGTCCGGCACGCGTCCATCGCACCACTCGAACATGGGCGATGCACGGCTTGAGGTCCCATTCGACGAGGCTCGAGAGATCGAGAGTCGGGTCTGCCTTTCCGCGGATCACCTCCCCGGAGTCGAGCTTGTGCTCGAACGACCGCGAGGCGTGCAGCACGCCCATTAACACGCCCGGCAGCGGTTGATCGGCTTCCTCTCGGCTCTCGATCGTCACCCGGTCCACCGCCGCGCGGAGCCGATCCGGTGTGAACTCCGAGGTCGTCGTCGCCGTGGACAGGCGGAAGGTGGCACCCGCGTCGGCGATGGTCGTGAAGAAGGTCCGCACGGCATCGTGGACCCGCGGGTTCAGGCTCTCGACGACATCGACGAACGCTTCGTCATCCTTGCCTGCGGCGTCGATCAGGTGGGCGGCTTCCTCCGCGGCTTCGAACAGCGGGGTTTCCCCGAGCGACTCCTGCTCCGCGAGCTCCTGGAAGTGGAACCCGAACGAGCCATGGACGACATCGGTGACGTGCAACCGGGACAGGTGGGCATCTGGAATCGGGCCCATCGCGTGCAGTTCGCTCTTTGCGGCGAGCGTCTTCGCGATCAGGTCCTGGTACGCGGAGATCACGTCGCTGGTGAACCGTGCATCGATCCCCGCGCTGCCACGCACGGGGGCGCCGTAGAACACCAGCTCGGATTCGGCGGTGCGCCCCGGCGCCGCCTGGAGCGATGCGAGTTCCGCGGTGACGTCGCTCAACCGGTCTTCGAGGCCCATGCGCTCGAGGACGCTGTCTTCGTGCAGCGTCGCGACCAGGTTTTCCAGGGTGGCCTTCTCGGCGATGAGATATGTGCGCTTGGTGGCCTGGGTCATGGGGCAACGGGGATCGGCAACGTGGTGGTTGCCAGCGTCAGGGCGTTGAGCGCGTCGGCGTCGTTGGTCGGGGCAAGGGGTACCTGGAGTATACCCTTCCAGGTGAGATCGTCGCGCCGGTGCGAGAACAGCGAGTACCAGTAGCTCACGACGGCGGGTTCCGCGAACTTTCCGTCGTGAAGCTGCACGAAGTAGGCGTCGCAGAGGTACTGCATCCTCGTGAGCTTCGACGAGAAAATCCAGCGGTTGGCCGCGATCAGCGCCCGGAGGTCAACGCCGGGTGGCTTGGCGAAGAAGGTCACGAGATCGACATCGTTGGGCTCACGGTGGATCAGCTGCTCGCAGAAGCTTCCGTCGAGCCACTGGAAGCCGTCTACGACGCCGAGCGAGTGAACCGCCGCCCGGTGACCGAGCCAGCCTCGCAGAATGTCACATCGCTTGGTCGAGGTGGCGAACCGCTCGACCACATCGCGGACGCTGACGGCGTACGGCGATCTCGGACCAAGGGATGCCGGGTCTCCTACGAACGGAGGAATCACGCCAGCCGCAGAGAACGCCGGAATCATCACAGCCACCTCCCTCGCTGCGCAGCGAGCCCAACGCCCGCCTCAGCGAGTCGTCACCTTACCCAAAAACGCGAGCGAGACAACCGGAGCGCACGCAGGTAGCTCGCGCGATCCTGTGAGAGCGAACGGGTCACGCCTACCCGGCGTGCTTCACGATGTCGATCTACGTGCTACGTGAGCATCGGGGCGCGGTCGCCGATCCGCAGATCGGATCGAGCATCGGCCACGTTTGCGCCGCGATGCATCGCTACCGCCTCGTTGCTGGGCGACTGCAGCGTCTTTGACGACGTCTCGGTCTGCGGGTCGTACAATGGTCGACAGCCGTGGAGGGCGACGGCAGCCCCCGACCCCAGGAGGACTTGTTCCCCGTGCCATCGTCCAGGCCGCCCGGGTAGAATCGCCCGGAGCCGGGCCGTATCACCCGGAGAAGGGTGACCACTGAATGCTCAACTCGGCATACCGACGTCGAACCTGACGGCGAAGCTCGCTGGCACGCGAGTGGCTCAAGCATGCGTGCAGCGACATGCCGTCGCAGATCGAGAGAGATGACGCGCTATGGCCTTGCTTCACTACCAGAACCTGGGTGTTCGACGGCCGGACATCCTGATGAAAAACGCCTTCTTCGGGCTGAAGACGTTCTACGACTTCATTCGCCGGACGACAGCGTACATGGAGAGCGACGAGGCCGTGAAGAGGCTCGCGTGCAAGCCCGGCATCACGCCCGATGGCGACGACGCGCGAGGGACTCGCGGCGTCTGGGTCCAGCTGGAAGAGCCGCCAGACCGGCCCGATGAGCCCGAGTCGACGTTCCGCGCCTTCATGGACGAGAACGTCCGCGAGGTATTCGAGGTGGTCCCCATGCCCGACGAGCCCGATGCCGAGCGCCGAAGCGGGCAGCGGAAGTTTGTGGCTGATCGAAAGATCATCGTGCTCGACCGCGATCCGGAGACGTCCCAGCTCCTCCTCGAGCGCAAGCCTCGTGGCGACCAACTTCTTCTCCGGCCGAACACGCTCACCCTCCACCGTCAGATTCAGGCGCTTCAGGCTCTCCAGAACGCACCGTCTGTTTCGCACTTGCCGCTGCTGCGGCTGATGGAATCGACAGACCACGCCTCCTGGCCCTCGTTCGAGCCCGCGTGGATCGACGAATGGTTAGTGCTCACGAACGACGCACGTCCGGGAACCAGCGAGCAGCGCACCTTCGTCCGCCTCGCGATGGCGACCCCCGACTTCGTGTTCCTCGAGGGACCGCCGGGCTCAGGGAAGACGACCGCGATTTGCGAACTCCTCCTCCAACTCGCGCTCCAGGGCAAACGCGCGCTCCTCTGCGCCTCGACCCACGTGGCGGTCGACAATGTGCTCGAGCGCCTGATGGATGAGCGCAACCCGCATCGCGACCTCGTCATTCCGATTCGCATCGGCGAGCGCCGCAACGTGTCGGACAAGGCGCGCCCTTGGCAGATGGAGCACTTCATCAAATCGGAGCGAGAGCGCCTGCTGCGCAAGCTCGAAGGCCAGCGCGGCCTCAGCGACTCCCAGCGAACGCTCCTGGAGGCGCTTCGACACGGGACGACCGCGATCGAGCGCATGGTCCTCGATGCTGCGAATCTCGTCTGTGGCACGACGATCGGCATCCTTCAACACCCCGACATCAAGGGGAATGCAGTGGCCATGGCGTCCTTCGACGTTCTCATCGTCGACGAAGCCTCGAAGACCACGTTCCAGGAGTTCCTCGTCCCAGCGCTGTTCGCCAAGCGATGGGTCGTCGTCGGCGACCCGAAGCAGCTTTCGCCCTACGTCGACGACGCGGCGATGGCCGTCAACGTCGAGTCCTGCCTCGCGAGCGAGGACGTGCGCAACGCGTGCATCGACGTCTTCATGGCTGGACACGGTGACTACCGGAAGCGCCGCATCGCCGCTGTCGTTACCGACTCGCCAAAGGCCCGACAGGCGTACATCGTGCAGGCCGCCGCGCGTGATGTCACCATCGCAGATGTCGCGGCCGACGATGATGTCTCGAGCGCCGCCGTCGTTGTCGGTGACCTCGAGAGCATGCAGCGTCGGGCGCCCGACCTTCCCCTCGACGTGGCGACCGTGCGCGCTCCGGATGCCGAGCTCGATCAACTTCGTCGTCGGGCCGACGCATGGATGCAACTCGAAGGTCGGGCTCGTGAAGATCAGCCCGAGTGGGCGGCCGAGATCGCATGGCGCCTCGCCCGTCTCTACGAGCAGCGCTTCGCGAAGGAAGGTACCACCAGCACGACTGACCGTCGCCGGCGCTCGACCCGTGAACGCCTGGGCGAACAGATCGATGGACTGCTGCCGGCGCCGGAGACCGGCATCGCCATGGAAACCGTGTGGACCGAGATCGATCGCGTTCGCCGCGTCGCGCTCTCTTCCATCCTCGAGTCGCTCCGCTACGGCTTCGAGCGCGATCCGAGCGCTCGGAAGGGAACGGCGCTCTCCGACGGTCTGCCCAGCGCGGCCCTCGCTGACCGTCACGTGATGCTCAGCACACAGCACCGCATGCACCCCGAAATCGCTCACCTCTCGCACACGCACATCTACGACGGCGAGGCGCTCATCACGCCGGTCCACATGGAGCAGGAGCGCGCTTGGAGCTTTCGTCGTCATGCGCACCGCGCGGTCTGGCTCGATGTGAGGGGTGGCTTCACCGGCCGCTTCAACTCGAACGCCAGCGAGGCGCGCGCCGTCGTCGAGGAACTGCGCCAGTTCGACGAGTGGGCAGCGCGCAACGCGCGCGACGACGGCCGCCCGTGGGAGGCCGCCGTGCTCACCTTCTACCGAGGTCAGGAGCGCGAGATGCGCAACCACCTTCGCCGGTGGACTGGCCAGCAGAGCGCGATACGCCACTTCGTGCGAGGACCGAAGCAGCGGCCCTGCCTCACGATCGAGCTCTGCACCGTGGACCGCTTCCAGGGGCACGAGGCCGACCTCGTCATCATCACGATTGCGAGCGCGCGGCCAACCAGCTTCCTCGAGAGTCCTAACCGGCTGAACGTCGCGCTCACGCGGGCTCGGTACCAGCGAGTCATCGTCGGTGATCGCGCGGCGATGGCACGTGCCCGGGGCAGCGTCCTGGGCGTGCTCGCAGAGACCGAGGCCTGGGAACGGACGATCGGAGGAGAGCGATGAAGAGCGTGAAGAATTTCGCCGACCTTCGCACACTGCTCGATGGGAAGCGGTCCGTGCCCGGCGACGACGCGCCGAAGGCAACTGGGCAAACGACGGCTCCGCGCGAAGCCCTCATGCGCATCGTCCTTCAGCGCCGCATCGACGTTCGCTGCTGGCACGTGGTCGGCCAGGTAGCGACGGCGAGCAAGCGCACCGAGCTCATGCCCGTCCTCGTTCGCGCTCGTGAGCGGGGCCAGACGAGCGAGGACGATGTCGCCGAGCACCTGCTCTTCGAGCCACGCTCTCGTCGAGTCGTCGCCCAGCGGCTTCTGCACATCGCCGCGCGCTATGGACTTCTCGTCGAGCAGGACCGCCGGTTCGTGCTCACCGAGGCTGGGGCAGCGGCGCTGCAGTCCGAGCAGATCTTCGTGCCCGAGCAGGGCACGTGGACGATCTGGGCGAGCAACGAGCCGCTGCTCGGCTATCCGATCCTGCGCATCGACGCGTGGAGCGAGCCGTCCGCGTACGAGGAGATTCGCGGCAAGGGCCGCGAGGCACAGCGCACGTTCGAGAAACTCCCGCGCCGAGTGCTCGAGACCATCGGGGTCGCTTCG
>Ga0134121_10001432_pt1 | contig 22512 bp, 18 predicted proteins | sample KB301_FD_96463 | JGI IMG/M metagenome (GOLD analysis project Ga0134121, IMG submission 96463) | Terrestrial soil microbial communities without Nitrogen fertilizer from Kellogg Biological Station, Michigan, USA - KB3-0-1 | ecosystem: Environmental > Terrestrial > Soil > Unclassified ... | reverse complement strand
CGAGGGTCAGGTGAACGAGCGGGCGGTGGTGGATCCGGGGCATGCGCTCGCGGTTGATCGTGATCGCGATCGGGCCCGACCAGTGATCGAGCAGCGCGCCGAAGAACCCGGGGAGCTCGTCGCGGTCGCCGTCGCGCACGACCACGTCGTCGATGTCGGCGAGCACCGGCACGGCGTCGAGCAAGATCAGCTCGCGGACCAGCGAGCGGATCGCGACGGCCTGGGCGGCGAGCTGCATCGTGGCGAGCCGCTTGCCGTCGATCACCAGCAGGCGCTGGTTCCAGTGGGTCGCCGCGCGCGCCAGGAGGAGCTTCTTGCCGAGGCCGCGCTGGCCCTGCACCGCGAGCACCACCTCCGACGAGCGCAGCGCCGAGGTGGCGAGCTCGACCGCCACCGCCGGGAACTCGCCGGGTTGCCCGGGGCCGCGCAGCTCGGCCAGCTCGGCCAGCTCGGGATCGAGGTCGATCGACGTGCCGTCGAGCAGCTGGACGAGCCGGCTCGCCGCGCGGATCCGGCGGAACAGCAGCGAGTCGCCGGGCGCCAGATCGAGCAGCTGGTAGCGCAGGAGCGGCGAGCTATTCGATAGATCGCGCGCCATGAGTGAGCGGGTCTCCGGGGTGTCGTAGACCAGCTGGGCGAGCAGCCGGCCGTCGAGCCCGCGCCCGTTGGGGTCGCGCGCCAGGTAGCGGTAGGCCAGCACCAGGTTGGGATCGGCGTCGGGCAAGAGCGCGAACATCAGGGTTGACCATTGCCGCGGGGTCAGGCCGAACGCGCGCATCAGGTTGACCAGCGGCGAGCGAACCCCGGCCGCGAGCGAGGCGGCGAGCCGCGCCTCGACGGTGCGGTGCAGCTCGAGCCACTGCGCGAGCACGGCCTTGGCGCCGGCCTCGTCCCCGGCGGGCTCACCGCGCGCGGCGGCAAACAGCCGCCCGACGTCGGTCGGGCTGACGACGTCACCGCCGGCGGGCGTGGTGGTCCCGGCTGTCCCCTGGGTGCGGGTCCAGCCGAGCCGGATCTCGTACTCGACGCGCAGCCACGCTCGTCGCAGTTCGTCGCGCAGATGAGTCGAGGGATCGCGGTACGGCTCTGCGGTCACGCCGTTATCGTAAGGTGACCGGCGGCGGGCCCGCTACGCTGCTAGGCGAACTCTTGCTCGCGCTCGACGCCCATCTCGTCGGCGATGAGCTCGGGGGATGCCCCGGTGGAGATGCCGGCTTCCTGCGGCTTCTCCTCGACCTGAGCCTCCACCGCAGGGGCCTCGGGCTCCTCGGTCTTCTTGTCGAGCGCCGCGTTCTCGGCGGCGAGCGCCATCATCTGGTCGGCGAACGGGATCGTGTACATCCCGGACGTGATCTTGAGCCGCTGCGCGCTCGAGATCTTGGCGTCGGTGTTGGTGTCGGACGACCCGAACATCCGATCGAACTCCTGATCGCCGAGCGTGTCGCGCAGCTCGTTCATCTCGATCGCGACGCCGATCACGCGGTAGTCGGCGATCGTCGGGCCGGCGACGAAGTCTTTCACGGCCTGCGACGCGCTCTGGCGGTGCTTGAGCTCGAACGCCATGTCGTAGCGGCCCTCGTAGGGCTGGGTCCACTGCGTCGCGCTGGTGTGGCCATGCACGTACTTGGGGTCCCACTTGTCGGGGGTGCCGGCCGCCGTGCACGCCGCCTGGTACTCCTCGGGCTCGTACATGCCGCCGTCGATCTGGCCCGAGGCTGCCGTTGGCTTGTCGCCGAACGCCTGCTCCGAGGCGGACTTGCCGGGCTCGACGGCCACGCCGTTCTCGGCCACCTCGGGCACCGCGCCCTCCGCGGAGATCTGCGCGTCGGCGGCCTCCGCGACCTCTGGCTCGGCGGCTTGCGGGGCGAGCTCCTCCGTGGCGGTGGCGTGGGTCGGGTCAAGATCGGCTAGGGCGAGCATGGCTCAGATGATACGCGAGCCAGCGAGGCGATCTTCCCGCAATCGCGGCGCGGGCCACGCCAGATATGCGAATCTTCATGAGGTGGGCTTCGAGTTCGAACGGCGCGCGCGGTCACGCAAGGCCAAGGGCGGCCTGCGCGCGCTGCTTGGCAAGGCCCCCGACTCCCGCGAGGTCAGCGAACGGCTGGCCCGCCTGATCCCGCGGATGTGGAAGGACGCCGAGGTCTCGGTCTCGGCGAAGCGGATCACCGCGGATCTCCACCCGTTTGCGCCGCCCCTTCGCATCACGGTGGCGCCCGATGGCGACCTCCTGGTGCGCGGCGAGGCCGACCGGGTAGGGCCCGGCTACTACGACGACGTGATGGCACGGCTCGCGCCCATCCTCGAAGAGCTCGACTACACCTGGGACGGAGACGAGCCCGATCTGCGTCAGGCCATGCTGGGGTGGCTTGCCGAGGAGCTGCGCGCGGGAGCCGCGCAGATCGGCATGCCCGACGACCGCAAGTTTCTGTCGGATGCGCCGGTCCAGACCGCGATGGGCCCGCGTGATGCCGCGTGGCGCGATGCGGTGCTCGCCGATCCGCGCGCCGGGTGCGACGCGTTTGCGTGGTGGGAGCACAAACCTGGGCACGCCGAGCGCTCGCGCGCACTGCTCGCGATGTGGCACGAGGTGCCGTGGCGCGAGCCGATCGACAAGGCCGAGCGCGCGCTGATGCAGCGGGTCGATGCCGATCTTCGCGCCGCGCGCAAAGCCGATCGCGAGCTCGCCTTGCCGTACGCCGAGTGGGCGGAGCTGGCCGGCCACCTGGGAGACGCCGAGCGCGCCGACGAGCTGCGTGCCCGCGCGACCGGACCGGCGGTCATCGGCTATCGCCGGTTCGACATGGACATCGAGCTCGCCGGGTGGTCGATCAGGCTGCCGGGCGCGTTCGTCGGCCGGTGGGAAGATGATGGCGAGCGCTACTGGGCGACCGACGGCGACCGCGTGATCGAGCTGACGACCCTCGAGACCACCGAGCACGACTCCGCGAAGCTGTTCGATGTCGCGGCGCCGCGCCACCCCGTGATCGAGCAGATCGCCGACGGCGCACGTCATGGCCGCGCCGAAGCATACGACGAGGAGGACGTTCACATCGTGCACGGCCTCGTGGCGATCGCGCCGAACGTGGCGATCTTGACCTGCAAGGGCAAGCCGAGCGATCAGGCCTGGGCGCTCGCGACCTGGCGTAGCCTGCGCCACGGCTGACGCCGCGCTTTGCGTTTCACCCGGTTATCTCGGGCGGACGAGAAGCCGCCCTGGGCTAACGCTCAGTCGTCTTCGTCTTCGTCGCCGAACAGCGCGCTCACGCGTAGCTCGATCGCCTCGAATGGCTCCGCGCGGACGGTTTCGCCTGCGGCAGCACGTTGCACGACCGTGTAGCCGTTGGGCGACCAGCGGTGGACGAGCAGGATCTTCTCGTCGGGGTCGAGGATCCAGTAGTGCGGCACCTCGGCCGCGTGGAGCACACGCGGCTTGTCGACGCAGTCGTGACGCTCATGCTTCGGAGACACGATCTCGCAGACCCAGTCGGGTCGGATCCGGACCGGCCACTCCGTCGGTTCGATCGGAACGCGGTCTCGCCGCCAACCGGCGGCATCGTGGCAGTAGATCTCACCTCGCACATAGGCGACGTGAATCTCGGTGAAGATCCACCAACCCCCTGGACCGCGGCTTCCTGGCTTGCGGTTGAACGGATCGATGGCTACGCCGAGCTTGATCTCCGTGCGGCCGTGTCGTGGAGACGGCATGGCCTTCTCGACGATCTCGCCGCCGATGATCTCGAGCCGGTCCGGATCCTCGCGTGCGAGGAGATCCTCGAAGGTCGCAGGTCTTCGCGCGGGTGCCGCCACTCGCCGAGTCTAGCGCACCCTCGCGACAACGAGCATCGGTATCATCGCGGCGACTACAGCGAAGGGCGTGCGGCCAGGCCGCCGGCATCGGTGAGCCGCCAGTCGACGAAGCCGGCCTTTGCGGCGGCATCGATCAACGCCAGGACGTCGCCGTAGTTGGCGTCGGGTTCACCGGCGATCTCGATGTCCTTGCGATCGGCGAAGAAGGCGCTGGCCTTGTGGGTCTTGAGCTCGGTGAGGAGCTTCTCGGCCTGCGTCGCATCGGGTGGCACCTCCTGGAACTCGTTGACGCGCGACAGTCCGATCCAGATGTGCTTGTCCTTGGTGACGAGCAACGAGAGGCTCACGTGCTCCTCGTCGGAGACAGCCCCGTGGACCTTGAGCGGGTTCCAGCGTGCACCGGTGCCGAACGGGACGGGGACCGTCGGGAACGTCAGCGGGTGCGTCATCGGGTGCAGGAGGGCCCAGTCGGCGCCGTGCTTCGCCGCGAGCACGAAGTCGTCGCCAGCGTTGAGGACACTCGAGATCACGGCGTAGACGATCTTCATCGGCGCGGCGTCGCTGGGGCGGATCACGTTTGGCAGGTGGAGGGCAATGATGGCCCCAGACGCCGCGAGGATGGGCGAAAGGCGCGCCTCGAGCGCGGCGACGAGATCAGAGAGCTTCGTGTCGACCTTCTGGAGCTCCGCGGCGCTCACGACGTCCTTGTTGTCAAAGCGGACCGTGGCGGCGATGTCGATAGCAGGGAGATCGGCGAGGGGCATGTCACCGAACGCGACGGGGCAGCGCTGCGCGGCGGGACCGGCGCCGGTCCGCTTGATCCGCCTGGCCGCGGCGACGACGCATGCATTGGTGGGCGCGTCGTCGACGCCGTAGACGGTGGCCGCGGTGACGGCGCCCGCGGTGTCGTAGGTCAGGCCGACGACGGCGGCGCCGGCGTGCTTCGGGTTCATGCGGAAGCAGTCGGTGAGGCCCGCCTGCTCGGCACGCAATGGGTTCGTGGCGCCGGGAGTGTACTTGCTCGCGTCGACGAAGCCGCGGCTGGGACTGCGAAATAGATCGCGCGGTGGTTCGGAGTCGGGCCGTGCAGCGCTGGCGCCCGAGCCAGCGGCGGATCCCGCGGCGGCGGCGGATCCCGCAGCAGATCCAGCGCCGGAGCCACCAGCGGATCCAGCAGCAGGTCCAGCGCCGGAGCCGAGCGCCGCAGCGTTCGCACCGGCCGAAGCCGCGCTGGCCGAGCCCGAACCCGCGCTGGCCGAGCCCGAACCCGCGCTGGCCACGGGAGCATCCTTACCGCCGGGCAGCCGGAAGATGAACGGATAGTTCACCAGGACGCCGCCGCCGCCCTTGGGCTTGGGAAACTTGATGTTCTTGATGACCTCGGTGACGCAGCTCGATACCTCCGGGTCGACGCCGGACGCCGTCAGTCGGCCGACGTCCCCCTTCGCCGAGATGAAGAACTGCACGGTCATCGTGCCGGCGATCTCCGGCTTCGCGAGGAGCTGCTTCTCGTAGCAGTACGTGATCTTCTCGAGGTTGTGCTTGACGTAGCGACGGATGATGGCCTTGTCGAGATCGCCCTGAGCGTTCGGTCGGCCGATCGATACCGTCGGTACGGGAGCGGTCCGTCCGCGCGTGCCGCCTTGCCCAGCCCCGCCGCCATAACCGTAACCTTGGCCGGTGCCACCACCGCCGGGACCGAAACCGGAGCGGTCGTAGTCGAACCCGCCGTTCATCTCACTGGCGTCCTCGCCGAGGAGCCCGGCGTAGATGTTGGCGTCGTCGAAGCCACTGCTGATGTCGCCGGTACCGGTGAGGGAGGCGAACCCCTCGCCTTGCACGTGGGCTGTCTCACCGAGGATGCCTGCACTCCGCGCGGCCTCGATCGCCTGCTGTCGCGCGAGTTCGGGATCGTCGGTGGTCTTGTGCATCTTGTACTGGCCCTCGGGACGAGTGGAGTCCTGCTTGCCCATCTTGCCTTCCTCGAGCGCCATGGCCGTACCCATGCCACCCGAGTCGTCCTCGGGCGGCGGTGGGTCATCCTGGGGGCCCGTGGCCGCGACCCAGACGCCAGCGGCTTGCTCGAGCGTGAACGGCAGCGGGCGCGGGCCGGAGACGAACGCGACGGTAGGCCCAGCGCAGTCACCGAACGTTACCGGCATCGGACCGGTGAAGGCCGGTTGCCTGGGCGCTTCCTTGTCGCCGCCCTTGCCCTTGCCACACGCGGTTGCGACGACGAGCACCAGGATCGGGAACAAACTACGCATCGCGGAATGATTACGCGAGGCCGATGTCGGCGTCATGGTCACGATGCGACGAACGGCGGCACAGCCGGCGACATCCTCCGCCACCACGACGCCCGTACGATCGCCGCAGGCCGCGGGTGCAGATCGGAACGTCTCACCTGGCCGATCGACTGCCTACGTCACCGGCACGCCGGATGGTTCTGTCCGAGGGGTCGTGCCACCATGCGCGCATGAAGAAGATCGGCATTATCGGATCTGGCAAGGTCGGTGAAGTCCTCGGCGATGGCTTCCTCAAGCACGGCCATCCCGTGATGCGCGGCTCGCGCGACCCCGCGAAGCTGGCCGCGTGGAAGGCCGGCGCGAAGGGCGACGCGTCGGTCGGCACCGTCTCCGAGACCGCCAAGTGGGGCGAGATCCTCGTGCTCGCCGTCAAGGGCACCGGCGCCGAGCAGGCGATCGACGACGCGGGCCTGGCGAACCTCGCCGGCAAGCTCGTGATCGACGCCACCAACCCGATCGCCGATGCGCCGCCGAAGAACGGCGCGCTGTCGTACTTCACGGGCGCGAACGAGTCGCTGATCCAGCGGTTGCAGAACAAGGCGCCCGCGGCGAAGTTCGTCAAGGCGTGGAACAGCGTCGGTAACCCGGTGATGGTGAACCCCACGTTCGCGACGACGCCGTCGATGTTCATCTGCGGCAACGACGCCGGCGCCAAGCAGGAGACCACCGAGATCCTCACCAGGTTCGGCTGGGAGGCGGTCGACGTCGGCGGCGTCGAGCTCGGGGTCGCGGTCGAGGCGCTGTGCATCCTGTGGTGTGCCCCCGGGTTCCTGAAGAACGACTGGGTCCACGCGTTCAAGTATCTGAAGCCGTAGGCCGGCCTCGTCGGGCGGGTCTCGGGCTACACTCGGAGCGTGCCCCGGTCGCCCGCGCTGGTTGCTGCGCTTGCCCCCTGCCTGTGGGCAGCGGCGTGGCTACCGGCGTGCTCGTCGACGCCCGCGCGACCCGACGCTTCATCGTCCGCGTGGAGCCTCGGTCCCACGATGCCGCGCCGGGCGCTCGAGCCCGGGGTCGCCGCGCTCGGCCAGCAGGTGGTCGTCGCCGGTGGCTTCGATACCAGCCTGCGCGAGGGGCTCGACATCACCGCGCGCGTCGATATTTTCGATCCCATCGGCGGTACGTGGGGAACGCTGCCCGATGCGCCGGTCCAGTGGACGCACTCAAACCTCGCCGCGGTCGGCGGGACGCTCTACCTGCTCGGTGGCCTCGAAGGCGTGCAATACCTGGCGCGAGGCGACGCGTTCGCGCTCGATGCGCTCTATCACGCATGGCGGCCGATCGCGGCGATGGATCCGGCCGACGCGCGCGGCGCCTCTGGCGTCGTCACCGCACCGGGGCGGGTCTACCTGCTGGGGGGCGCATCGTCGACCGCCGCGCTCGCGACCTGCCTCGAGTACGACATCACGGCGGATCGCTGGACCCGGCTTCCGGATCTGCCGGCGCCACGCTCGCATCCGGCGGCGATGCGGATGGCCGATGGCACGCTGATCGTCGCCGGGGGCCTCGCGAGCCTCGACGCGTCCGACCCGCGCGGTGAGGTGTGGGCGCTGCCACCGCCCGGGGCGGCGTCGCGCGTATGGCAGCCGCGGGCGGCGATGCACCAGCCGGCGGATGCCGACACCCGAGGCGGCTGCGCCTACGGCGTGGTGTTCGGCGAGCTGGTCTGCGCGGGCGGCGAGGGCGGCCAGGCCGCGCGCCGGGTCGTCGAGAGCTACGATCCGTATACCGACGTGTGGACGGTGCGCGAGGCGATGCCCGTCGAGCGGGCAGGCACGCAGGGCGCGGTGGTCGGCGGCAGGCTGTACGTCCCGGGCGGCGCCCAGACGCTGGCATTCGAGCCGACCGATACGCTCTATATCTACGAGCCGCTCGACACCGCTCCTCGGTGAGCGTATCTCGCGAGGATCGCGAGATCGCAGGTGTCGCGGTATCGCGGGTTCGGGCAACGGCTGACGGATCGCGCGCCAGCGTCGCAAGCAGACCGTGAGGTGAACGTGGTTTCCTCGCATCGATCGCCCGGGGCTGCGCTACAGTCCTTGGCAATGGCGTGCCCGCACTGCGCGATCGAAGACAACCTCCTTGCGTCAGGGTGGTGTCGCAACTGCGAGCGTGCGTTCGGGATCTGGGGACGACGCTACGCAACCGACATCGTGTCCACGGTCCTGGTCGGCATGGCGATCGTGCTGGCCGGCGGCATGGGCTTGCCGCTCCTCGGCTTTGGCTGGCTGATCTCGGCGAGCAGCATCTTCGTGTCGTTCGGCGCCATGCTCGGGCTATACCAGTTTCACGATCGGCGCCGCCGCCAGCAGTTCCTCGAGGCGCGGCTTCCGCGTGCGTACTTGCCGAGCAAGACGTAGGATCTGGCGATGCTGGGGATTCCGATCGCGTTCGCGGTGTTCGGCTACGGCGAGTGGGCGACGCACAAGTACCTGCTGCACGGCCTCGGCCGTGATCGCAAGAGCCGGTTCTCGTTCCACTTTCACGATCATCACCAGGCCGTGCGGCGCAACGGCGGCTACGATCCGGCCTACGAGGGCCCGGTGTGGAGCACGGCGACCCAGGCGCGCGAGGCGATAGGGCTCGCGGCGGTCGCGCTCGCCCACGCGCCGCTGTTTCCGATCGCGCCGTTCTACACGTCGACGATCTGGTATTGCCTGTATCGCTATCGCCGCGATCATCGCCACGCTCACCTCGATCCGGCGTGGGCGCGCAACCACCTGCCGTGGCATTACGATCACCACATGGGCGACCAGGACAAGAACTTCGGCGTCTCGTGGTCGTGGTTCGATGTCCTCGCCAAGACGCGCGAGGTGTTCGTCGGCAGCGAGCACGAGCGCGCGGGGCTCGCCAAGCACACCACGCGCGCGCAGGCCGCCTCGGCGGGTCGCGCGTTGCGCGCGCAGCGGCGCAATCCGCTGCGCCGGCTGATCGCCCGGGCCGCCGCGCGGACGATCATTTGAACGTCTGAACGTCAGCGCTGATCGCGTGAGCGCTGATCGCGTGAGCGCTGATCGCGTGAGCGCTAGCCGTGGGTGCGGCCGGGCGATGCGACGGTCTGCGCGATCGCGGTCTCCGAGGCCGCGGCGACCGGGCGCTGATCGATCTGCCCGGGCATGATGACCTGGATCTCGCTGGTCGAGACGCCGGTCGGCGGTGCCTCGGGGCGGTAAGCACGCCACCAGGCGGTGGCTTGCTCGCCCGTCCATGCGAGCTCGGCGGGGATCTCGATCGCACGCAGCATGGCCGCCAGGGCGCGCGCGTCGCTCGGGCGATCGGCGACCTCCTTGGCGAGGCACGCCGCGATCACCGCCTCGAGCGCGGGCGGACACCAGCCCGACATGTGATCGGCGAGCCGCGGCACAGGATCGTAGATGTGCTTGTGCAGGATCTTGGCCCCGCCGGGTTCGCGGGCGAACACCTCGCCTCCGGTGAGCAGCCACCACGCGCAGCACCCGAGGGCGTAGAGATCGGCGCGGCCGTCGAGCTGCATGCCGAGGATCTGCTCGGGCGCCATGAAGCCGGGCGTGCCGAGCATGGCGCCGATCTGGGTCAGCTTGGACGGCACGTCGATCATGCGCTCGGCCAGACGGTCGGCCAGGGTGCCTGCGGGGCCGCTCGGCAAGCTGATCGCGGCGGCCGGGTGGACGCGCGGCTCCGGGTCGTGGACGGTCTGGACGATGCCGAAATCGAGCAGCTTGACGATGTCGACCTCATCGGCCGCGCGGCTGATGAACAGGTTCGGCGGCTTGATGTCGCGGTGCAAGAGGCCGGCGTCGTGGGCCTCCGCGAGCGACGCGCACGCATGGATGAGCAGCTGGATCACGCGCGCGGCGGGCTGCCGGCCGAACCTGGCGACCAGCTCCTCGAGGTCGAGGCCGTCGAGCAACTCCATCACGTAATAGAACACGCCGAGCTCGGTGACCCCGTAGTCGAAGATCGCGATCGTGTGGCGCGAGCGCATCGACGCGAGGGTCTGGGCCTCCCGGCGAAACCGCTCCTGGATCTCGGCGATCGATTCCGGATCGTGCAGCGCCTCGGGGCGGATCAGCTTGATCGCCGCGGTGCGGGCGAGCAGGCGATGCTCCGCGCGCCACACCTCGCCCATGCCGCCGGCGCCCAGCCGCGCGACCAGGCGGTAGCTGCCGAGCTCGCGGGCGCGCGCTTCGGCGGTCCGGGCAAGCGCGCGCGACTGGGCGACCTGGCGCCGCATCCGCACCAGGTTCCAGGCGAGCACCAGGGCGAGCCCGACGGCGACCGCGAGCGCGCCGCCGCTCGCGATCACGCTCGAGCGCTCGAGCGCGTGGGTCGGCCCGAGCAGCGTGCTGGTCGGCACGATCGTGGCGACGTACCAGTCGAGGGGAGCCGCGACGCCGGCGCGGCGGCCGCCCACCGGCGCCACCGCGGCGAGGTAGGTGCCGTCGCTGGCGGCGAGCTCGACCAGCCGGAGCTCGCTCGGCTGGTCCGATGCGAACAGCGCCTCGAGCGCCGGATCGCGCAGATCTTCGTGGCGCAGCAGCTTGTCGTTCGCCGGCAGCGCCAGCTTGTCGGCGGCCGGGTACGCCAGGACGATGCCGCCGCGGGTGTAGACGATCGACCGCGCCTGATCGAGCGCCGGCTGCGCGACATACCGCGACAGCGCCCCGACGTCGAAGTCGACGGTGAGCACGGCGCGCAGCGCGTGGCCGGCGGAACCAGCGCTACCCGTGGGCCCAGGTCCGCCAGCGTCTGCTGCTCCGTACACCGGCTCGGTGCAGGTGATCCCGGTCTCGTGGCTGGCGAAGAACGTGTAGGGCTCGGTCCACGCCCGCGCGGCGGTCTTCTCGGCGAGCTGGTAGAACCCGCGCCGCCGCGGATCGTAGTCGGTGGTCTCGCGGCGCAGCGGCACGAGCGCGCCACGCTCGACGGTGAACCGCTGCACGTCGGTCCCGCTGCCCGAGAGCCTGCTCTCCTGCACGGCGACGCGTGCGCTGGTGGCCCCACTGCCCGCCCCCGTCGCCTCGCTCTGCTCGTCGATCCCACGGGGGGCTCTGCCCCCCGCCCCGCCAGCCGAGCTGGCGGGGTCCCCACCCCCCGTCGCCTCGCTCTGCTCGTCGAGGTACGCGCCGCGGAACGTGCCATCGGGGAAGCTGATGCTGGCGTACGCCACGCCGGGCCGGCCGACGACGAGGTCGTGGATGCGGACCAGGACGTCGTCGATCGGACGCGCCGGATCGGCGAGCGCACGCAGCTGCTCGAGCACCGGATCGGCCTGGTCGAGCGCGAACTTGACGTCGGCCGCAACGCTCGTGACGTTGGTCGCGAGCAGGCGGCGGGCCATCTGGCTCGACGCCGAGCGTGTGGCGTCGCGCCCGACGAGCAGGATGCCGACGCCGACGGCGACGACGAGCGCGGGGATCGTGATCAGGACACCGAGCGGCGAGGCAAGCATGCGGGCGATGCGCACACCGGCCGTCGTGGCGCTCGTGGCTCCGGGCGTTGCTTCGCTCGTTGTTCCAGGCGCAGGGTCGACCCGCTCGGTCGGCTCGGTCCGCTCAGTCACGGGACTCATAGACGGTACGCCCTGGCAGCTCAAGCGCGGTGAGGAACCCGCCTTTGCCACATGCCGTGTCGAGGCCCACGCACGCGGGGCCCGCCCACATGTCGGACGGATCGTCGGGCGTGGTCGACGACAGCTCGTTCGGCAGCATGCGCGTCGTCGTGTGACCGAACACGACGAGCTTGCCGCGGTAGTTCTCGAAGAAGTCGCGATCGCGCAGCCAGAGCAGCGCCCGCGGCGGGGTGACCGCCGATGGGTGCGGAAACCCGGCGTCGCCGCGCTTGATGCCAGCGTGGACGTAGATCGCGTGCTCGTCCTCGAAGAAGAACGGCAGCTGGCGCAGCCAGCCGACCACGTCGGGTGGGAAGAACTTGCCGGTGAGCATCGCCGCCATCTCCTCGGGAGATGAGAAATCATCAGCAGTCGGTGGTGCGCCGCCGATGAACGAGCGATAGCACTCGAAGCAACCGTTGCTGCGCGGCAGGATGAACTCCGGCCACCCCTGATCGACCACCTGCAACCAGGCGTCCTCGTGGTTGCCGCGCAGCGCGATGATCTTCGCGGGACAGGTCGCCTGGAGCTCGCGGATCCGTGCGACCACACCCGCCGAGTCGGGCCCGCGGTCGAGGTAGTCGCCGAGAAAGACGATCGTGTCATCCGCCACGAAGGCGGGTAAACGCGCGAATAGCTTGTTCAATGCCGCGAGATCCCCGTGGATATCGCCGATCGCGAAGGTCCGACCAACCACACCGCCATCCTAGTCCCGAACCACGCGCTAGCCGAGCCCAATGGCCACCGCTTACGGTCACCAGGTGATGACGGCCTGTGTAGGAACCCGCGACAGCCACGTCGCGAGTGTTGGTTCTCGCGACGGTTGCGGGCTTTCGCGACGTGTCGTTTTCCAGACTTGGACTGGCACGCGCTGTGGAAGAATAGCGAGCATGCACGTACGGCCTCTCGTCCTGTCGCTCGCGCCGCTGTTCGCCGCCTCCCTCGCCCACGCGCAAGCTCCCGGCCAGTTCGAGCCGGAATCAGCTCCCCCCGGAGCCGCCGTGGCTCCCCCGGCCGCGGCGCCGGCGCCGGCCGCAGCGCCCGGTGGCTGCGGCCAACCCGAGGCCCGCGAGTCCGTGATGGCGAACCGCTGGGCGGTTGGCTTTTCGATCGGCCAGATGGGCCTCGCCCCGGAGAGCCAGCCCGACAACAAGACCAACTTCGGAGTCGGCGAGCTGGCGCTGCGGTTCCGCGCCACGCCGCACCTCGAGCTCGAGCTCGCCGTCGGTGGTGGCCGCGAGCAGCTCGCCGATAACCAGCAGGGCGATCGCGAGGTCAACACGGCGCTGCTCGCGGCCCGCTATCGCTTCCGTACCGAAGAAGCCTGGAACTGGTTCCTGATGGGCGGCCTCGGTGGCGCCTCGGTCACGCGTCACGACGCGACCAAGCAAGAGCGCGACGACGCGGGCCGGCCGATGGCGATGTTCGGCATCGGGATCGAGCGCAGGTTTCGTCACTTCGCTCTCCAGGCCGAACTGCACGCGATCGGGGTCGGCGAGAAGAAGAACGACGTGATGGCGGTCCCGCCTCCGGCTGCCGTGCCGGGCACCACGGGCGGCCAGGGTGGTAAGACGACGGTCAACGTGCCGAGCGCGCCCCTGTCGCCCAGCGAGAAGCAGTCGGGCGGTGCGCTCTCGATCGGCCTCAGCTACTACTTCTGACGGAACCGCAGGACGTCGATCGTCGCCGGCGCCTGGCGCGCGAGCGGCTCGATGAGCAGGCGCGGATGGCCCATGTGGATCACGAGGTCGAAGCCGTCGAGCTGGCCATCCGGTCCGCCGTGAAACGGGCCGTCCGGGTCGGACTTGTCTTCCCACAGCGCGGCGACGTGGTCCCAGTCGCGCGGCGTGTGGTTGCGCAGCGAGCCGCCGTAGTCGATGCGGATCAGATCGCCTTCGTGCACGCCGGTGATCGGGCTTGCCGGCATGCCGTGGTCATCGAGCTCGGTCGAGCCCACGATCTGCTTCGCATAGCTCGGTAGGCTGGCGACGTTCGTGTACGCGAGATCGGTGCGGCCCATCCGGCGGATCGCGCCGACCAGGACGTCGGCGCAGTCGGCGCCGGTGTAGCGCTCGGTCTGGTGGTTCCTGCCGCCGCCCGCCGAGCCGAATACCTCGGGGACCAGGAGGTAGCTCGATAGCCAGCCGAGGAAGTCATCGCCGCGCCGGATCGACACGCGGTGCACCACCGGCAGGACGCCGTACGTGTCGGTCGCCTCGGCGCCCGGGCTCGCGAGCTTGCCGCCGGCCAGCTCGATCTCCACCTTGAAGCGCACGGTGCCGAGGCCCGGCAGCTTCTGGGCGCCATCTTCGCCGGAGCTGACCTGGGCGTCGATTCGCGCCGGTGCGCCCCATGGCTGCACCACCCGCTCGAAGTAGTCGACCTGATCGAACCCGAGCCAGTGGCCGAATGTCTTGGGCTCGGTCGACACGTTGGAGTAGAACTCGCTGGTCGCGCCGTTCTTCGCCGGCTCGCTGCGAAACCCGTGCGGCTCGACGGTCGACCACTGCACGCGCGCCTCGCCGAGCGGCTCGGTCGCGATCGCCTGGCCGCCCAGCGTGACCTTGGCGACCCCGGCCGGCGCGAGCACCACGCGGCGCTTGCCGCGATGACCGACGACGACCGCCGCGAGCTCGGCGTGCTGGTCGGCGCGCGCCTCGGTGGCGGCATCGCTCCACGCGCCGTCGTCGACGTGGCCGACCACGACCACCCGGTCGGCGACCAGCTCGGGGGCCGCGGGCGCGACCACCGGCACAAGGCAAGCGATCGCTCCGAACCACACGGCAGGGATCCGACGGACGTGCATCCGTCCGGGATGAACCGCCGCCGGTGCTCGCGCAAGTGAAATGATCCGGCGCGCTCGCGTGTTGTACCGAATCGCGCTCGCCGCAGCGGCGCGCTACGCTCGATGACCGCGCGCAGGAGTCGTGATGCTACGCTAGCCACGTGCCGGCTACCGTCGTCGATTGCGTCCAGACGCCGTTCCCCTGCCAGTGCCGCTGCCACGAGGTGCTGTCGCTCGACGAGCGCGCGGCCGGCATCACCGCGCTGTACCGGTTCGATGACGCGATGCGCGGGTTCGGCCAGACCGTGATCTGGGACCTCGCCGCACCGACCCTGTGGCGGGTGCAGCAGCAGCTCGGCAGCGCGAAGTGGGTCGCCGTGCGCGAGAGTGGCTGCATTCACAGCCGCCTCCTGGGGTACTGTGTTCACGAGCTGATCCACGCGATGTGCGGCGATCCCGAGGCGCCCAACTGGGGCATGCCGGTCGGGCTGCCCTACGGCGTGCCCGAATCGGTCGTGCCGGCCGACGAGGCGGCGTACCTCCACGGGCTCAATCAGTGCGAAGCGCGCGCCTGGGTCGGCCTCGCCGCGGTCGGCTACCGACTGTTCGGCATCGAGTGGCCGCTCCTGCCTGCCCGCGACGTCGGGACCTACGGCTTTGCCGGCGGCAACGCGCTCGTCGATGTCCCGGAAGGATATCGCCGTGTACCGCATTACGATCATACGCACCATCCCAGGCGGTATTACGCGCTCGCGCGCAAGCTCGAGGATGAGGCACGCGACTGGTTCACCCCGGCCAAGCTCGACGAGATCGCCGCGCGGTTCGAGGCCGCCGAGGCAAGCGGCGCTCGTACGCGGCCCAAGCCGTTTCCGGCGGCGCGCGAGATGGCGAGGATCAGGCCGAAGAAGCCGGGGCGCAACGATCTTTGTGTGTGTGGCTCGATGAGTAAATGGAAACAGTGTTGCGGCGCGCTCGTCGCGGATTGACCGTCGCGGACGTCGCTGCGGAGAACTCGACGAAGCGATCGTGGTCATCCGATCGAAGCCTGGGCACTACAGCGGTCTATTGGTAGAGCCAGGACAGGTTCATGAAGTACTCGCTCTCCGTCATGCCGCGCCGGCCTCCTTCGATCAGCGAGGCCCGATCCAGCCAGACGCGAAATACTCCGGCGGTCATGCCCACTCCATTGGCAAACCGCCAGGTCCCCTCGCCGCCCAGCGAGAACTGCTGTCCGTGCGCGCCATTCCACCGCAGAAATTCGTGGGTCGCGGTCCCGATGAGCTCCATGGTCTGACCGTTCGGCAGCGTGCGACTGGTCCTGGTCAGGACCTGCAGGCCATGGCCGTTCTCGTTATGAGGTCCACCGATGATCCCGCCGACGCCCCATTCCCATGCGCCCCAGAGCTGGCAGGTGGCATGGGCACCACCATAGTGCTCTGTCCGGGTATAAAAACTGTAGTTGAGCAGCGCGAGCGCTCGGCACGCATTGGGAAATCGCCAGACCATCGTGGCGACCAGCCGGTCCAGCACGAGCTTCTCGTGTCCGCGGTTGGTTAACTCGGCGTCATTGACGGCCAGCATCCCGGCGAGATGCACCTGGCTGTTTCCGGGGCGGAGGTTGACGTCCGTACGCCAGCCGAAATGTCGGAACGGATTGTCCGTGCGATATGCCCAGAACACGGATGCAAACCCCACCTGCGGGTCCGGGCCGTCGAGCGCATACGGGTCCTTTGCGGGTGAATAGCACCGGCCAAACTGGTTCCACACGCTGATACGCCGACTCCACGCGGCCAGGCCGAAGCAAAGCCGGTACTGATCGAACGCCTCCCAGCTCTCATTGCTCTCCAGGATGCTCGCTTCGACGAGAGACGTCAGGGATAAATGGAGGCCACCGGACGTGGTTGGCAGCGGCGCGGCCCACGACCACATGGCGCGCAACAGGCCCCGTTCCGTGGCCGTGGCCGTGGTCGTCGGGTCCAGAGGGAACAGCCGAGTCGTGATCAGGAACCCTTCGGCGTAGAAATATTGATCTGGTTCCCAGATCGGCGCCTCGCTGGCCGCCGGAGGGGGAGCTGGCGTTGCAGGTCCCGCCGGAGGGGGGGCCGGCGTCGCAGGTTCAGCCGGAGGGGGAGCCGGCGTTGCAGGTTCAGCCGGAGGGGGAGCCGGCGTTGCAGGGGCAACCGGCACGACGACCGGCGCTGCAAGATCATCCAGCGGCGAGCCGGTGGGCGCGGCCATGGCCCCTGTAGACAGCGCCAACAGAACCGACAGCGTCAGGGCCGGAACCAGGACTGCGCATACCCCACGCACGTGTCGGACGGAAGCAACGCGCAAACCGCCCATCAGGCAGGTTTGCCCTTCTCGACTCTCAGATCGTGTAGAGCATACAGCCCGATGCCGGCGAGGACCAGGCCGCCGCCGAGCAGGTGGTGGGGCTCGACGGGTTCTTCAAGCAGCGCCCAGGCCATGGTTGTCGACAGCGCCGGGATGAGCAAGGTCGACATCGAGGAGATGCCGGCAGACACGTGCTTCACCGCATACGTCATGAGCCCATGGCCGATCAACTGACTGATGACGGCCAGGCCAATCACGATCGCCCAGCCCCGCGCGGTCACCGGAAATACCTGCGAGTGGCTACTGGCCACCAGCGGGACCAGGAACAGGCAGCTCAGCCCGGCGTGCCACCTGAGCAGGCGCGTCGCTGATACCCAGTTTCGCAGCCACTTGGTCAGGACCATGAAGCCCGCATAGATCAGTGCGGACGACAAGGCCAACCCATCGCCGATCAGATGTTCCCGGCTGAGCGTGTAGCTGTCGCCGACCAGGACGAGGGCTCCGGCCGTGGCCGCGGCCACGCCAACCACGCTGAGCATCGATTGTCGCTCGCGGAGAAACAGATACGCAATCAGGATCACGAACACGGGCGTGAGGTTCATCAGGAGCGTCGTGTTCGCTACCGAGGTCAACCGTACCGCCCAGTGATTCGCCAGCATGTCACCGCAAAACAAGAATCCGCTGAGCACGATCCCGATCCAGATCACAGTCCGCCTCGGTGGCCTGCGCTCCGTGGCTACGTTCGGCGCGGCCTCTTCGTCGCTGGATCCGAGCGGCCCTCCGAGCGGGATGACCAGGAGCAGCGTCGCAACCCCCATGCGCAACCACAGGGTCGCCGTGGGGTTCACCTCGCTAATTCGAACGAGAATAGGCGCTGCTGCGACTGCGACTGCGCTCAGCAGCAGGAGTCCGTAGTACCGGAGCATTACGTCGGCTCGCTCGGCGCGAGATCGGGCAGGCTCACGGCGCGGCCCTCTCGGCATGCTCTCCACGGACCACGAGGCGCTCCTTGATCGTCGCCAGTCGGCTCGTGAGCTCCTGATAGGTCGGTGCTGTGACGATCACGTGACCCAGCCGGCAGCGAAAATCGACCGGTGGCATGAGTAGATCCCCGGGGCTGGCGTGGATGTCGACTTCCTCCACGCCGGCGACTGCCTCGCGCAGGGTGTCGAGTCCTTCGAAGGCGCGGAAGACCCCCAGCTCGGGCGGCGCTGTCAGGAAGGTGATCCCGGCATGACAGCGAGTTTGCACCGGCAGCGCGGTGATCGGCTCGCCCGTGTATGCCCGCACCATGATTTCGGGCAACGCGATCCCCTTGGCGAGCTCGATCAGCCTGCAGATCCGATCGCCGGGGAGCCTCGCCCCGATCTCGATCACCACGGGGCCGTTCCTGGACAGCCGCAGCTCGCAGTGAAAGGTGCCCATCGTGATGTCCAGGGCCGCCGTCACCTGGCCCAGATAGGCAATGATCTCCTGACGCGTCTCTGCGTCGAAGCTGCCCTCGACGATATGCCCCATCTCCACGAACCAGGGCTCGGGACCGAGCAGCTTTTGCGTGATGGAGACGATCTCTATGCCGGTGGCGCTGACGTACCCTTCGACGCTGATCTCCGGGCCGCTGATGTACTCCTCCAGCAGAAGCCGATCATGGAAGCTTCGTCCCAGATCCGTGCTGCCGTCTGTCTGGACATGCCGGTAGGCCTCGACGAGCTGGGCTTGATCGTTGACTCGCCGCACGTGCATGCTGCCCGAACCTTCGGTTGGTTTGAGCACGGCGGGGTATCCGATCGTTTTCGCCGCATCGAACAACTCGGCCTGCGACTTCACGTATGCGAAGCGGGGAACGCGGACACCTCTGCTGGCCAGTCGGGTACGCATCATGTACTTGTTGCGGACGCACTCGGCGCTGTCGACGGGCAACCCGGGGAGCTTCAGATGAGCGTTGATGCGGCTGACCGTGCTCACGTAGTATTCGAAGCCGGGCATGATCGCCTTCAGCTTCCGGTCACCCGCGACTTGCTGCAGGGTCTCGGTCAGCGTGGCCATGTCGTTGGTGTCGCAGCGAACGACCTCATCGGCCAGCGCCCGTGCGTCCGCGGACAGCGCCCGATCATCGGCGTCATACGAGACCGCAATCGTTCCGTACCCGAGCCGTTTGGCAGCCTCCAGAAGGCTCACCCCGGAAGACACCGGCTCGATGACGGCTACCATCGATTTCATACCTGCATTCCCTCGATTGAAGTCTTCGTCCAGTCTAGGCTCCTATAACAAGCCGTTAATGCCCCGTCAATAGCCGGTCCAAGTCATCGAGAAGATTCATTCTGAACCGCCTTACGGCAGTGGTTCGAGGGCGATTGAAGCCGTCCTGATTCCTCGTCGGCGATGTAGGCTAATCGTTGACTCTACACTAGTCGTCTGTCGAGCACACACCCGATTGAGTGACTCCGGCAGTCCTGCATCGACTCGCCCTCTGCGTACTCGAACCGCAATGCGGCGACCACGTTGCCGTGAGCCGGTCATGCAAGGGTTAGACCAGGTTTATGGTACCACGACCTAGCTCGATCACCGAGCCGCTGACATGAATTCCACCATCGGCATCGACCCGGAGATCGAGCTTCGACGGCCGGCCCACGGCGTCGCCCTGGCGCAGCGTGGCGGTGACCGGTGAGCGGCGCTGCACGAGGTGCCAGCCGCCGAGGTTCGCACACGCCGAGCCGGTCGCCGGATCTTCCCGCACTGCGCCGTCCACGGTGAAGAAGAATCGCACGGTCCATACGGGCCCGTCGGCAGCCCACAAGTAGGCCATCGCCGCGTTCCGCGCGGTCGAAAACCCCCAGCGCGCAAGTAGATCGGGGACCGGCTTGGCAGCACGGACCAGCTCTGCCGTCGCGATCGGAATCACGAGTTGCTCGGAACCCGTATCTACCCACAACGGCTCGTCGCTGACCGAATCAGGGGGAAGGCCCAGCATACGGGCCAGCTCGCCGCGCGTCGCCTCCGCTGGTCGCGACGCCGGAGCCGACGCGGCGCGCAAGGTCCATGAATCTCCGGTGCGCGTCACAGGTACGAGCCCGGCCTTCATCTCGAGCATGACGCGGTCACGACCTGCAGCGATGACGCTCGCCGTCCCGAGCGTGGGATGCCCAGCGAACGGCATCTCGAAGGCCGGCGTGAAGATCCGGACGTGGGCATCGGCGCGTTCGCTCGCCAGCACGAACGTGGTCTCCGAGAGGTTCATCTGTCGCGCCAGCGCCTGCATCACGCTGTCGGAAAGCCCGCGCGCGTCGTCGAACACACACAACGGGTTCCCCGAGAATTGATTCCCATTGATGGTAAACACGTTCACGATACGGAAGCTGTGCATGCCCAGAATGTACGCCGGGGTGCGCGCGGCAACAGGTACACCAAGAACGTTGCTGCGACGGTACAGCTGTCGCTCCTGCGGCGGTACAGCTGTCGCTCCTGCGGCGGTACAGCTGTCGCTCCTGCGGACTCAGTGACTGGCTGACGCGCAGTCCCTGCCGATAATCTGCAATCCTGGCACTTTGAATCCTCCTGCTGCGACCCGTGCCAGCTGTTACACGAACACGGTTCGTACAGAATGTGCGCTCCGCCGGATCTGGCGTCTGGTGCATAAGTAATAGGGTGGCTTACAAGTGATCTGATAGCATCTGCGATCGCGCGGCCCGCGTATAAATCTCTTGCACCCGCATAGAAAATATTTATACTGCGCAGAATATCACGATCGCTCAGGCACAATAGCAAGTTGGGGCCCGTTCGCTTCCACTGAACGCCCGATCGCTACAGGAGATGACGATGATCTCGCAGTTTACCGTCGAACAAGCCAAGAACCACGCAACCCAGCAGATGGAGAAGCTCTTCGCGCGCGTGCCGTTCAGCAAAGACTTTCACACCGGCGTCGCGAGCCATCCGGAATACTACAAGCGGCACTTGATGGAGACGGTGCTTCGCATCCGGCTCAATAACGAGGTAGACTCATATTGCCTCTACAAGATTGGTTACAAGAATAACAAGCTCGCGGTCAAGCTGGCCAAGTACCTCGCCGAGGAGTTCGGGCACGAGAACTTCTTCCTCCAGGATCTCAAGGGCCTCGGTGTCGAAAAAGAGACCCTGGATGCGACCCCCCCGTTTTTCTCCACGCAAAAGCTCATCGGCTATCTCTACCACTCCATCAATCAAGATGGACCGATGCCGACGATGGTCTGGAACTGGTTTGTCGAGTGGTACTCCGACACGTACAACAAGACCATCACCGAGCGGGCGACCAACGTCGTCGGCGAGAAGGGGACCAAGGGCTTCAAGAAGCACATCGAGTTCGACGAGGAGCATGATCACATCTCCTTGATGTTCGGCACGGTCGAGCAGACGGTGAACTCTCCCGCGGACCACCAGAAGGTCAAGGACTACCTCACCAACTTCGTCGAGCTGATCGGTGAGTATTTCCAGGAGCTCCACGACGCTACGATCGCCAAGAAGCCGAGAGGCGAGTGAGCGACCTCCCTGATTCGAAGTAACTGCCCGCGGTGAGCTGGCGAGTCGTGCAACGTGACCGGTCAGCTCGGTGGGCTCGCGGTGCGTACGCCGGGATCGGCGTAGCTCGGCGCGCACCGGTGTGTTCGTTCTTCTACGTGTGGAGCCTATGCCCAGAGCCAAGCTGATCATCATCGAACCCAGCTCTTCTGGAGTCTCCTTGATACCTGCTGCGGCGGGCTTGGGCCTCGATCCGGTCGTCGTGACGTACAACAAGAACGATCGGATCGTGCTGCCCGAATACCTCAACATCGCGGCGGACGTGATCGAAGTGGACACGATCGACCCTGCGGCGCTGTACGAGGCGGTTCGAAACTACGCGCGGCATCACCGGGTCGTCGGGGTCGTCCCCGGCTTCGAGTATCACGTCGCGCTGGCGGCAAGACTGAGCCATGCGCTGGGCCTGCGCGGCCTCGATCCTCAGATCGTCGACAGCCTCCGGCACAAGGACAAGATGCGGGACGAGCTGAGCGCCCGAGGCGTCGCGTGCCCGCGGTACCTGACCGTATCCGACAGATCCATGCTCGATCAGATCGCGGAGAAGGTCGGGTTCCCCTGTGTGATCAAGCCGGTCAACGGGTCGGGCAGCCTGCACGTCACGAAGGTGTACAACCAGGCAGAGCTCGAGGTGGCCTACGATCGGATGTGCCTCGACGATGCACTGGATATGGGCTTGCGCATCAGCCACACCGCCATCGTCGAAGCGTACGTTGCCGGTGCCGAGTTCAGCGTCGAGGGGTACGTGCAGGATGGCCGGGTGCACTTCCTCTCGGTGACGGAGAAGATGCTGTGCGAGGAACCGCACTTTGCTGAGATCGGCCACATCGTGAATGCCTGCCTCAGCCTGGAGGACAGGGCGGCCATCTACCATTATACCGAGTCGGTCGTCAGGGCGCTCCGGATTGGCCTGGGACCGTTCCATTGCGAGCTCAGGGTCTGTGCAGGACAACCGATCGTCATGGAGATCGCAGCCAGGCTCCCTGGCGACAGCATCGTCGAGCTCATCCACGAGTCGATGGGCGTGAACCTGGCCGAGGTGATGGTCCGGAGCTACGTCGGAATGGATGTCCCCGAACCACCACCCGGGACCAACCGATACGCCGGGGTCTGCTTCTTCACCCTCGACAACGCCAACTACT
>Ga0134121_10001431_pt1 | contig 22532 bp, 11 predicted proteins | sample KB301_FD_96463 | JGI IMG/M metagenome (GOLD analysis project Ga0134121, IMG submission 96463) | Terrestrial soil microbial communities without Nitrogen fertilizer from Kellogg Biological Station, Michigan, USA - KB3-0-1 | ecosystem: Environmental > Terrestrial > Soil > Unclassified ... | reverse complement strand
CTTCGTCACCAGCGACGATGGGCATCTCTATTGTTTAAAGACGGCCAGCGGTGAGGTCCTTTGGAAGAAGAGGGGAGGACCCGACGATCGTACCCTGCTCGGCAACGGCCGCCTGATCTCCGCCTGGCCGGCCCGAGGAGGGCCCGTGGTCGCGGACGACGTGATCTATTTCGCGGCCGGCATTTGGCCCTCCGACGGCATCTTCCTCTATGCGCTTGACGCTGCGACGGGTAAGGTCCTCTGGTGCAACGACCGGTCGGGCTCGATGATGATATCGCAGCCGCACCTGACCGCGGCTGCCGAAAGTGGTGTTTCCGCCCAGGGCTCGCTCGTGATCGCGGGCGATCTCCTCCTGGTCCCGACGGGCCGCGCCGTCCCCGCCGCCTTCCGCCGTCAGGACGGCGCGTTCCAGTACTTCCGCCTGCAGGAGAACGGTCAGAAAGGGGGCTCGGCGGCTCTGTCGCTGGGGCCCCTTTTCTTCAACAGCGGTCTGGCCTTCGACGTCGCCATGGGCACGCTCGCAGAGCCGGTCGGACAGGGAGCGCTGGCTGCATACCCTGGCGGAATCGTCCGCTCAACCGACAATGAACTCGCCGCGTCGGCCATCGTGCCCAAGGAGAGGGTCGACCGGAAGGGGGAGCAGGTCAAGTACACCGGCCTCAAAAAGCTGTGGTCGCTCCCCAGGATCCCGGGGGGGATGTCGGTGATTTCCGCGGGGAAAAGCGTCGTCACCGGGGGCCCGGGAAAGGTCGCAGTGGTCGATACGACCTCACAGAAGGTGACCTCCGTCTTCGATGTCGATGGCAATCCACTCGCGCTCGCGGCTGCAGGCGGGCGGCTCTACGTGAGCACCGACAAAGGTCTTCTTTACTGCTACGGAAAGCCGGCCGGTGAGGGGCGTCCCCTGCCGTTGTCGCCGGGACCCGCGGACGCTCATTCCGGGACGAACGACGCCGCCAGTGCCGCAGCCAAAGACATCCTTGAGAAGGGGGGCGTTACCGAGGGGTACTGCGTCGACCTCGGGTGCGGCGACGGCGCGCTGGCGTTCGAACTTGCCCGCCGGAGCAAACTTCAGATTTACGCGGTCGACGCAGACGCGAAAAACGTCGCCATCGCGCGCCGAAAGCTCGAGGAGGCAGGCCTCTACGGCGTTCGCGTCACCGTTCACCAGGGGGAGCCGGCGCGGTGTCCATACCCGCGTTACTTCGCCAACCTGGTCGTCTCAGGCTCCGGCTCCGCGCCCGACAGCGCCGTGGCGCGGCTTCAGAGGCCCTTCGGGGGTGTCGCGGTGCTGGGAGGGAAGACGTCCGTCCGCGGAGCGCTCGAGGGCGCCGGAGCCTGGACCCACGCGTATGCGGATGCCGCAAACACCAGCTGCTCCGGCGACTCGCTCGTGCGGGGGCCGCTCACGATGCACTGGTTCCGCGACGGCGACTTTGAGATGCCCCAGCGCCATGGCCGCGGGCCCGCGCCTCTTTACTTCGACGGTCGGCTGATTGTAGAGGGACTTAATGGCTTGCGCGCCCTAGACGCCTACAATGGGCGCCCCCTTTGGGACGTTCCCCTGCCCAAGGTCCTCCGCGCCTATAACAGCGACTCTCTGATGGGCGGCGCGGGAACGGGGAGCAACCTGTGCGCTTCGAGCGACGCGATCTATGTGCATACCGGGAAGCGCTGCCTCCGCATCGATCCCGTGACGGGGCGCATGCTCGCGGAGTTCGAGCCACCGTCTCTGCCGGACGGGAAGCCCGGCATCTGGGGCTACCTCGCCGTGGAAAATGGCCTTCTTTTCGGCTCGCTCGTCAATCCAGATCACGTCGTCAAATCACGCTACCAGACGGCCGATATGACGGAGCAATTCACCGAATCAACCCGCTTCTTCGCCATGGACTCGGTGACGGGAAAGACCAATTGGATATTCGATGCCAAGTGGTCCATCCGACATAACGCGATTGCCGTAGGAGCTGGCCGCGCGTACCTCATCGATCGGCCTTTGGCGCAAGGCGACAAGCTGAGCGCGCCCAAGGGTCCGGTTCCCGAGCACCAGGGAGGAGAGCTGGTGACACTCGACGCGACCACGGGGAGAGAGCTCTGGCGGTCGAAGGAGGACGTGTTCGGGACGGTGCTCGTCGCGGGCGTGAGGCACGACGCGCTCCTCATGGCTTACCAGCCCACCGCCTTTAAGCTACCGTCGGAGAAGGGCGGACGGATGGCGGGGTACCGCGCTTCGGACGGGAAGCGGCTATGGGAACGGTCCGCCGCCTACAAGACCCGGCCGATTCTGGTCGACCGGACCATCTACGCCCAAGGCGGGTCGTGGGACTTGCTCACCGGGGAGGAGAAGCCGTTCGACCTTCAGCGCTCTTACGGGTGCGGACAGCTCGCCGCATCGGCCTACTTAACCGTCTACCGTTCGGCGACGCTCGGCTACCACGAGCTTTCCGGTCCCCCGGGGACCACGAACTACGGCGGGATCCGGTCGGGCTGCTGGTTGAACGCGTTGCCCGCGGGAGGGCTGGTGCTTGTCCCGGATGCGACCACGGGGTGCCGCTGCAGCTACCTCAATCAGGCCTGGATCGCGCTCCGGCCGCGCGACTAGCGCGATCGCGGATGCCCGGCGTTTGGCGCCGATCCATTCAACATCCGCATTATTCGACAATGGCCCAACCCGAAGAGAAATCACGGATGCCCTTCGGCCAATCAATCACAAGACAGTTCCCGGCACTGGGTTTCCTGAATCGGCCCCAGGGGCAGACGATCCACACAGGACGAGCTGGGTTTCCTGGTTCTTCGGGAAAGATGCAGAACGCGCAGGTCTTGGTATCGCGAGTCTTTCCTTTGAAGGATACGATATCGTCCCTGACCTCCGGTGAAGGGCCGGATTGCATTGCGCGAACAAAGTAGCCATGGAAGGGGCGTGGCGCAGGGATCAATGGATTGATGGGAGCGGTATCTGCTTCCGCAATCTCCTTGGATATCCGTCCCATTCGGTAGAGTTCTGTCACGTCACCCACCCAATACTCCGAGTCCTCGTCTTGAAAGCTGAACGCCGGCAACTCCAAAAGAGCGCGAACATCGCCCGAAGGCATTGCGATGATTTCATTCCGGAGCGAGATCACAAGCATGGACACGATCCCGAGCCAAAGCGCTCCCCAAACAACGAAAATCATTCTATAAGGACTTGGATCGATGCTTCGCTGGGGTAGATGAGATTCCATACTTGAAGAGTATCCCGTGGGGACCCGGCGGCTGGCTGTCACCTCACCTAATAACTTCCCAAAAAGCGGGGAAGAATATCGGTATACCAATTATGGAAAAGTCGACGAAACACGAGTAGCCTCCAGAGCATTGTCAAAGCACGAAACGAGATAGCCGATAGTTTTTGTGCCGTACTTGTGCCAACTCGTGTGCCAAAACAGGCCTTTTTGAGCCCAATCTGGCCTAAAACCCAGATCGCGTAAAACGGGCCAAATGCCCATTCTGGCCCGCTCTAGCCCACAATCGGCGCTCGACAAAACGGCCATTTTGAAACCGACGCGTCTGCCAATTCCGCCACCCAGGCTAAAGGTCGAAAACCCATTTAAACACGAGAGGGGTATCGGCGCAATATATGACAGACCTAGGACAACCTGGAGCACTCTATCCCTTGAAGGGCCGGAAGCAGCCGGGTCTAATTGAGCCTTCAAGGAGGGAACACCATGCATCCGTCCATGTCTCTCCGCATTGTGTTCGTCTCGTTCCTCCTCGCACCGCTGGCCACGAGCAGCTCCACGAGCGGCCCGATGGTGCTCGTCCATCCTCCCAGCGGGCTGCGAGCCGGATTTGATGCCGACGGGATGTCCCTGACCTCGCAGTCCGGCGCCTGGACGTTCCGGATGGGACTCTCCCGCCTCGGAAGAGGAAGCACCCTCGTTGCAGAGCTCCCCACTCCGCCCCGGCGGGACGGCTCCAGGGTCCTCTATGATCGGCCTTGGGGCGAAGAATGGTATGAGTGCGCCCCCGGCGGCCTGGAGCAGGGCTGCACGGTCCGACGGCGCCCCGACGGCGAGGGCCTGCTCCGCCTCGAGCTCGATTGCTCCGGCCTCGATTTCGTCTGCCGGCTCGACGACAAGATCGCGTTCATGAGCGGCGGCGCCCGCGTCCTCGAATTCGGCAAGATCCAGGTCCGCGACGCGGAGGGACGCTTCCTGGCGGCGAAATTCGCCGGTCCCGATCCGGGCATCGCCCTGGAAATCGACGATCGCGGCGCGCGGTATCCCCTCGAAGTCGATCCGCTCTTCGCCGGCCCGACCGACACTCCCGTTCCGGGAACGGCCGAGACGAACGGCCTCGCGGCGGCCCTGGTGCCCGGACCGGGCGGAATCCTCTATGTCGGCGGCACGTTCACCCGGGTCGGCGCTTCCTCGGGCGGCGGGGCGTCGCTCAGCGCCACCACCGGCGCGCCGGACGCTCCCAATCCCTCGATCATCGGGACCGTCCACGCGGCGGTTGCCGACGGCTCGGGCGGGTGGTTCGTCGGCGGACTTTTCGACACCGTGAAGGGGACGACGCGGCACAACCTGGTCCACCTCCTGTCCAACGGCACGGTGGATCTCCCCTGGGATCCCGCTCCGACCGGAAGGGTGGAGAGCCTGCTCCTCACCGGCGGTGTGCTCTACGTCGGCGGATCGTTCGGCAACATCGGCGGAGCGGTGCGCCCCTTCCTGGCGGCGCTCGATCCCTCCACCGCACTGGCGACGACGTGGGATGCGGCGGCCGACGGAGACGTCATCGGCATGCGCATCGCGGGGGGAACGATTTACGTGGCGGGAAATTTCTCCAATATCGGCGGGCAGGCCCGGAACATCATGGCCGGCCTCAATCCCGGAACGGCGCTTGCCACGGCCTTCGACCCCAATCCGGACGGCCCCGTCGAGGACTTCTCCGTGCTGGGCACGACGGTGTACGCCTGCGGAGAATTCACGACGATCGGAGGCCAGCCGCGCGGCGGCGTGGCCGCGCTGGACGGCACCACCGGAACCGCCACCTCCTGGGCGCCGAACGCCGCCGGCGGATTTTCCATCGAGGCGACGGCCACGGCGATCTATCTCGGCGGAAGCTTCACGTCGGCCGGCGGCCAGCCCCGCAACTTCCTGGCGGCCCTCGATCCGGGGACGGGGCTCGCGCTCGCCTGGAACCCGAACGCCTCGCAAATCGTCCGACGCCTCCGGCTCTCGGGATCGACCCTCTATGTCGGCGGCGATTTCACCGCGATCGGGGGCCAGACGCGGCTCGGCGTGGCGGCCGTCGATTCGACGACCGGAGTCCCGACGGCCTGGTCGGCCTCCACGACGGTCTTCAACGAGGTCTTCGCCCTCGCCCCGGCGGGGGCCTCCGTCTTCGTCGGAGGCTTTTTCGGCATGACCGGGGGCGCGAGCCGGAATAATCTGGCGGCGATCGACCTGTCGAGCGGCCAGCCGACCTCCTGGGATCCGAACGTGAACACGTCGGTCAATTCGCTCGCGCTTTCCGGGACCACGCTCTACGTCGGAGGACAGTTCCAGAGCGTCGGAGGCCAGCTGCGCAGCCGCCTGGCGGCCGTCAGCACGACCACCGGCCTGCCGACCGCCTGGAATCCCGGCGCGTCGGACATCGTCCGGACGATCGCGCTCGACGGCTCCCTGGTGTATGTCGGGGGAGACTTCACGACCGCCGGTGGAGCGGCCCGGAACCGGATCGCGGCCATCGACGCGGCCTCCGGTGTGGCGACGGTCTGGAATCCCGATTCCGACGACAGCGTCTTCACGATTCTGGTCGCCAATCCGCGCGTTTACGCCGGCGGGACCTTCACCAACATCGGCGGCGCGACGCGCAACCGGATCGCGGCGCTTCTGGCTTCGAACGGCACGGCGGACGCCTGGGACCCCGACGCCTCCAGCACGGTCCGATGCTTGGCTCTTTCCGGATCGACGCTCTATGTCGGCGGAGCCTTCACGACCATCGGCGGCGCCGCGCGGTTGCGGCTGGCCGCTCTCGATACGACGACCGCCCTGGCCTCAGCATGGGACCCCTCCGCAAACCAGATCGTGCGGTCGTTGGTCCTGTCCGGCTCCGACGTCGTCGTCTGCGGCGATTTCATCGCGGTGGGCGGGCAGTTGCGGACGAGGCTGGCGATCGTCGATGCAACGAGCGGGCTCGCCTCGAGCTGGAGTCCCCCGATGGGCGGGAGCATGTTCTCGCTGGCCCTGTCGGGCTCGGACATCCTGGCCGGCGGACTCTTCAACGTCGTCGGCACCACCCTCCGGTATGGGCTGGCTCACTTCAGCGACAACTCCATCCAGCAGGTCACGTCGACGAGCCCCGATGCGACGTATGCCGCGGGGGCCGTCCTGACCCTCCAGGTCAAGTTCGTCAAAGCGGTCACCGTCACCGGCAATCCCCGACTCCTCCTGGAAACTGGGACGACCGACCGGGCGGCCACCTTCACCGGTGGAAACGGCACCACCACGCTGACCTTCAGCTACACGGTCCAAGCCGGGGACGTGTCGGCGGACCTGGACTGCGTGACGACCGGCGCCTTCGATCTGAACGGCGGGACCGTGACGACGGTCGGCGGAGGCGCGACCCCCTGCGGCGTACCCACGGGAACCACGCCGGGATCGCTCGCGTCGCTGAAGCAGCTGGTGATCGATACCCAGGCGCCGGCTCCGCCGGTCATCACGTCGCCGGCGGACGGCTCGGACACGGGCCCCTTCGCGGCGGCCCTGCTCGCCGGGACGTCGGAGGCTTCGGCAACGATCGCCGTGACGGTGGACAGCATCGACGTGGGTACCACCACCGCAAACGGGGGCGGGGCCTGGACGTTCACGACCCCGGCGCTGGCGCCCGGACCCCATTCGATCAGCGCGACGGCGACCGACGCGGTGGGCAACGTCAGCGCTCCCTCAACGGGGATCACGGTGTCGGTTTTGGGCGGCGGAACGACGATCGTCAAGAATTCGGGATGCGGCCTCACGGGTCTCGAGCCGGGGCTCTTCCTGATCCTCGCCGCGCTCCGACGGCGCGCCCGGCGGCGGCGCTTCTAAGAGGCCAGAGGCAGAGACACCCGGATTGGGGAGGCGCGGGCACGCCGAGCCATTCGGTATCATCAAGTCCCCATGGCCATGTTCGTCCACCTTGCGCCGGAGAAGCGAGTCAAGGCGATGGGCGCGTCTATCGGAGAGAGGCTGCTCCTGGATCTGATCCGTCTCGTTACTTCTCGGCGTCTTGCGACCCGACGACGCCGAACCCGGAGCTCCCCAGGAAGCTCACGGTGAGACCCAAGGTCCCTCTCATCACGCTGGATTTGGAGAACGTGCGGTAGCGGGCGTCGATCTCGGAGATGCCGTACCACGCGCCGACCGCCATCGGACCCACGACCCGCACGTTGAAGGACGCTTCGATGTGGGCGTTGTTCTCGAGGGCGACCCGCCGGTCGACGCCCGTGCCGCGGACGAAGTACTCCCGTCCCGTGATGTCGAACATCGCCGTATCGCCGAAGATGGTGCGGATCGTCACCAGCGCCTGCGGCATGATGCCGTAGACGTAGTCCTTGTCCCCGACCGCGGGGACGTTTCCCGCGGCTCCGAACCCGAACCCGACCGCCATCGTGCCCTGCAGGGCGATGCGGTCCGAAAGCCGGCATTGCCCGGTCGTCCCGAGGGAAAGGGCCGTGGTGGCCACCCGGAAGGTCTCCTGCGAAATGTAATCGTAGTTCCCGTAGAGACCCCAGACGCCCCGGTAGTCGGAGCCCACGGTGTATGGGGCGCCGTAGAGCAGTCCGAGGATCATCAGATTGCCGATGCCGGTCTGGGCGGTGTTGCTGCCCGTGAAGTGAAACGAGAAGTAGTCGAAGGGCCGGTCATAGGTGTAGTCGGAATCCCCCGGCAGCCCGGAGATGAAGTCGACGGTCGCCAGGCCGCTGATGTTGCCGAGGTTGCCGTCTTCTTCGCCGGTATTGGACTCCTGCACGATCCGGCTCGCGCCGACCGACATCCGGAGGAAGACGGGCGGGTCGTGATCCGCGAAGGTCCGGACGTAGCGGTTCCCGTAGACGTTCACGGTGGCGGACGGAAGGAGCATGCCCGCGGCGATCTGCGGCACCACGCCGGGCGGATCTCCCCCGATGTGGGCCACCGCGTTGGCCATGCGGAACAGCGCCTCGCCCAGAAAGCTGCCGCCGATCCCGGTCATGATCAGATCGTTGACCGATGCCGGGCCGGTCTCGCCGGCGTACTCCCAGAGCACGCTCCCGAAGAGGGTGTAGAGGAGGGACACTTCATAGGAGTGGCCCGCAGCCCGGGCGAATCCGTAATAGATGGCCCCGGTGTACGGATGAGCCACCATGTTGACGGCGAACGGGTCGGTGTCGAGCACCCAGGCGTGATGCAGGTTGTCCCGCACGGAGTCGGGGGTCACCCCGTAGACGGCAGGATCGATATAGGTCCGATCGTACAGGTTCAGGAGCACTTCGAACCCAAAGATCTCCACGACCGGGGCAATGTAGTTGAGCGCGTTCTTCCCGGAAGGATCTTCCGGCTCCGGATCTCGATCCTGGAGCCGGGGTTCTTCATCGAGGGACATCCGGACCGGTTCCAAGCGGGAGCCCGTCGTCGCCCTTCGGACTTCCTGAGGGGCATTCAGTATCGACAAGGCTCCCGCGAAGGCCGCCGCGAAAACCATGATAGGAACTTGAGAACGGTCTACCAAAATTGTTACTCCAAATTTTCATGTTTCACCCGTGGGCGGCCGGTCTCGGAGCATAACTCCTGGAACGGCAACGCCTCTAAGAGGCGGAGTGCCGACAGGGTCGAGCCCTACCGGAGCATCATGAGCGTTCTCGCAGCCGTCGTGGCGATCCTCTTGTCCGGCGTCGGGCCGTGGGATGAAGGCGACGACGACGTCGTCGCCGATCTCCCCCGAAGCCTTGCGGAGGAGCTACCGGCCGGGATGCTTCGCATGATCTTCAAGGAGTCCGCGGACCCTGACCGGCCTCCGGACGCCGGAGCGCGCGAGGCGTTCTCCGATGGGGAAACGCCGCACGGATCCTTCTCCGGGTTCTTCGACCTCCACGGCTCCAGCCGGGCGTGGAAAGAAACCGTCTGGGATCAGTACCTCACCCAGCCCGCGGTCCTGCTTCCGCTGAGCCTTGGAATCGCCACCGTGGTCGTGATCCCCTTCGACCGGAGACTGGAACACCAGTGGCAAGGGGTGATCAAGGGCCACCAGAACCTGGGGAACATCGGGGTCTACAGCCTCATCGGGATCTCCGCGCTGACCGGGGTTCTCTTTCCCGGGGAGGACCGGAACAGCTGGGACGAGAGCTGGACGGTGGCCGAAGCGTTCCTGTGCTCCTACGTCACCACGTCCGTCCTGAAAAGCTCGATCCACCGTCTCCGCCCCGGTCACGGCACGAACTCCTTTCCCTCGGGCCATTCCGCGATGGCCTTCACGGGGGCCACGCTGATCGAACGCAACCTGGGACCGTACGCGGGGATCCCGGCGTACCTTCTCGCCGCGTTTACCGCGTTCGAGCGGGTGGAATCGGGACGCCACTTTCCCTCCGACGTCCTCGCGGGCGCCGCCATCGGAACCTTGAGTGCCTCCATTATCGACGTGCTGCATTGGGGCCGCGCGCCGGGGGAGGGGGGGATCTCCACCCGGTCCTTTGCCTTCGGGGTCGACGTGCAGGACCTGCATGCCTTCGAGGTTCAGATCGCCATCGGGTTCTAGCGGGCTACGACGGGAATGGATGTGCTGTCCGCGATCCGACGGCGACGCTAAGATCGTGCCGTGCACCACCTGGAGCTGATCCTCGTCCTGCTCGCGGCCGCCGCGGGGCTGGAGGTGCTCGCCCACAAGATCGGGGTCCCTCATCCCGCGCTCCTCGTCCTGGGCGGGCTCGCGATCGCGCTCACGCCCGGCGTCCCCCGCGTGGAGATCGACCCCGAGGCGGTCTTCCTGATCTTCATCCCGCCCCTCCTGTACCGGGCCGCCATCCTCAGCTCGTGGCGCGACTTCCGGCGCCACCTGCGCGCCATCCTCACGCTCGCCGTCGGGCTGCTGCTCGTGACGGTCGGGGCGGTGGCCGTGGTCGCCCACGCGCTGTCGACCGAGTTCACGTGGGCGACCGCCTTCGTTCTGGGAGCGATCATCTCCCCGCCCGACGCGGTGGCGGCGATCGCGGTCATGCGGCGCCTGGGCGTCCCGAGCTCGCTCGTCTCCCTGCTGGAAGGCGAGGGGCTCGTCAACGACGCCATCGCGATCGTCGCCTATCGGACCGCGATGGCCGCCGTCGTCGCGGGGAGCTTCTCGATTCCGCAGGCGAGCCTTCACTTTGTCCTGGCGGCGGCAGGCGGGGTGGCGATCGGATTCGCTGCGGCCCTGGTCGTCGTCGCGATTCGGAAGGCGGTGGGTCGGGCGCCTCTCGTCGAAAACACGATCTCCATCCTGACGCCGTTCCTGTCCTTCATCCCCGCCGATCGGATCGGCGCGTCCGGGGTGCTGGCCGTGGTCACGACCGGCCTCTATCTCGGGCGCGTGGGCCCGAGGATCGTCTCCGCGGAGACGCGGCTCCAGGCGGGGGCGATGTGGGACATGATCGTCTTTCTTCTGGAAGGGCTGATCTTCATCCTGATCGGACTCTACCTGCCGGCGAGCCTCGAGGCGCTTCGGAGCCATTCCCTCCGGACGCTCCTTCTGGACGCCGCGATCATCAGCGGCGTCGTCGTGCTGGTCCGGCTCGCGGGCGTTTTCCCCGCCGCCTACGGATTGCGGTTCATCGGCCGCCTGTTCGGGTCGCGCCTGGCGTACCCGCCCCCCCGCGAGGTGGCCTTCACCGGCTGGGCGGGCATGCGGGGAGGCGATTCGCTGGTGATCGCGCTCTCGCTGCCGCTCACGACCGCCGCCGGCGCCCCCTTTCCCGCGAGAGACCTGATCATCTTCCTGACGTTCGCCGTCATCCTGGTGACCCTCGTGGTCCAGGGCTTCACGTTCGCCGCCTCGATCCGGATCCTGGGCCTCCGCGCCGACGGACGCCGGGAGCACGAGGAGGCCCACGCGCGCCGCGTCGCCGCCGAGGCGGGGCTGGCCCGTCTCGAAGAGCTCGCCCGTGAGCCCGAAGCCTCGGTCGAGCACATCGGGCTCCTCCGCGAGCAGCACGCCCGCCGCCTCCACCACCTCATCGTGCGCGACGAGGAGGTGCTGTTCCCCACGAAGCGGGAGTATTTCGCCATCCATCGGCGGCTCCGCACCGAGATGCTCGACGCGGAGCGCCGCACGGTGATCCGTCTCCGGGACGAAGGCGTCATCGGCGACGCCGTCCTTCACGCGCTGCAGCTCGACTTCGACCTGGAAGCCTCTCTGCTGGAGCACGACGAGCGGCACGACCCGCGAGGCGCGGGCCCCAGCCCGGAGTCGTGAATCCGAGGGATCAGAACGGCCCGCGCAGGAACACGTCGTTCACGCCGTTGGTGTCGTGGGAGATCATGTTCGTGGCGGTCGTCGACCACGACGTCCAGCGGCCGTCCGACGAGATCGCCGGCGCGTTCGTGGAAAGCGTGGTCGTCTGCCCGTCGGTCGACTGGGCCAGCAGCTGGTTCCCCACCCCGTCGATGAACAGATACTGCTGGGGCTGCCCGAACGTCCCCACGCCGTACACCGCCCTCGTCCCGTCTCCGGAGAGCACCACCGAGGTGTTCGCCTGCGCCCCCAGCGCCGGGTCCGAGACCGTCCGGCGGAGGCCCGTCCCGACCGTGTAGAGCTGGCAGCTCCGGAAGTTCGGCTGCGGAAACAGGGACGCGTCGTTGTAGATGTACCCGATCGTCGTCCCGTCGCCGGAGATGCCGGAGAAGAAACTCTGCTTGGAATTCCCGCTGCTCGCGATCGAGATGAGCGTCCGGGTTCCCGTGGAACGCTGGTACAGATAGACGTCCATGCCCGTGTCGGCGTCCTGGGCCGGCAGGATGTCCGTCCCGGCGGAGTCGAAGACGATCAGGTCGCCGTCGGCGGAGATCGATCCCGGCCCGAGAAAACCGCCTCCGTTGCTTCCCAGCGTCGCGGACGAGGAGGCGCGCGAGATCAGCGTCACCACCGGGGTGGTGTGGCTGGGTCCGAAGTCGCACAGGTACGCCTGCACCTGGCCCTGCGTGTTGATCCCCGTCATGTTCGTCGAGTTGGTCGAAAACGCCATGTACCGGCCGTCCGCCGACAGGCACAGGTCGAACGTGTCCGAGTTCATGAACTGGAACCCCGGCGTCAGCACCGCGACGAACGTGCGCAGGACCCGGTCGTACAGATAGGGCCGGAAGACGGGCGGGTTTGCCACGTAACTGGAGGACGCCGGGATGTCCTGGAGCATGCCGGCGCTCAGGAGGCCGACGTAGCGTCCGTCGGCCGAGAGAGACGGGTAGGCCGACATCCCCATGATCAGGTTGTTGATGTTTCCGACATTCGTGATGTTCTCGATGACGCCCGTCACCCGGTCCTTGACGAAGATGTCGGACAGGTCGTTCGAGTCGTTGGGCGTCAGGTTCGTCGCGCTGCTCGAGAACGCCACGATCCGCCCGTCCGCCGAGAACGACGCCTGGCCGCTGGCGCCGTCCCCCTGGATGCCCGGCGTCGTTTCGGAGGCCCGGATCGTCACGATCTGCACCGTGTCGCCCTTGCCCGCGTCCCCGGAGCAGCACGGCAGCACGACCGCCGCCGCCAGGAGCGCCGGGATCCGCAGCCACCGGACATCAAAACTCATAGTTGACTCCGATGGCGATCGTCCAGGAATCGCCGCCCACGTCGGCGCCCACGTCGACCGACCGCCCCTTGCCCTCCGCGGACGTCCAGCCGACCCCGGCCCCGAAGGTGAACAAGTTGAACTGCGAGCCCTTCGTATCCAGCACGAGCTGATAGCTGCCCACCATCGGAAGGTTGTTCTTGTCCGCCCAGGGAGCTTCGAACCGGCGGTATCCCAGCCGCGGGTAGAGGTCCACGTCGTCCAGGATTCCGATCCGGTACTCGACGCCCAGCGAGTAGTTCAGCACGTCCCGGAACTTCGCCCGGCCGGCGAAGAAGGGAGGGTCCGCCGTCTGGCTCCACTGGACCCACTGCAGATCCAGCGTCGCCCGCAGCGGGTACCCCTTCAGCAGATAGAACGTGGCGCCGACGTTCACCTGCTGGGGCATGTCGAACGCCGGAAGGATGTCCGGGTCGATATTGAAGTTCCACCGCATCGCGCTCTGCCAGGCCGCCCCGAAGTTGATCCGGAACGAATCCCCGTCGTCGTAGACGCCGAGGAGCAGCCCCGCTCCGCCGCCGAAGGCGGTGGCAGTGTCCGACGCGCTCCGCGACGCCGACTTGAACTCCCATCGTTCGATGCCGACGTCCACTCCGACGCCCACCGACAGGTGCGTGAGGAACCCCGCCACCCCGGGTGGAGAGAACCGGAAATCCTTCGCCGCCGCCACCCGGAATCGGGAGAGCGACTGGTCGATGTTGCTGGTGGGCGTGAACACCTTCAGTTCGGGGTCCGTGACCTTGTCGAAGGAGTAGTTCAGATGGTAGGGCCGGGCGTAGCAGACGCCGAGCGCCAGTCCGGAATCGCTGCGGCCCACGGGGAACACCATCCCGAGGAACGACGGAACGATCGCCGGGTCGACGAAAACCGTCTCGGCGCCGGCCGAGGTCTCGGTCGCGTCTCCGACCGTCGGCTTGACCTCGTGGAGCGGGTAGGTGACGTAGGTCTGGTACGCGATGGCCAGCGACTTGGGCTGCGTCGCGATTCCCGCGGGGTTGAGCCAGACTGAAACCGGATCGTCCTCGAACGCGGTGTAGCTGCCGCCCATCGCCTTCGTGCGTGCGCCCAGCTGCTGGTCCTGGGCATGCGCCACCCCGGCAAGTCCCAGGACCAGAAGGAGCGCGGCGGGGGTTTTCACGAGACGGGGATTCTAAACTTTTCGAAACCCGTGTCGAGAGATTTACAACCCCCGGACTATCGGCCCGTCAGCCCACCGGGGGAAGGGAGGGCCGGGACGTGCCGATTCCGGTGCAGGGGAGGGGAAAGTGTTCCGGGAGTGGGGCTATTCCGCCAGGCGGCGCCGCTCGAGGAAGCCGGCCCACCGCTCGCGCAGCTGCGGCTCATCCAGGAAGCGATCGGTGATAAGCTCTTTGATGGCCCAGCGGGTCCGGGTCTTGAGCTGCATCAGCGTCGGCGTCGGATCGCCGTCACCGTGGACGTCGACGTAGAAGTCTTCGACCGGGTCCTCCTCGAGTCCGTAGACCTCGAGCGAGAATCCCTCGCCTTCGAAGCTTCCCACCGTTCGGGGGAGTCCCGCCCGGCGCCGCTGCTCGGCGCTCCACATGGGGAGGACCTTGTGCAGAGGATGGTCCGGTTGATCCTTCAGCTCCTCCAGCAACGGCGGCAGCTCCACCCACTGCAAGTCCGGCAGCGCCCCGGAGAGCGCCGTCATCACTTCCTTCGGTCGCCCCAGGCGGTGGCCGTTCGGATGGACGACCGACAGCTCCCAGGCCATCAGGTCACTTGGGCGTCGGCGGCGGGGGAGGCGGATTCGACAGCTTCGCGATCGGACCCGTGATCGCGACCGTCATGCCGGGCCGCTGGATGTTCACGAACAGCGTCGATCCGTCGGGCGAGACGCAGGCGCCGGCGAGCTCGGTCCGGCTGAAGCCGATCTGGCCGATCTTGTAGACCCGCCCTTGCGGCGTCACGCCGAGCAGGAAGTTGCCGAGCGGTCCGTCCTCGCAGACGATCAGATCGCCCCACGGCGCGACCGTGAGGTTGTCGCACATCTCCATCACGGTGCGGTCGTTGGGCTCGAGATAGAGCTCCAGCTTTCCCGGCAGCGACGCCTCGGCCGGCTTTCCTTCTTCGGCGCTCGGCACGTACTTCCAGATCTGGCCCTTCTTCGCGGGGCCGCCGTCGGTGCAGCAGAAGTAGATCGCCTGGTTGCCGTACCAGATGCCCTCGCCGCGCTGGAACGCCGCGGCGCCCGCCGCGCGGCCGCGATGGCGGAGATCGTCCTTCGGCGACTCGACGTTCTCGAGATCCATCCACTCGACCTCGAAGGCGTCGCCCTGCTTCAACCGGCCGTCCCAGTTGCCCATGAAATAGCCGGGCTTGTTCTTCACCCGAAGCGCCTGAAGCCTGCCGCCCTTCGCGAGTTCGCCGGGCACGGTCGGCAGGAACCGGTAGAGCAGCCCTGCGCCCAGATCCTCGGGCTTCGGCGGAACGGCTTTCGCGCCGGGCAGGATCTCTTCCGGAAGCGGGTCGCGCCGATCGCCGCGATCCTCCGTGAGATACACCGCGCCGGACTTCGGGTCGACCGCGATCGCCTCGTGATTGAACCGGCCCATCGCCTTGAGCGGGACCGGCGTCACGAGACCCGTCGCGGAAGACGGCACCTCGAAGCACCAGCCATGGTCCTGCTCCCAGTCGTCCTTCCGGACCTGCACCGTCTCTTCGCAGGTCACCCAGCTGCCCCAGGGCGTGGGCCCGCCGGCGCAGTTGCGCCACGTGCCCGCCAGGCTCAGGAAGTGCTTCTCGAGCATCTGGCCTTTCGTGTCGTAGACCAGCGTCGTCGTCCCGCCGAGGCCCGGCTGCTTCAGCTTGCCGGGATCGAACAGCATCTCGCGGGAGACCTTCTTGAGGAGCTGCTGCTTGGGGCCGAACGGGCTCATGCGGACGTCGGCCGGGAGCTGCTCGTGATTGCGCACGAGGATCGTCCGCCCGTCCGCACCGGGGAAGGCCGCCATGCCGTCGTGCTGGCCGGGGACCAGGAATCCGTCGTCCATCTTCTCGCCGACGCGGGAGAAGACGCGGTAGCTGCAGCCCCGCGGCAGGTGGAAGAGGTTGTCGGGGTCGCGGACGAACTCCGCCATCGGCTCATAGACCATCGAGGGTCCCGAGCAGCCCGCGAGATGCCGGAGGCCCAGGAACGCCGCGCCTACGGCGGTCGACGATTTCAGGAAGTGACGCCGCGAAAGATCCAAGGCGGCCATGCTAGCACGGGGGCCGCCCGAGAGAGGCTATTTTTTCGAGCGGCGGCGGACCTTCTTGCGGTCGGCTTTCGGAACCCGCGACGTCGGTTTCCGCACCACTTCGAGGCCGCTGTTCGCGGGGCCGTTCAGCACCTGGCCTTCGGGCCCGAACCGCGAGCCGTGACACGGACAGTCCCAGGTCTGCTCCGTTCCGTTCCACGCCACGATGCAGCCCAGATGGGGACAGACGGCCGACATCGTGTGGAGCGCTCCCCGCTCGTCCCGGTAGATCGCCAGCTTCTTCAGGCCCCGGCGGACCACCCGGCCTTCGCCGGCGGGAATCTCGCGCGGCCCGGCGACGTCGCCGCCGGTCATCCACCGGCCGTACTTCGGAACGAGATTGAGGTTCTCCGATGCGATCTCGGCGAATCCCTTCAGGGTGCTGCGGCGCGGATCGTACAGCTTCGCCCACGGATTGCTGCGCCCCACGAGATGATCGCGCAGCAGCATTCCCGCGATCGTGCCGTGCGTCATGCCCTGGCCCGAATCCCCGGTCGCGATCCAGACGTGATCCGAGTAGCGGCCGATGAACGCCATCCCGTCCGCGGGCTCGAGGATCTGGCCCGACCACCGGAACTGCACGTCGCCGGCGTCCGGGACCCGCTCGCGCGCCCACGCCTCGAGCCGGCGGTACCGCTCGTCGCCGTTCTCCTGACCGGGCTGCCCGGTCTTGTGATCCTCACCGCCCACCAGGAGCAGCCCGCCGTCGCCCTCTTCCGCCGGCATGAACCGCAGGTAGTGGTACGGGTCGGCCGTGTCCCAGTAAAGCCCCCTGGGCAATTGTCCGCGGCGCAGCCGGAGCGCGACCACGTACGTCCGATAGGCGAACTGCCGCAGCGGGATCCGAACCCGGCTGGCGATCGGCGCATGGGTCGCGACGATCAGGTCCGACGCCTTCACCGTTCCCATTTTTGGAACGAGGACCTTGACCCCGTCCTGGACTTCCCAATCCTCGACGTGCGTCCGCTCGAAGATGTGGCCTCCCGCGCGCGTGACCGCGACGGCCAGCCCCGACAGATACTTCAGGACGTGAAACTGCCCCTGGTTCTCGAACCGGAGACACGGCCCGTCGCCGAGCGGGGTCGACGACAGCTGCTCGACTCCTTCGACGCCGATGCGGCGGCACGCCTCGAACTCCCGGCCGATGACGTCCGGCGATTCGCCGCGCGGCGGGAAGAGGTATCCGGGGAGCCGCTCGAAGTCGCAGTCGATCTTGTGCCGCCGCACGACCGCTTCGATCTTGTCGATCGCCGACGCATGGCTCTGCCACGCCAGGCGGGCGTTCTCCGCGCCGTGCAGCTGCTCGATCCGGAAGAACCGGTCGTCGATCGCGCTCGCGAGATGGGCCGTCGTCCGGCCGGTCTCGCCGCTCCCGATGACGCCGTCCTCGAGGACCGCGACGCGCTTGCCTTCCTGCGACAGGAAGTACGCCGCGCTGAGCCCGAAGATGCCGCCGCCGATGATCGCGACGTCGACCTCGACCTCCCCCTCCAGCTTCGGAAAGATCGGCCGGGAGGCGCTGGTCAGCCAGGGCGAGCAGGAAGCGCCGGACGTGAGGTCGGGATCGGTCATCGGAGCACTCCTTCGGAAAGGCTCATGAATTTGAGCCCTCCCGGCCCCGGGACGTTACGAAACGACCGCCTTCATCTCCGCCAGCAGCCGCTCGAACACCTCGTCGTCGAGGACGGGGCGGACGTCCCCGAGCGACACCTGGTCGGCCAGCGTGATCCACGACTTGCAGCCCGCGTACTCCTTCAGGGCGTCGAGCACGACCGGGCGCCGCAGCGCGACTACCCGCACCATCATGGCGATCACGCTCTCGTCGGACCAGCGGTGGAACCGCTCCGAGACGATCTCGTCCGACCAGATGTGGAGTCCTTCCAGCGCGCGCAGCTTGTCGAGCGAGGTGATCTTCAGCCACGACGCCACGGTGCAGTAGTGGGAGATCACGACGCGACCCGGGGTCGGGTCGGTGGCGCAGGCCTCGAGCGCCTCGCGCCATTCGGGGATGACGCTTTCGGGCGCCTGGTGGAGGTAGGTGGGGAAGAGGAAGAACTCCCGGTCCGTCACCTCGAACCCGGCCGGGCCCTCCGCGAGGCCGCCCTTGCGCAGGATGAGCGTCTGGCGCCCCTGCGCGAGCGCGCGGCAGACAACCGCCCACTCCTTGAACGCCCGGTTGTCCGACGTCCTCATGGCCCCAAGATACCGCAAAGTGTTTTCACCACAAAGACACAAAGAACACCAAGAGGTCCTCCTTTAGTGCCTTTGTAGTGAAACGTCCGGAGGGTGTGGACCTATAGTACTGAGCATGAGTCGACTCCTTGCGCTGGCCCTCGCTCTCCTCGCGCCGCAATCCAAGCCGCTCAACGACGAGAAGCTGCTGCTCGCCGGAATCAAGGCGCCTCCCGGCTTCGCCGTCACGATCTTCGCCGCGCCGCCCGACGTGGGCTATCCGACCTGCCTCGCCGCTGCGCCCGACGGGACGCTCTTCGTCGGCGTGGACGAGAACGGCTCGATCGACGCCAAGCCCAACCGGGGCCGCGTGATCCGCTGCATCGACACCGACGGCGACGGCCGAGCGGACAAGTTCACCGTCTTCGCGCCGAACGTCGACAGCCCCCGCGGCCTGGTCTGGGACGGGAAGACGCTCTACGTCCTCCATCCGCCGTTCATCCGCGCCTTCCACGACGACGACGGCGACGGCGTGGCGGAGCGGTCCGAAGTCCTCGTCCAGGGGCTCGGCTTCGATCTCAAGTTCCGCGGCGCCGACCACACCACGAACGGGATGACGCTGGGCATCGACGGCCGGCTGTACATCGCCGTCGGCGACTACGGGTTCGTCAAGGCGACGGGCCTCGACGGCAAGTCCGTCCAGCTCCACGGCGGCGGCGTCGCGCGCGTCCGGCTCGACGGCACCGGGCTCGAGATCGTCTCGCGCGGACAGCGCAACATCTACGACGTCGCGCTCGATCCTTACCTCAATGCGTTCACGCGCGACAACACCAACGACGGCGGCGGATGGGACGTGCGACTCAGCCATGTCGTCGCCGGCGCCAACTTCGGGTACCCGTCGCTCTTCCGGAACTTCCCGGACGAGATCGTGAAGCCGCTGGCCGACTACGGCGGCGGCTCGCCCTGCGGCTCGATCTACGTGCAGGAGCCCGGCCTTCCCGAGGGCTTCGGCGACACGCTCTATACCTGCGAGTGGGGCCGCAACGCGGTGTACCGCCATCCGCTCGAGCCCTCGGGGTCGACGTTCAAGGCGCAGCAGAAGCCGTTCGTCGAGATCCAGCGGCCCACCGACATGGAGGTCGACGCGAAGGGCTCCTTCTACATCTCGAGCTGGAAGAACGGTCAGTTCACCTATGCGGGACCGAACGTCGGGTTCGTCGCGCGGCTCGCGGCGTCGACGACGCCGGCATCTCTGGTGGATCTGAAGAAAGCGTCCGTCGATGCCCTGATCGCCGAACTGTCCTCTCCCAGCCATGTCCGCCGGCTCCACGCCCAGCGGGAGCTCCTCCGCCGGCCCGGAAAGGCCGACCTGCTGGCGCCGCTCGAGAAGCTCGCCGCGGCGGAAGGCCTGCTCGCGCCGCGGGTCGCGGCGATCTTCACGCTCGCCCAGCTGGCCCAGACGGATCCGGCGCTGCTGCGGCTGGCCCAGATTCCCGCGCTGCGGGAGTTCGCGCTTCGCGCGCTGGCCGATCAGCCGGGCGTTGCGCTCAAGCCCTTCCTCGACGGACTCGCCTCCGCCGATCCGCGCGTCCGGCTTCAAGCGGTCGCGGGAATCGCCCGGATCGGCAGCAAGGACGGCGCCTCCGCGATCCTCGGGCTCGCCGACGACCGCGATCCGATCGTCGCCCACGTCGCGGTCCAGGCGCTCATCTCGCTCCGGGCCGGAGACGTCTGCTTCACGACGCTGACGCCGGGCGCCCTGAGGGCGCTCGGACAGATCCAGGAGCCCGACGTCGTCCGGAAGGCGATCGCCCTGCTGGCGGCGCCGTCCGAGTCGGCGCGTCGCCAGGATCTGCTGCGCCTGCTCTGCCGGCTCTACTCCCGCGAGGCCGACTGGGACGGCCGGTGGTGGGGAACCCGGCCCGACACGACCGGTCCCTACTTCAAGCCCGCAACCTGGGAGATGAGCGACACGATCGCCGCGCGGCTCAAGGAGGAGCTCGCCGCCGCCGACGGGCCGGCGCTCCGGGCGTTGCTGGGAGAGCTCCAGCGCCATCGCATTTCATTCCCTGAGACGGTGCCGATCGTCCTCAAGCTGGCCGCCCAGGATGCGACGTTCCGTCCGACCGCGGCCGAGATCCTCGGACGAATGATCCCGATGCCCGCGGAAGCGGTCGGCCTCCTCGAGGAGACGGCGTCGTCGGCCGCGAACGACGCGCCGCTGCGGAGCCGCTCGCTGACCGCGCTCGTCCGGGCCAACCGGCCCGACGCGTCCGAGGCGGCGATCCGCGTGATGACGTCGTGGAAGAAGCCGCCCTCGGAAATGACCGCGCTGCGCGACGAGTTCGCGCGCGACGCCCGACACGCCGGCGCCGCGGCCGCGTGGACGAAGCGGTCGGAAGCGGAGGACGGCGCGGTCCGCGAGCTCGCGTTCGGCGTCCTTCTGAACGTCGTCCACCGGAAGCAGTCGACCAAGGAGGCCCGCGAGGCGGCGAACCGGGCGATCGACCAGGCGCTGGCCGCGCCCCGCGCGGTCGATCTGCTGCGCGCCGTCGCCTGGACGCGGATCGACGATTACGCGCTCCAGGTCCGCGCCCTCCAGAAGGACGGCCGGCCCGAGATCCGTCAGGCCGCCGCCCAGGCGGCCGCCGCGCTCAAGCTCGACGTCCCCGGGGGCGCCGACCGGGTGACCCTCAAGTCGCTCCCCTACGAGCAGGTGGTCGCGGAGGCGCTGCCGATGAAGGGGGATCCGAAGCAGGGGGCCGAGCTGTTCGCCCGGCAGGGATGCATCGCGTGCCACACCGTCTCGCCGAACGATCCGCCGAAGGGGCCGTTCCTCGGCGACATCGCCGCGCGCTATCCCCGCGCCGAGCTCCTCGAGTCCATCCTCAAGCCGAACGCGAAGATCGCGCAGGGGTTCGCGACCCATTGGTTCGAGACCGTCGAAGAGGACCGCTACGAGGGCTTCGTCGTCCGCGAATCGGGCGACGAGGTGGAGATCCGCAACATCCTGGGCGTCGCGACCGTGCTGCCGCTCAAGACCGTGAAGAAGCGCGGCAAGCTCGAGACGTCGATCATGCCGGTGGGGCTCGTCGAGCCGCTCACCGTTCCCGAGCTGGCGTCGATTCTGGCGTATCTGGAGTCTCTGAAGAAGTAGCCCGGTGCGTCACCGGCGTGGGGATGTAGCCCCGGCCGCGGTAGAGCGTGAACTTCAGCGGCGCGCCGCCCCGGAGCGGCACGACGAGCTCCCCCGCGGACTCCAGCGAGCGGAACGACTTTGACAGGAGCTCCTTCGACTTCTGTTCGCCCTTCCACGATTCCGCCAGGATCACCGCGTCGCGGCCGTCGAGCTTGCGGATGTCGGTCCAGAAATCGAACTGGTTGCTGCTTTCGCCCAGGACCGTTTCGCCGTAGACGTCCTCCGGCGCGCGCAGGTGCCAGGCGAGCAGGGCGGGGACCGTGTACTTCCGGCCCACGCCCAGGACGAAATGTCCCGGCGGGAGCTCCGCCCGCAGCTCCTTCACCCGCGCCGCCACGACGGGCCAGCCGTGGATGGGGGAGGGCATCGGGATCTTCGGGAAGAACACCGCCATGTGAAGGTCGATCAGGAAGAGGAGGACCAGGGACGCTCCGGCGATCCACGGGGCGCACCGGGCGTAGATCTTCGACACGCGGTCCGCCGCCTCGGGAATCATGCCGGCCATCACGACGGTGATGCCCAGCCACGCGGGCAGCGGCCAGAGGGTGTGGGTCGGCATTCTCCACGAGAGGGCGGCGAAGAAGCCCATCATGGGGACGAAGCACCAGAAGAGGTACCTCTCATCCGGCCGGGAAGAGCGGGCGGCCCTCCAGACGGCCGCCGCCGCCAGGGGAAGCGTGAACGGGACGACCGCGCCCCATTGCTGGCCGAGGAATTTCGCGAACGCCACCAGTCGGAATTCGTTCGCGGAGCCGAACCGCTCCTTGCCCTGGAACCGGATCGACGCCCAGTCGTGCTGCGCGTTCCACCAGGTCACCGGCGAGAACAGGACCAGCGCCAGGACGGCCGCCAGATACGGCCACGGCGTCGCGAGCCACCGCCGGTCGCGCTTGCTGGTGAGCAGGTAGATCGTCATCGAGACGCCGAAGAAGACGATCGTGTACTTCGAGATCATGCCGAGCCCCAGCGCGGCGCCGGCGGGAATCCAGAAGATGCCCCGGCCCGTGTCGAGCGCCTCCCACACGAGCGACATCGTGAGGGCCCAGAAGAAGAGCATCGGCGAATCGGGGTAGCCCGACGCCGCGGTGACGAACGT